>WNEZ01002057.1_pt1 | contig 24677 bp, 22 predicted proteins | sample 5400521 | NCBI WGS metagenome assembly WNEZ01 (sample SAMN13153339, study PRJNA577476) | soil metagenome | isolation source: 120 cm saprolite under Douglas fir tree site 2 hole 1 replicate 1 | place: USA:California | collected 2015-04-18
CGCAACCCGATCCTGATCACATCATATGGCGGACGCAATCCGAACACGTCGGCCGCGATCGACGCGCTCGCCCAGTTCGCCGGCATCGCCGTCTACGAGGCGAGCCTCGTGAACAACATCGCGCACGACGGTCCTTGCTTCGTGGGCTACAACCCGGCCCGCGAGATCGCGGACGCCGACGTCGGTTTGCTCGTCGACGTCGACGTGCCGTGGTTTCCACGCGACACGAGTTCCAGCTCGGGCTCCTACTGGGCGCAGATCGACGTCGACGTGCTCAAGACCGCGTCGCCCATGTGGGCCTTCCCGGGCAATCTGCGCCTGCAGGGCGACAGCGCACGCATTCTCGTGCAGGCGCTCGAGCGTCTGCGCGCTGTCGCGACCGACAAATTCCGCGAGACCGTGGCGCGGCGGCGCGCGGAGATCGCGGCGCAGCGGGCGGCGCGCATCGCGCATGCGGCAAAGCTCGCCGCCGAGCCCGGCGCGCCGGACGCCATCAATGTGCATTACCTGCTGGCCGAGCTTGGAAAAGTGCTCGCGCCGACCGACATCGTCTTCGACGAGACGATCACCAACGCGGTGCCGCTTGCGATGCAGGTGCCGCGATCTCTTCCCGGCACGATGATCCGCGCCGCCGGCGCGGGCCTCGGCGCCTCGGGCGGCATGGCGCTCGGCGCCAAGCTCGCGGCGCCGGATCGGATGATCGCGAACGTGGTGGGCGACGGCAGCTTCTATTTCAACAATCCGAGCTCGGTCTATGCGGCGTCGCGGCAATACGGCCTGCCGATCCTCTCGGTCGTGCTCGACAATCGCGGCTGGGGCGCGGTGAAGGAAGCGACGCTGAAAGTCTTTCCCGACGGCGAAGCGCGCAGCACGGCGGATTACGAGGCGGCGCTGTGCCCGGATGCGGAGCTCGGCAAGTTCGCGGAGGCGTTCGGCGCCTATTGGGAAAAGCTCGTCGACCCGAAGGACGCGCCCGCGGCGCTCGCGCGCTGCGTCGAAAAGGTGCGCGGCGGCCGCGCCGCAGTCCTGCATGCGCGCGTGGCGCCGATCTGATCCGACCAATCGCTGAAACGGCGTCCGCCGGCGCGGGAACCGCGCCGCAAATGCCGAATTTGCAACGCATTGCGGCCCAAATCGGCTGGGACAACGTCGCGGGGCCCGGGGCTCAGTCATGAACCTGGGGACGGAGGGACGGATGTCGAGTCAAGTCACGCGTATCGCGCCGGCCTTGCTTGCGACTTTGACGGCAATTGTTGTGTTGACCGCGCCCGCGGCCCGCGCAGAGCCTGCGGGCCCTGCGGCTGCGGAGGAAACCTGTCTCGCCAAACCGAACGGCCCGTCGCCGCGCGGGCAGCATTGGTACTATCGCCTCGATCGCGCCCACAACAATCGCCAGTGCTGGTACCTGCGTGCGTACAACGCAAATGCCGGCGAGGCGGATACGACGAAGCCGACGGCGCTCGCCGCGCCGAAAGCGCGGCCGCGTGTGCTGGCCGCGCCGCTGCCGGAGCGGGTCCCCGATCCGCCGCCGACCACCGCGGAAGACGACAGCGCCATGCCGCCGGTGACCGCATCGCCCGGCGCGCCGCTCGCATGGCCGCGCGTGCCCGAGCCGCAGCGGGTGCCGCTCGCCGAGGCTCCCGCCGAGCCGCCGCCCCCGCCGGCGGCGATCGAATCGCGTCCCGATGCGCCGCCGACGCTGGAGGCGGAGGCACGGCCGGTGAAACGCGCGCGCGCTGCGCCCGCGATCGAACGGCCGACAGTCAATCCCGAGCGCGCCGTGGTGGTCGAGGCGACCGACCACATGCCCGCGCTGGTCGGTACCGCTTCCGTGCTCGCCGTCATCCTGGTTGTTTCGCTCGGGGCGCATCTCGTCGTCGGCCATATCCGGCGCAAGCGCCGTGCCGCGGCTGAGCTTCCCGCAGTGAGCCGGGACACCATGCGCATGCACGATTCGCCGAGCATCACGGCCGCGATGCCAAGCAATGCGGACATCGTGCGAGAAACGTTTGCGCCCAGCCGAGCGGCAGGCGCGGCGCGGGCGCCCTCGCAGGGCCGGCGCGCCGAACCACGGCCAGCGGAAGATCGCGCGGTCCCATGGGCCGCGCCCGATGCGGCGTCACGCCGGGACAGTGCGGAAGCGATCGAGCAGAACGTGCGCGATCTCCTGCACCGTCTGCGCACCGAGCTGCAGCCGCGCTCAGAGACGGACGCGCCGCCGACGCGGCCGCGCGCCAGCTTCGGCCGCTCGTAGGCTCGCTTGATCTAGAGGTGCCGGCCTCGCTCGAGGCCGAAGCCGTTGCCGCGCAGGGCAAGCCGGCGGAATGCCGGCGGGCGCTGCCGCTGCGCCAGCGCCCGCTCGATATGGGCGAGCGCGCGCTCGAGCTCGGGCTTCACCGCGGCCCCGAGGTCGGAGAGATGCGGCCGCGGCTTGCGGTGAAAGAGAGGCGCGCCGAACTCCCTCTCCAGCGCACGAATCGCATTGGTCAGAGATGGCTGCGCGACCCCGCAGCGCCGCGCCGCGCGGGTGAAATGCAGCTCCTCGCTCAACGCGAGGAAATAGACGATCTGCGAGATTTCCATGGCGCATTGTCGGATGGGTCGAGCGCAGCGAAACCCATCAAGCGGCGGGTAACGAACGGCGAACAGCGAATGGTCTGTTCGCTGCTCCCTATTCGCCTCTGCGGATTGCGCCGCTACGCGCGCAATCCGCCCTGCGATTACCGCTCAGAAATAATCGTCGACCTTGGTCTCGAGCATCGGGCCGGCGGAGCGCGTGATCTCCATCGGCGAGATGGCGAGTGTGGGCGCGATCACGGTCGTCGCGGCTTTCTGCTCGCCCGGCGCGACGAATTGCGTCGCGGCGATCGACAGCGCCGCAATGGCGACGATGAGGGCGACCTTGGCAAGAATGGACATCTGTGTTCTCCGTGGTGAAGATGGTTGGCGAATACCGGTTGATTCGACGTCCCGAAGTCGACGGCAATGTCGCGCGTGCAGACGAAAGTGCGTGTGAAGGACTTCACACGCTTCGACATTTTTTGTTTGCGTCCGCCGGTCGAGTGCGGAAGCCGGACAACCACGAAATGTCTCGGGCCCGCGGCGGCGCCGCAGGCCCGAGCCTTTGTCACCATTGAATTTTCGGCGGGCGGGCCGCTATGCCGCCGCGTGGAGCGACGGCACGGGCGCCTGCTCCAGGTCGAACTCACCGGCGCGTCGCGCAGCACGATCGCTTGGCAGCGGGACCCGGAACGCAAGCGCGTAGAGCGCCGGCAGGAACGTCAGCGTCAGCACGGTCGCGACGATTATCCCGCCCATCATGGCGAGCGCCATGGGCGCCCAGAAGACCTCGCCGGCGAGCGGTATGAGCGCCAGCACGGCCGCCGCGGCCGTGAGCGTGATGGGCCGGAAGCGCCGGACCGCGGACTCGACGATCGCGGTGAAGGCGTCGTGTCCGGCCGCCATGTCCTTCTGGATCTGATCGACCAGGATCACGCTGTTGCGCATGATGATGCCGCCCAGCGCGATCACGCCGAGGATCGCGACGAAGCCGAAGGGGGCCTGGAACACGAGCAACGCCGCGGCCGCACCGATCAAGCCCAGCGGCGCCGTCGCCAGTACCATCAGCGTCTTGCCGAAATGCTGCAGCTGGATCATCAGCAGCAGAAGCACCACGAGCAGCATCACCGGCATCTTCTCGTTGATCGAGGTCTGGCTTGTGGCCGACTCCTCGACCGCGCCCTGCAGCTCGATGCGATAGTCGGCCGACAGGCTGTCGCGCAGCGGCTTGAGCTTGGCAAACACCGCCTTGGCGACGTCCGCCGACTGCACGCTGTCCGGCACGCCGCCGCGCACCGTGATGGAAGGGAGGCGATCCCTGCGCCACTGGATTCCGGGCTCGAGCACGAGATTGAACCCGGCGACCTGCCGCAACGGCACCGAGGCTCCGGCCGTCGTCTTGACATAGACGTTGTCGAGGACGGTCAGGAGATTGCGCGTGTCCGAGGGCTCGCGCAGCAGGACCTCGACGGTCTCGTCGCCGTCGCGGAACTCGCCGACCTGGAAACCCGACAGCATGGTCTGCAGCGCCCGGCGCACGCTCTGCGAGGTCACGCCGAGCGCGCGGGCGCGATCCTGATCGATTTCGAGCTTCACGCTCGGCACCGGCTCGAGCCAGTCGTCGTGCACGTTGCCGACCTCCGGGGTCGCGCGCATCACATCGGCGACCTCGCCCGCGAGGCGACGGACTTGCGTGCGGTCCGGCCCGGTCACGCGCACCTGCACCGGCCAGCCCACCGGCGGACCGTTGAACAGGCGATCGGCCTTGTAGCGGACGTTCGGGAAGTCGCGCGCCAGGATGTCGCGCACTCGGACGATCAGCCGCTCGCGCGCCTCGATCGATTTCGACATCAGCAGCAGCTGAGCGAAGTTCTGGTTGCGAAGCTGCTGGTCGAGGGGCAGGTAGAAGCGCGGTGCGCCTTCGCCGATGAACGTCGCGACGTAGCCGACGTCCGGATCGGTCGAGAGCTGCTGCTCGAGGCGCTTGGCCTGCCGCTCGCTCTCCTCGAAGGACGAACCTTCCGGCATCCACAGGTCGACCAGGATCTCGCCGCGGTTGGAGGTCGGGAAAAACTGCTTCGGGATGAGGGCGAAGCTCGCCATGCTCGCGACCAGCGCCCCGAAGGTCAGCGCAACGACCAGCCAGCGCCGACGGATGCACCACGCGACGAGGGCGCGGATCGCCCGGTAGGGACGCGTGTCGAAGGCCTCGCGGCTCTCGGCGTTCCGTTTATGGGCCTTCAGAAGCTTGTAGCCGATCCACGGCGTGAAATAGACCGCCGCGACCCATGAGGCCATGAGGGCGATGCCGGTGACCCAGAACAGCGCGCTGACATACTCGCCGGCAGCGCTTTGCGCGAACCCGACCGGAATGAAGCCGGCGACCGTGATCAGCGTGCCGGTCAACATCGGAAACGCGGTCGACGTATAGGCGAAGGTCGCGGCGGCGAGCTTGTCGTGACCCTCCTTGAGCTTTCGGTCCATCATCTCGACGGCGATCATCGCGTCGTCGACCAGGAGGCCGAGCGCAATGATGAGCGCGCCGAGCGAGATGCGGTGCAGATCGATGCCGGCCAGCGACATGATGAAGATCGTGACCGCCAGCACCAGCGGGATCGTGAGGGCGACGACGATTCCGGCCCGCAGGCCCAGCGCGATCAGCGACACGACGAGCACGATGGCGATCGCCTCGCCGAACGCCTCCAGAAACTCATGGATCGACTTGGTGACGACCTTCGCCTGGTCGGAGATCTGGCCTAGCTCGACGCCGATCGGCAGGTCGCGCTCGATGCTCTTGAGCGTGCGTTGGACGGCGGCGCCGACTTCGGTGACATTGGCGCCCGGCGCCATTGTGGTGCCGAGCAGCACCGCCTCGCGGCCCTGGTAGCGGGTCTTGGCGGTCGGCGGATCTTCGAGGCCGCGCTTGACCTCCGCGATGTCGCCGAGGCGAAAGGTCTGCGCGCCGGCGCGAAGCCGCAGCTCGCGAATGTCCTCGACCGATTGGAGCCCGCCCTCGACGTCGATGCGGACCGAGCGCTCGCGCGTCTCGATCCGCCCGGCGGGGTCGATCGCATTCTGGCCGCCGAGCGCCGCCTGGATGTCGAGCACGGACAGACCGCGCTCTGCCAACGCCGAGGAGGAAATCTCGATGAAGACGCGCTCATCCTGGGTCCCCAGGAGATCGACCTTGGCGACGCCGGGGACGCGCAGCAGTGTGTCGCGCGCGTTCTTCGCGAAACGCTTGAGCTCCGGGTAGGAGAAGCCCTGACCCGTCACGGCATAGAGCGAGATGTAGGTATCGCCGAACTCGTCGTTGAAAAAGGGACCGATCACGCCCTCAGGCAGCGTCTGGCGAATGTCGCCGATCTTCTTGCGCACCTGGTAGAAGGCGTCCTTCACCGCATCGCCGCGAATCGAGCCCTTCAGGTTGACGAAGATGTTGGCGAAGCCCGACCGCGTGTAGGAGCGGACGAAGTCGAGACCCGGCGCCTCCTGCAGCTTGCGCTCGATCTTGTCGACCACCTGGTCCTGCATTTCCTGCACGGTTGCGCCCGGCCACATCACCTGCACGACCATCACGCGGAAGGTGAAATCCGGATCCTCCTTCTGGCCGATACGCGTGAAGGAGACGATGCCGGCCGCGAGCAGCAGCACCAGGAGAAACGCGGTGAAGCTGCCGTGGCTGATCGCCCATTTCGACAGGTTGAAGCGCGAAGGGGCGCCGCGCGGCGGATCGGGCAGTGAGAATGTCTCTCGGCGCATGATCGCCTCCGTCAGGTCGGCCGCGCCGGCCGCGCCGGCTTGGTCTCGTCCGGCAGGCGGACGCGCATGCCGTCACGCAGGAATTGCACGCCCGCGGAGGCGGCTGCGTCATCGGTGTGAAGCGAGACCGATGCGGTCATGCCCAGCCGGATGATGTGCGGCGAGTCCTTCAATGCGATCCGAACCGCGTAGGTGCGCGAGGACGGATCGGCCTGGCCGGCGATCTCGCGAATGAGGCCCTCGATGCTCAAACGGGGTCCCGCCCACAGCGTGACCATGGCGGGCTGCCCGATCGCGAGATGTCCGGAATCCTGCTCGGGGACCGCGACCGCGATCTCGGTCTCGCCTGCGAGCGCGAGCGTGATGACGGTCTGCCCGGCATTGACGACCTGGCCCGGCTCTCCCATCACCGCGGTGACGATCCCGGCCTTGTCGGCCTTGAGCGTCGCATATCCGACCGCATTGCTGGCCTGGCGCAGCTGCGCCTCCGCCGATTCGAGCGCCGACACGGCCGCGTCCATCTCGTTGCGCCTGGTGTCGTAAGCCGCCTGCGAAATGGCGGCGCTCGGCAGGAGCGCTCGTCCGCGCTCGAGGTTGTCCCGCGCCACGTCGCGGCGGCTGCGCGCCGACGCGACCGCCGCCTTGGCGCTGTTCTCGCCAAGCGTGAGGTCGACGTCGTCGAGGCGCGCGATCACCTGATCGACCTCGACGCGGTCGCCGACATTGACAACGCGCTCGACGATCTTGCCGGCGACGCGGAAGCCGAGCGCGCTCTCGATGCGCGGCCGCACCACGCCCGAATAGGTCAGCGTGCGCCCACGCGATGCTTCGCCTACGACGGCGACCTTGACCGGTCGGACGACCTCCTGGTCGACCTTGGCCTCGCTCTGACAGCCGGCGAGCGCCGCGGCGAGCGGCAGGACGAGAGCCAATCCCATCCAGCTTCGCGTTGTGCCCGCCGAGGGCCGGCCTTTGGTCACTGTGCGCATGTGCGCCTCCCAATCGTGTCGAGATCCTGGGCCCGCTGTGTCATTTTTGAGACCGATCGGTCTCAAACAAGGCACAAAAAGCCGCTAACGAAATCCGGTGCGGACACTTCGTTCGAGATGATCGACCACGGCGTCCATGTAGCCGCGGTCCTTGTAGAGATTGCTCAGCATGATCGCGCCTTCCACGCTCGCGATGATCCAGGTGGCCCGCGCGCGCGCGTCGCCCTTGGCGAACTCGCCTTGCTTGATCCCTTCGGCGATCATGCGCTCGACCAGCCCAATGAAACGTGCCATCGCGGTGCGCGCCGCGTCGCGCAGTTTTGGATCGGCGTCGTCGCTTTCAATGGCGAGATTCATCATCGGGCATCCGCCGGCGTATGCCTCGTCCTGCGGCGCATTGCGCGCGACGTCGAGGACGGCGAGCAGCTTGGCGGACGCCGACGTCTTTCCTTCGATCGCTTCCAGCAGGCGGTCGCGCAGGCGCGTGAAGGCGTATTCGAACGCTTCGAGCGTGAGCACATCGCGGCTGTCGAAATGCCGGTAGATGCCGCCCTTCTGCAGTCCGGAGACGCGCATGATCTCGGACACGGGCGTGCTCCGGTACCCCTGCTTGTTGAGGAGGTCGGCGGTGCGGACCACGATCCGCTTTCTGGTGTCCTCGCCCTTGGTCATCATCCGCCTGCAGAGTAAAAGACCGATCGGTCTTTTAAATACCGGAGGCGCGAACGGGACGCAACCGTGCGGGCGGGTCCGAACCCGCCACGAGCGCAGCCCTGAACCTCGCATCTCGTTGATCACGCGAGCATTTTGGCGGCGTCCGCACCTTTCCGTGAGCGGCGAGATCGGTGGTATCTGCATGGGCGCGGCGCCTTCCTTATTCGTGGAGGGTGCGGTAATCGCCGACGATCCGTGCCTCACTCACCACCGGCAGCTCGACGCAGCGCGCCTTGACGCCGCTCTGGAACGTGCGGAACGCCTCGAGCTCGGTGACCGGTTGGCCGCCGTTCTCGACCGATGAGAAATGCAGGAACGAGCCGTCTTCGAGTTTGAGCACGAGATAGCGCAGACCTTCCGGCGACTTCGCGCGTAATTCGGCGAACACGTTCGCGATCAGGCGCTCGTTTTCCTGCGTGTCATCCGGTTTCGTCTTGTAGCGAACGAAGGTGCGTTTCATTTTGGCTGCTCCAATGTCGATCCATGACTCAAAGACGCACGAGACCGGCCGATTGCGACATCGCAAAGAATTTTTTTTCAGGGCTGAGGGAGGCGTGGGATCTCGGACCGCGGACGGCCGCGTTTCCTCGCACCTCAAGAAAGCGATCCTGGCGGCGGCGCGATAATTCTTGCAAAATGCCGCCCGGGGCGGCGTCGCTGCTCTCCGCTGATGGAGGGACCAGCGCCGTGGTCGACTTGGGTCGGGAGGCGTCGCAATGGCAAGGCCCGTAAAGCTCTACAATCACGCGCAGGCGCCCAATCCGCGGCGTGTCCGCGTCTTCGCGGCCGAGAAGGGAATTCCGATCGCGCTGGAGAACGTCGATATTCTGGCCGGCGCGAGCCGCACGCCGGAGTTTTTGGCCAAGAATCCGTCAGGCGGCGTGCCGGTGCTCGAGCTCGACGACGGACTGCATCTCGCCGAATCGGTCGCGATCTGCCGTTACCTGGAGGCGCTGCATCCGGAGCCGAACCTGCTCGGCCGCGACGCGCGCGAGCAGGCGGAGATCGAGTGCTGGAATCGGCGCATGGAGCTCGAGCTTTTCAACACGATCGGGCGCACCATCGCGAACACCAGCCCGGTCTTCCAGGGCCTGTGGAAGCAGTTTCCCGACTACGGCGAGGCGCAGCGCGCGGCCGTGCACAAGCGGCTGGAGCGGATGGATCGCGAGCTCAACGGAAAGAAATTCGTCGCCGGCGATCGCTTCACCATCGCCGACATCACCGCCATGGTCGCGATCGACATCGGCGGCATGCTGGCCGGCATCAAGATCGCGCCGGAGCTCGCCGAGCTGACGCGCTGGCACAAATCGGTGTCGAGCCGGCCGAGCGCCAAGGCGTGAGGTGGTCACGGGAGACGGGCCTTTGAACATCCTCACCGTCAACCTGCTGTTCAGCACGCTCGTGTTCTTGACCGCGGCGAGGCTCTACCTTCTCCCCAAGCTCGACGAATGGGAGCCGCGGACCATCCTGCTGCCCATTCTCCTGCTGCACGCGACGCGGCACCTCGGCCTGATGTTCCTGGCGCCCGGCGCGGTCTATCCCGGCGTTCCGGCGCAATTCGCCTACCCGGCGGCATTCGGAGACTTGTTGGCCGCGGTGCTGGCGCTGATCGCGATTCCGGCGGTGGCGAGGCGGGCGCGCAGCGCCAAGGTGCTGGTCTGGATCTTCAACATCGAAGGCACGCTGGACCTGTGTCTCGCGATCGCGCTCGCCACCGCCTACGACGCTGCGCCCTTCATGGGAGCGGCCTACTGGATTCCCGCGTTCTGGGTGCCGGCCTTGCTGGTCACGCACTACGTCACGTTTCTTCTCCTTCTGAAGCATTGGCGGTCGCAGGTCGGCGCGTGAGCATTGTCTGCCAGCCCGAGATGACCCGATGAACCCACGAGAGATCCTATGCAGCAGGCAGGAGTGCTCCAATGGGCGCTTCTGATTCGCTGACATAGGAGGTGAACATGAACGGTCAAACCGATTTCACCGTGAAAGCAGAGTCCCAAGGAAAAATGGACGTTAGACGTCCAGGTCCGTTTGCGCGTAATTGAGGAAGTATCCCGTGAATACCGTCGCCCCCACGTAAGCAAACGCGTCGGTCAGTTGCTCATCGCTCCAGCCGCCTTGCTGAGCTGCTTTCCAGGTGGCGTCCGCAACGTTTCCCGAATTTGAAGCCGCTTCTCTGACCAGGCCGGCCAACACATCGATTTTGGCGTCGTTTGTCGAGGCGCCCGTCGCTAAGGCAGTGATCTGTTCTTCGGTCCAACCATTCATCTGGGCGAGCCGACTGGCAATGCGGGTCATATAGCTGTTACCGACCCCGGCCGCAGCCCCGAGGGTCAGGGCCGCACCCACCTTCGGGTCGAAGCTGGTGTGCTCGGCAAGCACGGCGCGCAGCGACGTGTAGGCTGTCAGGACTGCCGGAGAATGCGCCATCTGGGCGTGCAGGTTCGCGGGGCGTCCCATCGGGGTGGCCTCGACGATCTTTTGCAGGAGCGGCCGGGATGCAGCGGGGGCGTCCTCGACGGTGTGGGTTGGGATCCGGCTCATCGGTACCACCTCATTGACGGGTTGCTGAATGCGTCGGACGCGGCGACGTCCTCGGCGCCTTGAGAGCCTCTAGCTCACCGCCATCCCTTTTTCCGCCAGCTCCCTTTTCGCGCTTTCGTTCTTAGTGAGTTGCGTCAGACCCATGCCGCGCAGAACGTTTGGAGCCTTGGTGAACTGGATATTGTCATAGCCCACGATCTCGATGCGATTGCCCCAGGGGTCGCGGAAATCCAGAAACGGACCGTCGATCGGCTTGACCCCCGCAGCCTTGAGGGCGGCGCGCGCCGCCTCCTTGTCGTCGACAACGAGGCCGAAATGCCTGCCGTCATCAGCGGGCTGTTTGCGTCCCGCCTGCAACGCGATGAATTGGTCGCCAAGATCGATGAAGGCCATCGTCTTGCTCTTGCCGCGCAATTGAAAATCGAAGATGCGGCCATAGAATGCCAGCGCTTCCTCGATATCGCCGACTTCCAGCGCTACATGGTTGAAACCGATGGCGCGCGGCTTTGTGGAGCCAACCATTTAAGCCTCCTCTTGTAATCCTTAACGTCCAAGAAGCGGCATCTCGCGGCTGCATTGGCAGCATACAGCGGACGCCCTATGCGCCTTGGAGAAGCGTGTTCCAATCCTGCGCCTTCGCCCAAGACTCGAAGTCGTGAAAGGCGACGTCGGGGAACTCACGGCGGAGCGCCGCGCGATCGAACGTGAAGCCGACACGGTCGAACCACTCGTACATCTTGGCGCCGTCATCACCCATGCGTTGGCGGATGACGTCCAGCGGGACCTGGAAATAGGTGAACGGACGACCGGTGACACGCGAGAGGATGGCGAGAACGTCGTTACCCGTGAGTTCGTCGCCCCCGAGGTCGAAGCGCTTGCCTGCAAAGCGGCCCGGGTCTTCGAGGAGACGAACAGCGACGGCGCCGATGTCCGCCACGGCGACTTGCGCGAGCGGTTTCGTCGGCGGGAGCGGTGTGGCGTAGATGCCCTTCGCGAGCTGCTCCCTGCCGAAATAGAGGTTCTCCATGAAGTAAACGGGCGCCAGGACCGTGGCGCGCACGCCGATCTTGGCGATGTGCTTTTCGACCTCGTACTTGCTGTCGAAGTGCGGGACGCCCGTCTGCCGGTTGGCAGAGCCGACCGAGTTGAAGACGAGGTGTACGCCTGCGGCCTTGGCCGCGTCCGCGGCGGAGATGCCCTGCCGCGTCTCGGCTTGCGGGCCTCCTTCGAACGGCGTCGTCATCGCGAAGAGGGAGGTCGCTCCTTCAAGCGCCTTCGTGAGCGCGGCCGTGTCTTCGAGTGACGCGCGGACGAGCGTGACGCCTGTGTTTGCAAGCACTCTCGCCTTCGCGGAATCGGTATTGCGCGTGACGGCGCGCACCTCGTGACCACGCTCGAGCAGGTTCTTCACCACAGCGCCACCTTGTTGGCCTGTGGCGCCCGTGACGACGACGGTAAGCTTTTCACTCATGATCCACCTCCTTGAAGCAGCCGCTCAGGCCCGTCCGCTGTTGCGGCGGGTGCGTTCAGTCGACTGAAGCCTGTGCGGATGCGGCCTGACGCCCGGTTTGCAGCGTGCGGCTCCACCAGGACAGGTCGTCCAGCAGCGTGGCCGCCGCCTGTTCGAGGTGCGGAAAATCCGCGAAATCCTTGCCCTGCTGCCAGATGCCAAGGAACTCGGTCATGCCGATGTTCACGGACTTGGGGATCGGCGCCATCTGAAGTTCGACGGCAACCATGCGCAGTTGCTCGATGGCGCGCGCGGCGCCGACGCCACCATAGCCGACGAAGGCGGCCGGCTTGCGGTTGAATTGCTGGAAGGCATAATCCAGCGCGTTCTTCAGCACCGCGCTGTATCCGTGATTATATTCGGGCGTGACGAAGACGAACCCGTCAAGCCCGGCCAGCTTCGCCGCCCAGCGCTCTGCGACCTGGTCCTTTGGTGCCATCCAGGCCGGCGATGCCGGCTCATCGAAGAAAGGCATCGGGTAGTCGCGCAGGTCGACAATTTCGACGCTGAGATCGGTGCGCCGAGCCGCAATCCTGTGAAACCAAGCGGCTGCCCGCTCGCTGAAGCGGCCCTCTCGCGTCGAGCCGACGACGATGCCGATATGCGGGTTCTTGGACATGTGGGCTGCTTCCTTTCAGGCTGATCGAACAATCGGGACTGCGTGCAATTCCTGCTGTCCCTAAAATGATCGCCGCACATTTGATTGACCAGATGGGGATATCGGATTTAACTCCCCCATTTATCGAAGGAATGGCAACCATGCTCGACCTGAACGACATCGGCCTGTTCGTGCAGGTAGTTCGCTTCGGCAGTTTCGCAGAAGCCGGGCGCCGCCTGGGGATTCCCGCCAATACGGTCAGCCGGCGCATTCAGGAATTGGAAGAGCAGCTCGGCGCCCGGCTCATGCAGCGATCGACCCGGAAGCTGAAACTCACCGATGCCGGGCATGAACTCTACGGGAACAGCGCCGCGGCCGTGGACGGACTGCAACAAGCGGGAGAGGATCTGATTGCCGGCGCGCGAATACCCAGGGGGCTGATACGTGTGGCGATGCCCGCCGACTTCTTCGACTTCTACAAGATGGAATGGGTGGCCGAATTCCTGGCCTCGCACCCGCAAGTGCGCATCGAGTTCGTGTTAAGCGATGCCACGGTCGATCTCATCGAAGAAGGCATCGATGTCGCCTTCCGAGGGAACGCAACGCGTGGTCCGAACTATGTCGTGCGCAAGATCCAATCCCGTTCGATCGGACTTGTCGCCAGCCCCGCCTACCTAGCCGCGCGCGGGACGCCAGCCACATTGCAGGATCTCACCCGTCATGACTGTCTGTTTGTGCCACAGGCCCGGGACTATGCGACCTGGCGCCTTCAGGGTCCCGACGACGCCGAGGAGGAGGTGACCGTCACCGGCCGCGTGATGGCGAATACCGCGCAAGCGATCCGAAAGGCGGCGATAGCGGGCCTCGGCATCGCGTTGACACCGATACTGGGGACAGCCGATTTCGCGGCCGGCTGGCTGGTGCCCGTATTGCCCCAATACATGCGCCGCAATCTCGGGATGAGCGTCGTCTACCCCAACCGGGCTCACCTGCCATTGGCCGTTTCGGCTTTCATCGATTCCGTCGTCGGCAGGATGCGGGCCGAAATAATCAACGCACAAGGATTGCAGTAATTCGGACCGGCGCCAACCGATGACGTGCGTATCTACATGCTGATCCGTAATTCAGCTCCGGCTTGGGCGGCGGGGTGGCCCGCCGTGCCCCATGATGAGATCGCGCATGACAGGCCCCGACCGATGCTGAACCGCGCGGCAGCGTAACGCATGCGCCGGCGAATGCGCCAATGCCAAATCCAGTGCTGCGGGGGCCTTCAACGTGCGGCGGCGCGTAGACCGCGCGATGCGCTCAGCGGGCCGCCTGGGCCGTCATGTTGCTGGGATGGTTGGCCTGCGTCGGCGCATCCGCCACCTGATCGAGGTCGAACAACGACGGAGCCACGAAGGTCGGAATGCATTTGCTTTCGTAGGCCGCTTGCAGCGGCCGCAGTTTCGCCTGGTCACAGAAGAAGCCGCAGTACATCGCGGCGTGCCGGATCGCGCCGTAGATGTCGGCGCAGCTCTGCGCATGCGCGGCCGGCGTCCAGCACAACAGTAGATAAACCGATAACGCTTTGAGACGCATTTTAGCTTCCGGTCTTTCCGCTATCTAATCGCGCGCGCCTTAAGGCCCAATGAAAAGCCCTCCCGCGCCCAGGCGGGCGCGGGGGTCTCTCGCGGCTATGCTTAATTAATTGAGGGGCGCGCTTTGCGTGATGCTGCGCACCGGGCGGCCTTCGTAGTCGTACACGAAGCTCGCCGTCTCGAAGAACGCGAACGGCACGCGCATGCCGATTTCGCGCGCTTTCAGGAAGCTGATCGAGATGTCGGGCGGCGACACGATGCCGACGTTGAGGTCGCTCGGCTTTGCCACGCCGCGCAGGATCTGGTCGGCGTAGACCGCGGCCAAGTGGGCATTGCTCTGGAAGCTGATGCCGACGCCGAGCACGGCCGTATCGCGGCCGGACGTGACGATCTCGGGCACCACGCTCACCACCGGCACCTTGTCGGCGTACTGATTGATGGTGCGGATTTCATTGAAGACCGAGGTGCTGCCGGTGAGCCAGAAGAGGCTCTTGCTCAGGTCCGGATCGGTCATGCGCATCTTGCGCACCGCCTCCGGAACGATGCGCGACAGTTCCTCGCGCGCGGTCGCCGGGTTTTGCACGGCGGCGGAAATCACCTCGATGCCGTGACGCCGGGCATAGGCCGAGATGGGCTCGGCCTGCGTCTGCACCGCGCTGACGTTCTTGTTGTCGACGAGCACGGCGAGGTTCTTGAGGTCCGGCCGCAGCTCCTTCACGTAGGCCATCTGCACTTCGACCGGAACGTTGAGCGACGTGAACGCGAAGTTGTTGCCGCTCCCGCCCTCGTAGCCCTTCATTTGTCCGAGCTGCACCGGATCCTTCGAGCAGACCGACACCACCGGAATGGAATGGCCGCGATAGCGCTCATAGAGCCACGCGGTCGATTCGGATCCCATCGCCACGATCAGCTCGATCTTGTTCTCTTCGGCGAAGCGGATGGCGTCCTCGCCCTTGGCGTCCTTGAGCTCGAAATTGATGACCGTGAACTCGATCTTGTGCTCCTTTTCCTCGAGCACCTTGATGACCTGCGAGATCGCGATGTCGTAGGCCGACGACGGCCGCGGATAGAGCACCATCACGCGCCGCAACGGTGCGGCCTGCGCGGCGCCCTTGGGACGCACCACAAGCCGCAGCGAATCGCCGGGATCGGCGATGAAATCCCATTGCGCCTCGAGGTCCCGGTTGTAGCGGAACCACTTGCCGAACGGCTCGTCGGCGGCGCGCGCCGGCTCAGCCGGCGCAAGCGCGGCGAGAAACGCGGCGAGGACGCCGGCGAGGACCGGTCGCAGGGCTGCTCTCGTGTTCACTCCGCGGCCTCCGGTCGGACGGTCCGCGCTCGCGTGAAGACGGTGCCGGCGACGAATATCAATCCGAGCATCGCGGTCGCGATGCCGATGCCGGCCACCACGTGCGGGCCCTGTCCCCACATGAGGAAGAGCTGGCTCACGATGAACGGGCCGGCGACGTGGCCGATGCGCTCGAGGAACCGATAGGTCGTGGTGACCGGGTTGGCGCCGATGCGCCCCGCCAGGTTCGACTGGCCCACATGCGTGACCACGGGCGCGTTGATGAAGCCATGCGCGATACCGACGAGGATGACGGCGAAGACGACGATCGCGGTGCCCACCACCGATGTCCCCGAGGAGTCGGCGACCCCGATCATTGTCAGGCCCACGCCGCTGAGCAGCGCCCCGTAGAACAGCACCTTTTGCGTATTGCGCGTTCGGTCCACGATCCGCGACACCTGCCCGCTCGCGGCGACGACGCCGAGTCCGTAGAGCATGATGATCTGACCGATGTCCTCCTGCCGGTAGCCGAGCTGGCCGAGCACGAGCGGAAGCGCGAACGTGATGGTGCCGGTCAGGATCGCCTTGGCCGGAATGCCGATGCAGAAGATCGTCTTGAGGAATTCGCCGCTGGTGACGACCTTTCTCAAGTCGGTGAAGAGCCGGGAGACGGCCGAGCCGAGGCCGCCCTTGGCGTCCTGCTTTTGGGGCAGCGTGGGGATCAACCACTTCGTGTAAAGGACCGTCGCGAGTCCCACCGCGCCGGCCATCATGAAAATGCCGCGCGGCTGGAGGAAGTTCACCATCAGCGACCCGAGCGCCATGCCGGAGATCATGCCGCCCTGGAAGCCGAACACGATGATGGCGGCGCCTTGCGTCTTCTTCTCCGGCGGTACGACGGCGAGGATGTAGGTCTGCACGCCGATGAACAGGAGGCCCTGGCCGAGGCCCGACACCGAACGCACGGCAGTCAGCGCCCAGATGTCGAGCGGCAAGGCGAGGGCAAGCACGCTGGCGCCGGCCAGGATGAGTCCGGCGATGATGAGGGGACGCGGGCCGCGCCGATCGGCGAAGCTTCCCGCCGGGATGAGGCTGAGCGCGAAGCAGAGGTAGTAGGCGGTGAACGGCAGCGATGCGAAACCCACCGACACGCCCGCGGCAGCGGCCGCCTCCTGCATGAATTTCGGCAGGAACGAATAGGTCAGGCTGTCGAGGAAGACCGCGAGGAAAAACACCGGCTTCACGATCACCAGCGCCGCCTCACCGGCGGATGAATCCTTTGCGTCGGCGCCGACGGCGCGGGCGCGTTGCAGCGAACCGGCGACTTGCAGGAACAGGCCCGCGAGGAAGGCCGATGCGATGAACAGCGCGGCGAAGTTCTTGACCGTGCGGGCGACGCGCTCGTAGATCACGTGCCGCGGCACCGTGACCGCCAGGCTGGTGCGGCGCAGCTGATCGCCGCGCGACAGCTCGACCATGTACTCGAAGTTGCCCGCATCCGTCGTCCATTGCTTGCCGGCGGTCTTCTCCTCCGTGGCGATCTCAACGCGGCCATTGACGATCAGCGCCGCCTCGCTGATTTCCGTATTGAGGCGGCGATACTCTCTGAAGCCCCCGTCGAGCCCTATGAAATCCTTGACGTCGAGTTTGAACTCGACGATGTCGTTGAGCCGCTGCGACAAGGTGAAGGCGGACGCTTTGGCCTTTCCCTGAACGCCGTCGTAGTAGAGCGTGATCAGCGTGAACACCACCAGGCCCGACATGAGGACGAAGGTCGCCCCATAGCCGACATGGCGCCAGGGAAATCGCGATCGCTCGATCAAGGGCGCCGCGAGCGTCACCAGCACGGCAAACAGCAGCGACAGGCCGATGCCCGCAAACGGCAGCCAGGAGAAGCTCGCGCGCAACCGCTGCGTCACGACATTGGTCGGCGATATGACGACGACGCTGCCCACCGTCTCGAACCGGGTGCGCAGCGGCAGGACGATCTGGTAGTGCGTCTGCCCGTAGTCGACCTCGATCTCCTGCTTGGCGCGTGCAATCGCGGAGGACGGTTCAGGCAGTTGAGGGTTGGATTTGTCGACGACGATGAAAAGCTGGCGCCCGAGATGGTCGTAGACCGCGATCGCGTCGAAATCCTCGCTCTCGACGATCGGCGTCACCAGCGTGGTGAAGCCGGCGTATTGCTTGAGCGGCAGATCGTCACGGAGAAATTTTTCGATCGAGCTCTGGACCAGGCGGCCTTGCGCCGTGATCTTCTCGAGATGGAGCTGCTCGTATCCGCGCTTTCCTTCGCCGAACGCGACGTAGAGAAGGAGTGCCAACGACAGGACGGTCACGATGAACATCGTGATTCCGTCGGCGAGTCGCTGGCGATACACCTTTGCAGGCATAGCAGTCGCAAGGCCCCTTGCAAGGTCCGGCGGGACGCCGGTCATTCCACTTTCCGACAAAAACGGCGCGACGCCTTGCACTGGCACTGTCGTTAAAAGTTACCGAATTCTTACCGGACCACGCCCGATTCTAGCGGGTGACTGATAAAGGTTCGCTTAAAACAGAGGCGGCGAGCGCGTGGGAGAAAATGCCGCAAGGCCTTCGAGAATCGAAGGCAGTTGATCGCGCGCCAACCAGACGCTCGCGAATCGAAAGAAAGTCTTAACCTGTCGTGAGCGTCGGCCGGACTCGGGTCTGGGCTACTTCCCGTGGGCGAGGCGGCCCCCCTGTCCAGGGAGCTGCTGCTCGTCGCCGCTCTCGTTCTCGTCGCCGGAGCGCCTGGATTTTTCGAGCACGGTGCCGAGAGCGAGCACGTTGAGGTTCGCGCTCAGCTCGTTGACGAAGTTGGCGAAGTCGCCGAGCGGCTCCTGCCGCCGGCCCGCGCGGGGCGTGGCTGCGATGGAAGCCACCGGTTGCGGCGCCGGTATCATCCCACCATCGGACTCCAGCATGTCGACGATATGCGCCACCGCGGCGCGCCGATGCTCCAAGAGGAAGCTCAGCCGATCGGCCAGCAAGGAGAAGATCAGATCGTCGTAGTCCATTCCGGCGTCGGCGAGCCCGCCGCAGATCAGGCTGGTCACGCCGCCCGCCGGCTGTTTGAGGTCGGGCTTGGGATTTGCCTCGAGCACGTAGAGCTTGCCCTCGTCGTCGGCGCGCAGGTCCAGCCGCACGAGCGAACCCAGATTGAAATCGAGATAGAGGTCGCGCGCGATGCGGCGCATCTCCTCGAGCAGCTTGCCATCGCGCCCCGGATCGACCGGCCGGAAGCGATCCTCCGTGATGGGCCGCACGTCCATGGAGGTGAAGATTTTCTCGTCCGGCTCGAAGACGCGTTCCAGCGCCGCGAAAGTGAAAGGATCGCGTCCGCGCACCAGCCGACGGCCGCGCGCTGTCACCGGACCCGCGACGGCGATGCAGAATTCGCGGCCGGGCAGATATTGCTCGATGAGCACGAGGTTTTCGGTCGCCCGATAGACTTCCTCGACGAGCGCGGGCAGGTGCTCGCGATCCTGCGCGACATGGACGTGCAGCGACGCGCGGCCGCAAACCGGCTTGACGATGAACGGCCCGTTGTAGCCGACGAATGCGCTCTGGAAGCGGCTGTTGAGCTCCGGCAGAAACGGTCCGCGCGCCATGTTCCAGGTGATGAACGACGCGGTCGGAAGACCGGCGCACGCGGCCTCGCGCTTGAACGCGTGCTTGTTGTCCAGCGTGGTCGCGGTGAGGGGATCGTGTCCGACATATGGCACGCCGAGCATCTCCAGCGTCGCCGGCGCATGACCGGCGGGATTGTAGCCTTGGACACCGCCGGAATTGAGCCATGCGAGATGGGTGCCGCCGCGGCGAAGACGCTGGGCGAGGTGCATGTCCTCCGGCATGACTTCCACATGCCGAAATCCGATGCGTTCGAGCGCGCCCGCGATGTCGCGCGCGACCGCTTCATAGCTTTTCCAGGACCGTGTGTTGGATGCTTGATAGAGGACGCTGCCCGGCGCGGATTTGTCGCCGGCGAAGATCACTGCGATGCGCAGCTGCGGCATCAGGCGCTCGATCTGCTCCTGAAACCGCCCGATGTAGTGGCCATCGACGTGCGGAGTGCCCGCACGTCCGCTTGGTCCCGAACTCATGACGCCCCGTCCGTTATGCTTTGCGAGGAGTTTGCGGGCGACGGATGAATTCGCCGTAAAATGTTCCTTTTCCCAAGCGCCAAACGTTCATCAGGGTTTCGGTGCCGTTAACGGCGCGCGCGCGGGCAGCGCTGTGCGGATTTCCCTGACGTCCGGGGTCGGGGACCGTCAACTCGGATTTAATGAGTGCCGCGGATATTCACTGGAACGGGGAGTGCTTATGGGGGGCAGTCGTGGCTTTCTTCTTTTCGCGTAATCAGGCGGTCGATCGCCGATCCGCCGAAGTCGATGTCAAGACCGCTGAGACTGGCGGCAACGCCGCCGAGATCGCCAGCCGGCCCGCGGAGACCGCCGGCAAGCCCGCCGAGGTCGACAGCGCCGCCGACGCAGCCGACGCAGCCATAGCGACGCTGCGGCCGGAAGGCGCCCTGGGATCAACCGACGGATTTTCCGCGCTGGCCAAGCTGCCGGGCGTCGTCATGTACCAGCGGCTCGTGTCCCCGGCCGGCTCTGTGCGCTACACCTACATCAGCGAAGGCGCCGCCGACCTGTTCGGCGTGTCGCCCGAGGAGATCATCTCCGATCCGCAGGCGCTCTTCAGCTGTCACAGCCAGGAGTACAGCGCCAGGTTCAAGGAACGGCTGCTCGACGCCTCGAAGTCGCTTGCGCTTTGGGACGTCGAAGCGTCGATCGTCAGCCGCGACGGCCGGAAGAAATACACGCATGCGATCGCTCTGCCGGACCGCAGGCCGGACGGGTCGGTATTGTGGACGGGCATCATTCTCGACGAAACGCGCACGCGCACCGCTTTCATCGAGAACCTCGCGCACGGCTTCCTGCTGTTCGACGCGGAGGATCGGCTGATCCTGCGAAACAATCAGTTCCTCGAAATGTTCCCGGCGCTGCGCGACATCGCGGTCGCGGGCACGCTCTATGAGGACGTGATCCGCGCCAAGATGTCGGGCAACTCCGTCGGCGCGCTGATGGACCCGGAGCTGTTCGATTCGAACCTCTATATGGAATATCAGGCCCGCCTCGAAAAGCACCGCGAGCCGCACAGCATGTTCGAGCGTCAGCTCGACGGCGATCGATGGGTACTGGTCAACGAGCATCGGTCGGACGAAGGAACGTCCGTCCTCTACACCGACATCAGCGAGCTCAAGCGGCGGGAGCAGGAGATCCTGCACCTTGCCTACCACGACGGGCTCACCAACCTGCCCAACCGGGCGCTGTTTCATCAGCGCATCGCGGAAGCGCTGGCGAGGGCGCGGGAACGCCGCACCTCGATCGCGATCATGTGCCTCGATCTCGACCACTTCAAGAACGTGAACGACTCGCTCGGGCATCCGGCGGGCGATGAGCTCTTGAAATGCGTGTCCGGCCGGCTGCGCGGCTGTCTGCGCGACACCGACACGATCGCGCGCCTCGGCGGCGACGAATTCGGGATCGTGGTGACCGACGTGCATGAGGCCGATTATGCGACGTCGCTCGCATGGCGGCTGCTGGACGCCGTCGGACAGCCCATCGACATCAACGGACACCAGGTCAATACGTCGTCGAGCATCGGTATCGTGACCTCGTCGGACGACACCACCGACCCGGACCGGCTGCTCAAGGACGCCGACCTCGCCCTCTACCGGGCGAAGGCCGACGGCCGCGCCACCTTCCGCGTCATCGAAGCCGAGATGGATGCGCGCGCGCAGGAGCGCCGCCTGCTCGAAATGGATCTTCGCCACGCCGCCGCGAAAGGGCAACTGGAGCTGCACTACCAGCCGCAGGTCGACATCCTGTCCGGCGAGATCGTCGGTTTCGAGGCCCTGGTGCGCTGGCGGCATCCCGTCAGGGGACTCATCTCGCCGGCGAACTTCATTCCGCTGGCGGAAGAGACCGGCATCATCGTGCGCCTCGGAGAATGGGTCCTGCGACGGGCGTGCAGCGACGCCCTGCGCTGGCCGATCGAGGCGCGCATCGCCGTCAACGTGTCGCCTGCCCAGTTCAAGACGGGCGACCTCGCGAAGACCGTCGGGCAGATCCTCAGCGAAACCGGCCTGCCCGCCTGCCGGCTGGAAATCGAGATCACCGAATCCCTGCTTCTGCGCGACATCGACGAGAACCTGAAGATCCTGCAGGCGCTGAAGAATCTCGGCGTGCATATCTCGATGGACGATTTCGGGACCGGCTACTCGTCGCTGATGAATCTCCGCAGCTTCCCCTTCGACAAGATCAAGATCGACCAGTCGTTCGTGGGCGATCTCGAGCGGCGGCCGGATGCGGCCGCGATCGTCCGCGCCGTGCTGGCGCTGGGCAGCAGCCTCGGCATGGTCACGTGCGCCGAGGGCGTGGAGACGAACGAGCAGCTCGCCTACCTGCGCAGCGAAGGCTGCGTCGAGATGCAGGGGTATCTCTACAGCAAGCCGAAACCGCTTGAGGAAATTCTCCGCATGTTGCGGGAAGGTCCGCCCGGATTTGCGCCTGCGCAGACGGCCGCGGCAAACGGTTGAAGCATGCCGCGTCGGGCGCGCGGGGCCGCCGCGGGTGGACGCATCGTGGCGCGCCGCGCGGATGCATTTGCCCGCCTGATTGCGCTGCTGTCGGCCGCGATGCTGGGGTGCCTGGCCGTCGTTGAGACCGCCTCCGCCGGCATCGACGACGACAGACTGATCGAACGGCGGTCGTTGGCGGGGTCATCGGAATTCCCAGCCGCGGAGCTCAGGAAATCCGTCGCCGAAATCATGCTCGCCGAGTGCGCAGTCGCACTGTCGCACGTTCCCCGGGCCGCGCCGGCGGTCGGGTTGACCGAAGAATCCGCTCCCGACATACCGGCGGCGCAGCGCGAGCTCGCCCGCTGGCGGCTGACGATGGTTTTCACCGCCTGCACCGATCTTACGCGGGAGATTATCGCGGCGCAGGATCCGCAGCAGGAAATGCGCGCCTGGATCAAGCTGACCGGCGTTTTGGCCGACGAGCAGACGGTGCGCTTGTCCATCGAGCGCGCCGGGATCCTGGTGCCTGCGCACGACGAAAGCGACGTCGAGGCCGTCTTCCGGATGGGTCAGTGGCGCACGGTGCGCAATGCCGTTTTCGAAACGATGCTGAAGTTCGTCGGCAAGCCATGAGCGGGCGAGCCGCAAAGCAGAGCACAGTACGTTCTATCTGAGCGATTTCTTCTTCGTCTGCCAGAACCGGAGCAGGCGCTGCGCGGCCGATACCGACAGCTTTTGATAGGTGGCATAGGCCTCGTCGATCTCCGATTCCTTCATGTGGCTCGCCGTCGGCCGGGCCAGGACCACCGCGTGCATGATCGACCAGTCGAGGCCGATGGCTTTGCACAGCACCAGCATGCCCATCACGCTCTCGTCGTGAACGAGCTGCTCGACCAGCTCGATCGGGACAGCCGAGAGCACGGACAGCGCGCTGATCAGTTCCGCGAGCTTGTTCCTCTTTGCGAACACGAGGAGCTCGCCCTTGATCCGCTCGGTTTCCTGGCCGAGCGACTGCACGTGTTTTTGCGCGGCCGCATAATCGCGCGAAATGCTCTTGTGCTTGGCCTCGCTCGCGATCTCCGCCAGGATCTTTTCGAGCGGACGTCGACTCTCGGGCTGAGCCGACGACAAGAGTCTCTGCCTGACCTTGTCGGTCGCCTGCAGCAGATCGGAAAGACCGTCATCGCCTTCTGCGCGCGTCACCAATTGCCAAAAGCCGGGTTCCGAAAAGCGGGCGCCGGAATTGTCCGCCAGGGTATGAGCGACGGCGGAATTTCCGCGGTCGACCAGGACATCGGTGACCGCTGCATTGAGCGCCGGGCGGCGCGCGATCTGCGCCAGGTGCTCCTGGCTTTTGGTCTGTGAAAGCTGCACGAGATCGCTGTCGGTCAGCTTTTGCGACGCAGCCAGCACGGGACCGGAGACCTCGATCGAATCGTGCGCCGCGAGGCGGCGGATCACGCCGGCCGGCGCGTTGGCGACCGGCGCCAGCCGGGAGCTGAGCTCGGCCATGGCCCTGTTTTCGATCTCGCTGGCCAGTTGGCCCATCACGTGGTCGAACAGCTGGATCTGCTCTGCGTTGAAGCTCGCGGAGTTGTTCACGAAGAGATCGGTGACTCGCTGCAATATCACGATGCGCCGATCGGTCGACCCTTCCTTCAGTACGTTCTCGAGCTCGTCGACGATGGCGGGTAACGCGGTCATCGGGATTCTCTGCGGCTGGAGGCACTCACTCTCAGCGCGGTGGAAGGTTTGGTTGCAACTGTTCGGAGAGCTTAACCTGTAGAGGTTTCGAATTATTAAAGGTGTCGTTAAGGACCCTGCCTGCCGAGACAATCCCGCGCCGGCCAATCGGCCGATGCGGCAGCGATTCGTTCGGTGAAATTCGGTGAAATAAAGAACGGGGGACCGGCCGCTGCGGCCGGTCCCCCGCATTCAGAACGATCGGCGCCGATCAGTAACAGACCCGTCGGGTCTTGATGATCAGACGGCCGCTCGGCGTCTCGATGCGTTCGCGCACAACACGGCAGGCACCGCCGCCATAAGCATAGCCGCGGTCCCACCCGCGACGCCGAAAGCGCCAGTCGTCATCGTAGTAGCGCCCGTAGGTCGGGCCGCCCACGCCGACTTCAACGCCGGCCGGGCCCGCGCCGAAATACACCTGACCCACGGCGGGAGCGGCGAGCGCCAACGGCGCCAGTCCGATCAATGCGAATAGGAGCTTCCGCATGGTTCACCTTCCTTTGTTCCTTCGCAACGTCTGTCCCCGCCCCATGTGAGACAACCACCGTCGTGAAGGAATGTTTCGGTTGGATGGAACTTGCGAAACAAACATGTTGCAGCCCCGCAGCACGCGCGGCCGCCGCGAGATGGAACCGCCCCAAGTTCGGCCGCGCCATCAATCGCTGTCGCGGCCGCGCGGTTCGCGCAAGCTGCGACGGCGTCTCGCCGGATTTTTGTGATCACTGCATCGGCTGCGCCACGCGCACCGGCCGGACGAACACGAAGACCGTCTCGGCGGGCATCACG
>WNEZ01000317.1_pt1 | contig 24672 bp, 24 predicted proteins | sample 5400521 | NCBI WGS metagenome assembly WNEZ01 (sample SAMN13153339, study PRJNA577476) | soil metagenome | isolation source: 120 cm saprolite under Douglas fir tree site 2 hole 1 replicate 1 | place: USA:California | collected 2015-04-18
CAAATCCGTACTGCGTGTCGGCGCCTCCGGGCAATTGCGGCGGTGTCGTGGCCAGCTCCAGCGTCGCGGCATCGACGAGCGCGGTGCTTCCTGCGGACAGCGCCTGATCCCACCGGGTCATGTCGTCCACGTTCGTGTAGATCCCGCCGTCGCCCAGCGTGGCACTCGTAACGCTCTGGTCCGTCTGGACGAACGCCCCACCGCGCGGCGAATAGCCGTAGGCACGGCGCGGGACCGTGTCCGATCCCTCCACATGGGCGACGGTCGCGCGCATCCCGAGCGGCTCGAAGATTCGCGTGCGCAGGAACTCGGGGAACGACATCCCCGACACGCGCGCGACGATCAAGCCGAGCAGGACGTAGCCGGAGTTGCTGTAGCGATACTGGCTCCCCGCCGGGAAGTACAATGAATCCTTTGAAGCGAGTAGCGTGAGAACGTCGCGATCGTCGAGCTGCGCCGTGCGCGAGTCGGGAATGAGGTCCTCGTAGTCCCAAAGCCCCGACGTGTGGTTGAGCAGGTGACGGACCGTCACCGGCTGCGCGGCGACAGGAAGCTCGGGCAGGAAATCCCGCACGGGCTGGTCGTAACGAAGCTTGCGATCGTCTGCGAGCAGCATGACGGCCATCGCGGTGAACTGCTTGGAGACCGAAGCGAGGCGGTAATCGGTCTCGGGCGTGGCGGCAAGGTTTTGCTCGAGGTCCGCCATCCCGTACGCGCGACGCACTACCACGCGGCCGTCCGCGATCACGACGACGCTCGCGCCGGGCGCGGCGGAGCCGCTGTAGGCGGAGAAGAGGGAATCGACCAGCTGCAGGTCGTCAGTCGTCACGCGAGGTCCACCTGTGGTCGCACACGCGGTGCACAGGACCAGCGCTAGGATTTCGCAGTGGCGTACCACGTGTTCCAGGTCTCCTGCGCGGCGCCGATCGTGAGCTGTTGCTGATTGCGCACCAGCGGCATGCGCAGCAGCAGGGGTTCGAGAGAGAGTTTTTCCAGCCAACGCTCTTCACTCAGCAGGGCCGAGCGCAGTCCCAGCTCGCCGAAGCGGCGGGACTCGCGGTCGACGAGCGCGTTGACGCCAAACTTCTGCGCGAAGCGCCGCAGCTCGCCGACCGATGCCGCGCGCTCGTTCAGATCGACGAAATGGACCTTGATGCGGCGCTCGGCGAAAAAGCGCAGCGCCGCGCGCGTATCCGCGCTCTTGCGCACTCCGAAGATCTGAACCTCCACGGGCTGTCCTAGTGGGAGGCGGTGAGGACCTCGATGGCGCCGAGCAAATGGCCCGGGCCAAACCGCGCTTCGGCATTGCCGGGCGAGAAGTACCGGAGCGACGAGACGGACCTGATGGGCAACAGGCGCAGGCTCTCGATTCCGGCGGCGTAGCGGATGCCGTCGACGTAGACGATGAGCTGGGATTGGTTGCCTTGCACGACGGCCGTCGGGCGGCTGCGCAGGATCCAGACCGGCCGCAGCTGGCGCACGGCGTCATAGGCGGTCGATCCGTTGGTGCCGGCCAGCTCTTCAGCCAGGATGATATCGGAGTCGTGACCGGGGGAAGGGTCGCGCTCTCGCGCCGCGTTCGAGCCGGCGCAGGCGGTCAGCGAGAGGACGCAGGCGGTGACGATCGGGAATTTCATCCACACCAAGCTAGCCTATATTCCTCGCTCCCGGCGAGGTGCCATGAGTCCCCGATCGAAAATCATTGTCGCAGCCATCCTGTTCTCGAGCGGCGGCGCGGCGATCAAGTTCTGCAGCTTCGGGGCGTGGCAGCTCGCGGCGTTTCGCGCGGCGTTCGCGATGCTCACGATGCTCGTGCTGCTCCCCGAATCGCGGCGTGGCTGGAGCTGGCGCACGGTCGTCGTCGGCTTCGCGTACGCGGCGACGACGCTGCTCTACGTGCAAGCGAACAAACACACGACGGCGGCCAGCGCCATCTTCCTGCAGTCCACCAGCCCGTTGTTCATTCTCTTACTCGCGCCGGTGCTGCTGGGCGAGCACGCCACGAGGCGCGACGTCGGGCAGATGGCGGTCATGGGCGTCGGCCTCGCGTTATTTCTGCTCGGTCACGACCAGCCGTCGGCGACGGCGCCGAATCCCGTGCTGGGAAACGTGCTCGCCGCGATCTGCGCCGTGACGTGGGCGTTCACGGTGATGGGCTATCGCTGGCTGGCGGCGCGCGGCGCGTCCGTCGCGGCGGCGGCGGTGTCGGGGAATCTGACGGCCGGGACGATCGCGCTCGTGATGGCGCAGCCACTCGTCGCCGGACGGCCGGTGGACTGGGCTGTCGTGGTCTTTCTCGGCGTCTGCCAGCTCGGGATTCCGTACCTGTTTCTCGCGCGCGCGGTGCCCCGTGTCCGCGCCCTCGAGGTCGGCCTCTTCCTTCTTATCGAGCCGGTGCTGAATCCGATCTGGGCCTGGCTGGTTCATGGCGAGACGCCGGGCCCTGCCACACTTGCTGGCGGCGCGCTCATCCTCGGTGCGACGGCGGGGCGCATGCTGCTCGATGTGCGCCAGGCGCCCCGAGAATCCGTAGCGGCCTGAACGACAGCGGGCCCGCCGAATGGCGGGCCCGCGTGTCTATCATCGCGTCAGTGCGTTACTGCACTGCCCTGAACGCGTTGACGCGTCCTCCACCGTAGAAATCGTCGTTCCCCGGTTTTCCTAAGTCATCCGCAGAAGCTCGAAGCTTCGCTTCGACGGCCGCCGGCCCGATGCGGCCAAATCTTCCAATGATCAGCGCGGCGACGCCGGCGACCGCGGGCGAGGCCATGCTCGTCCCGGCCGCCCAACAGTAGGTCCCGTTGCTCGCGCCGCTGCCGCGGCATGGCGCCATGACCATGTCGAACACCGCGCAGAGCTGTATTATCAGCCCGCTCGGGTTGCGTGGCAGCGCACAGAAGTTATTAAGCGGCAGCGTGAGGTCGCCGCCACCTGCGGCGAAACTGACGGCGGACTGACCAAAGTTCGTGTACGACGCCGGCCGGTCGAAGTTCGTGGCGCCGAACACGAACCCGACCGGCCCGGTGGCCGACACAGCGATCACGTGTGGTGCCATCGCCGGCAGGAACATGAGGTCATTGGTGTGGTCGAGGTCAAATCCATTGTTCCCCAGTGCTGCGACCAGGGTAACGCCTCGCTGGTAGGCGTACGTCGTGACCTTGGCAATCGTGCGAGCCAGGTGAGCCGCGCCGCTCGCGCCGAGCGGTTTTCCCGTGATTGGGTCGTATTGCTGGTGCTGGAACGCTGCGCCGAAACTCATGTTGATGACGTCCGCCCCGGCGCCGCCTTCGGAGATAGGCGTTGCCGCGTAAACGATGCCGTTCAGGACCCAGGAGAACGCCCCGCTGCCGCAGTGGAGCACCTTCACGCCGATGATTGTGGCGGCTGGTGCGATCCCGACCGTGCCGAGGTTGTTGCCGGGCGCGGCGACGATGCCGGCGACGTGCGTGCCGTGCCAGAACGTATCTGCGCTGTCACACACGATCTGGGGGAGCTTGGATCGGCGGAGAGCGGAGTCGGTGTTGAACGGCCGGAACGTGCCGGGGTGCGAGGGATCGGGAACAAATGAGCGGAGCGCGCGACATCCAGTTCCGGCGCGATGTCGATGTGGGTGCTGCGGATGCCGCCATCGAGGATCGCGACGCGAACACCGGCGCCGAGCGCGCCGGCATCCCACGCCGCCGGAGCCGAGATCTGATCCGGCACCCACTGCGCGCGCCGGAACGTTTCGGCTGCACCGAAGCTCGCCGTCGGCTCAACGGAGACGTCGGGACCAGCTTCACCCGCTTCGACGACTCGTTCGGGCTGGACCCATTGAACCATCGGATCCAGCTCGACGCTGAACACGCCCTTGATCTTGCCGGCGCGATCGGCGAAGGAGGGATCGTCGGAGCTCGCGACGGCGACGCCCACTTGTCCGATGCTGCTCGTCAGTGTGCCACCAGCCTTGGCGACCTGCGCCGAGAGATCGGCAGGCAAATCGTTGCCGGTGAAGTCGATGATGTAGGATCGGGCATTGCTGAGCTGCAAGGCGCTATTGGAGTTGGCGGACGCCGTAATAGTATTGCTCGTCGGGCTGACGGGTGCGTTCTCCACGCATGCCGCGACGGCGATCGCGCCCGCGATCGTCGCGGTTCTCGGGACAAATCTCCGCATGGTGTTCTCCTGGACCTGTGTGGAACGGGCGGGTGGCAGAGGCTCCCAAAGTCTGCCTCCATTTTCAACACCCTGCAACCTTCCGAGAGGCTTCCTACCAATGCCATGGAGGGCTTATTTGAGGCAGGGAGGAAGCATGTACACCAGGTTCCTGTGGCCTGTCCTGTGCGTCGTGGCTGCCTGCGGCTCCTCACCGAAACGCGAGCCTGACGCCGCACCAAGCGCGATACCGCAGCCAGCGCCTCCCCCTCTGTCCCAATCCGTTCCGCAGATTCACAACAATCCAGCCCAGCAGCGCGACGAAGAAGGACCGATTGGGATCCAGAACTCTTCCGGCCGCTCGGGCGCATTCTTTGTTCCGGGAGGATCCGGCTTAACTGCGTTGCCACTCCTGGTAATTCTGCACGGAACGGGACAGTCGGGCAGCGACATGATCGCCACCTTCCGCGAACTCGCCAAGGCTCACCGGTTCGCCATACTGGCACCGGAATCGCGCGACAATTCGGGTTGGGAGGTAGGGGACAAGCAGGGCGACGTGACGCCCGACCTCACGCACACGTTGGACTGCATCCAGTGGGTCCGATCCCGCGCCGGATTCCTCGTCGACGAGTCGCACGTGCTCATCGCCGGTTACTCCGGTGGCGGGAGCAGCGCGCCATACATCGCCAGCAATCGTCCTGGCTTCACGCATACGGCGGTGCTGCATGGTGGGGTCTTTCCCGGTGGAATCGGCCCGCGACGCATCCCGGCGTGGTTCTCGACCGGTGACCAGGACGCGATCCGACCCGTCGCGCTGGTCCAACAATCCGCCGCCGCGCTGACGAGCCTGGGCTTCAGCGGCGTCAGCTTTCGCAGCTATCCCGGTCGTCATGAGCTGAGCGACGCCGAGTTGCGTGATCTCATCGATTGGTGGCTCGGTTCGTAGGAAAAGCATTCGCGCGCAGCGCTATATTCCTCCCGCCCATGCCCGCATCCCGCGCCCGCGTCGGCGTCATCTTCTTCACGGTGCTGATCGACCTGATCGGCTTCGGCATCGTCTTGCCGATCCTGCCGTTCTATGCGCAGCGCTTCGGCGCCGCAGGGCTGGGCTATGGCGGTGTCATCGGCGTCTTCTCGCTGATGCAGTTCGTGGCGACGGCATTGCTCGGCAAGCTCTCGGATCGGATTGGCCGGCGGCCTGTGTTGCTGACGACGATGCTGGTGAACGCGGTCGGCTACGCGCTCTTTGCGTTCGCGGGCTCGTACTGGGTACTGTTTCTGTCGCGCGTCGTGTCGGGCTTTGCGGGCGGGAATATTTCCGCTGCGCAAGCCTACATGGCCGACATCACGACGCCCGCCGAGCGCTCCAAGGGCATGGGCGTGGTGGGCGCCGCGTTCGGCATCGGCTTCAGCCTCGGCCCGGCGATCGGCGGGTTCGCGCACCACTGGGGTGGCGACGCCGCTCCCGGACTCGTAGCGGTGGGGCTCTCGCTCGCGAACTTCGTGTCCGCGTATTTCATCCTCCCCGAATCCTTGAAGAGCGAGCTGCGCGTCAAGCGGCCCCTCTTCGACCTCGGTCACATCGGCGAGGCGGTCGCGCGTCCCCGACTGCGGCCGCTGATGGCGGTCTGGGCATTCGTGCCGCTCGCGTTTGCGGGCTATACCGTGGCGCTGCCACTGTGGGCGAGCGCAGCGCTCGGGTGGAAAGAGCGCGAGCTGGCGATCCTGTTCACCATCATCGGCGTCACCGCGGCGTCGGTGCAGGGATACTTCTTCGGCAAGATCGTACGCCGCACGGGCGAGCGGACCCTCGTGATCGCCGGTACGTTCGGGATGGCGCTCGCGATCGCGATCGTGCCGTTCTTGCCGAGCTCCGCGTTGCTGTATGGATGGACTTTCGTGCTGGCCGTTTCAAATAGCGTCTTCGCGCCCGCGGCGACCGGACTGGTCTCCGTCTATGCCGATCCCAGCGAGCAAGGCACCGTGCTCGGCGCCGCGCAGGCGATTGCCGCGCTGGGCCGTACGGCGGGGCCGCCGCTGATCGGCACAGTGTACGACATGGTGAACCCAGTCACCTCTTTTCTGCTCGCGGGCGGGATCATGGTGATCGCGGTGTTCGCCGCCATGGGACTCGCGCGCGTTCCGCATCACGCCTCGGGTCACGCGCCCGCGGTCCCGGTCCCTTCGGTCCCGTTACCTGAAACCCCTCCCACCGAGTCTTAACGAGGTCTACGCTTCTTCGAGAAGTTCCTCGGCACTGAGGACCTGCAAAAACTAGACGCACCGACGCATCGCGGGTTTTCGTCAACGGGGGTGGGGACGACTGTCCTAGCCCCCGTTTCCTGTTCACGGCATATTTCTTTCCCCCCTTGCAGGAGAGCTGCGCCCCATGCGTGTGTATAAGACGCCGGAGATCCGGAATGTGGCCGTCGTTGGCCACGGCGCGAGCGGCAAGACCTCCCTGGTCGATGCGCTGGCGTTCGTGGCCGGAACGAGCAAACGGCACGGATCTGTAAAGGATGGCACCGCCCTCACCGATTACACCGCCGACGAAATCGAACGCAAGTATTCCATCAACCTCGCGCTGGCCGTCGCCGAGTGGATGGACACGAAGGTCAACCTGATCGACACCCCCGGATATCTGGATTTCACCGGCGACGCGCTCGCGGGTGTGTACGCCGCCGATTCCGCCGTCGTCGTGCTGTCGGCGACCGCCGGCGTGGAAGTCGGTACCGAAAAGGTCTGGGACTACTGCGAGCGCCGCGCGCTGCCGCGCCTATTCTTCGTGTCGCTGATGGATAAGGAGCACGCGAACTTCGAGCGCGTCTTCAATCAGATCAAAGAACAGCTGACACCCAAGGTGATCCCGGTGGAGATCCCGGTGGGCGAAGGATTCGAGTTCCACGGGATCATCAATCTCTTCTCGAAGAAGGCGCACCTCTATAAGAAGGGGACCAAGGCGGGCGAGTACGACGAAGTCGACGTGCCCGACGAGTATAAGGATCGATTCGAGAAGTATTCCCAGGAATTGATCGAGAGCATCGCCGCGACGGACGACACGCTGCTCGAGCGCTACCTCGGCGGTGAGGAGATCGGCCGGGACGAAGCGATCGCCGCGATGAAGGCCGGCATGGCGAAAGGGGAGCTCTTCCCCCTGTTCTGCGGCGCCGCCGAGCTGACGTACGGCACGCGTGCCCTCCTCAGCAAGCTCGTCGAATTGTGCCCGGCGCCGCAGGAACGCCCACCCGTCGACGCGCAGAAGTGGGGCACCGCCGAGCGCCTGACCCTGAAGGCGGATGACGCGGGACCGTTGGCAGCGCAGGTGTTCAAGACGGTCTCCGAGCCGCACGTCGGCGACGTTACGCTGTTCCGCATTTTCTCGGGCCGCGTCAAGAACGGGCAGGACGTCTGGAACGCGCCGCGCGAAGCCTCGGAAAAGCTCAATCACTTGTGCCTTGCGCAAGGCAAGGAGCGGATTGAAATCCCGGAGCTGCACGCCGGCGACATCGGCGTCGTCGCGAAGCTGCGTGATACCCACACCAACGACACGCTGTCGACCAAGGACATGGGGCTCGTGCTGCCGAAGATTCCGTTCCCGGAGCCGGTGATCACCGTCGCGGTGGAGGTGAAGCAGCGCGGGGAAGAAGACAAGCTCTCGACCGGATTGCACAAGCTCCACGAAGAGGACCCCACGTTTCATCACGAGTACAACAGCGAGCTGGCCCAGACCCTGATCCGGGGACTCGGCGAGCGGCATCTCGAGATCGTGGTCGGGCGGCTGGCGCGGAAATTCGGCGTCCATGCGCAGACCACCAAGCCCAAGGTCGCCTACCGCGAGACGTTCCGGGGAAAATCGGAGGGGCAGGGGAAGCACAAGAAGCAGACCGGCGGGCGTGGTCAGTACGGCGACTGCTGGATCCGCATCGCGCCGCTGCCGCGTGGCTCAGGGGTGCAGTTCGTGGATGAGATCGTCGGCGGCGTGATCCCGCGGCAATACATCCCGGCCGTCGAGCGCGGCGTGCTCGAGGCGGCGCACAAGGGGCCGATCGCCGGCTATCCGGTCGTGGACTTCAAGTTCGAGCTATACGACGGCTCCTACCACGACGTGGACTCGAACGAAATGTCGTTCAAAATGGCCGGCATTCTGGCGTTCCGAAACGTGAGCCCGGGCGCGCGGCCGGTGCTGCTCGAGCCGATCATGGACGTCGAGGTCTGGACGCCCGACGAGTATCAGGGCGCCGTGATGGGCGATCTCTCTTCACGGCGCGGCCACATCGCCGGAACGGAGAAGGATGGGCGGCTCACCAAGGTGAAAGCGCTCGTCCCCGAGGCCGAGCTCGATCGTTACGCCACGACGCTCCACTCGATCACACACGGGCGCGGGACGTACCGGATGAAGTTCCACGTGTACCAGGACGCGCCCACCGAAATCGCCGCGAAGGTGACTGAGGCGCGAAAGAAGGAGCTGGAGGAAGCGAAAGCCTAGCGTGCTCGCCCGCTGGCTGCGGCTGTGGTTCGGATTCTCCGAGCCCGTCGATCGAAGCGCGTATTTCCGTCACGGCTTCGGCCTCACCGCGTTCAAGTATGGCATCGACGCGCTGCTCGTGTGGCAGTTTGCGGGCAGGTTTTGGACGCCGCTCAACTATCTCTCACCGTTACTCACCACGCGGCGGGCGCTGCTGGGCGGCACGCCATCGTGGCTGTTGCCGCTCATGGTGGTCATCGCATTGCCGTTCCTATGGATCGGCGTGAGCATGACGATGCGCCGCGCTGTCGATGCGGGCGCCAGCCCTGGGCTCGCGCTGCTCTTCTTCCTACCCGGTGTGAACCTCGTGCTCATGCTGCTGCTGTGCTTGCCGCCGACGAGACATTATCCGGCCGGCACAGCTCCCCCGGTGCGACTCATCGCCGGAAAGGAGTGCATGCAGAGCGCCATGCTCGGCGTGGCGGCATCGCTCGCGATCACGGTGATCTCGGTCGTCGTCGCCATCTACCTGCGCCGTCGCTATTCGGCCGGATTGTTCCTTGGAGTCCCGTTCACGATCGGCTACATCAGCTCGTACATCTACAACGACCGTGTCGACCGTCCGGCGGGCGAGTCGGTGGGGCTGGCGCTCGCGAGCGTGACGATCGCCGCGGGAGCGATGGTGGTGTTTGCGCTCGAAGGATTGATTTGCATCGGCATGGCGCTGCCGATCGCCTGGGCAATTGCCTTGCCTGGCGCGGTCCTGGGCCGCGTGATGGCGCGGCGAGGCATGCTCGGCTCCACGGGGGCTGGGATGGCTCTCGTTGTACCGCTGCTCCTTGGTGTCGAGCCACGTGCTACTCCGCCGACGCACGAAGTCGTCACCGTCGTCGAGATCGCGGCGCCGCCCGAAGTGGTGTGGCGGCATGTCGTGACGTTCCCGGATCTGCCGCCGCCGACTGAGCTGCTGTTTCGGGCTGGGGTGGCGGCGCCCATGCGAGCCCGCATCGAAGGCCACGGCGTCGGCGCAATTCGTTATTGCGATTTCACGACTGGGAGCTTCGTTGAGCCGATCACCGCCTGGGACGAGAACCGGCTGCTCGCGTTCGACATCACCGCCCAGGCACCCCCTATGACCGAACTGAGCCCGTACCGCAACGTGAACCCACCTCACCTCGACGGGTACTTCCGTGCGACCCACGGCGAGTTCCGGCTCACGCCCCTGCCGGGCGGCCGCACGCGCCTGGAAGGGCGCACGACGTACGTCGTGGATATGTTCCCACAGCGCTATTGGACACTGCCCGCAGGCCGCATCGTCGCGGCCATCCATGAGCGCGTCTTGCGGCACATCGCAGCCCTGGCCGAGGAGGAAGAGCCCTGATGAGAGCAACTGTCCTCTGTATGACCCTTGCTGTCGCGGCGGCATGCCAGCCCGTCGATCGGAAAAAGGTTGCCAACGTTCTCGACACGCTCCGGGCAGCGATGGACACCGCCGCATTGGTCCCGCCGCCACCTGCCGCTCCCGGCGCCACTCGCGTTCTGACAGTCGCCGGCTTCTCCACGCCGGAGTCCGTGCTGCACGACTCGACGCAGGACATCTACTTCGTCTCGAACATCAACGGCTCCCCGACGGCGAAGGACAACAACGGCTTCATCAGCCGCGTGCGGCCCGACGGGGCGATCGAGAACCTCAAGTTCATCGAGGGCGGCCGTGCGGGCGTGACCCTCAACGCGCCGAAGGGCCTGGCGCTGCTCGGCGACACGCTGTGGGTGACGGACATCGACAGGATCCGCGCGTTCAATGCCCGGACCGGCACCCCGCTCGATAGCGTCAAGTTCGACAGCGCGGGCGCCGTCTTTTTGAACGACATCGCGATCGCCACGACCGGCGCGATCTATATCACCGATACCGGCATCCGGTTCGACGACCTGGGCAACGTGTTGCATCCTGGGCCCGACCGCATCTTCCGGGTCGGTCCAGACCGGAAGGTGACGGTGGCGGCACGGGGTGACAGTCTGGGCTGGCCGAACGGGATCACAGTCGACCCCGTGGGCAAGCGGTTCATCATCGTATCGTACGGGGCCACCAAATCGGTGCTCGCGTGGAAGCCGGGGGACAAAGCGCCCAAGGTCATCGCCAAGGGCGCCGGCGGATTCGACGGCGTCGAGGTAGTCGGCACGAGGATCCTGGTGTCGAGCTGGGCCGACTCCACCGTGTCCGCGTACGAGACCGGGCAGGAAGTGAAGGTGATCACCGGCGTGCCGTCCCCGGCGGACATCGGTTACGACGCCAAACGAAATCGTGTGCTGGTTCCGATTCTTACGGGGAATCGCGTGGAGATTTGGCAGCTGCAGTAGGACGCTCGGACGGTCGGACGGCCTGACGGTCGTTACGGCTTAGGCTCCTGCTGCGTCAGGCAATGGATCGTGCCGAGCCCCCAGACGAGATCTACCGCGTGGATCCCGACGACGGGCCGATCAGGAAACAGCTCGGCGAGAATGCCGAGCGCAATGCGATCCTTGGGGTCGTTGAACGTCGGCACGAGGACCGCGGCGTTGGAGATGTAAAAGTTGGCGTAGCTGGCGGGTAGGCGAACACCGTCAAAATAGAGCGGGGCGGGCATCGGAAGGTCGATCACTTCGATGCTCGCCCCTTTTTCCAGATGCATGCCCTGCAGGCGCTCGCGGTTCTCGGCCAGCGGCCGGTAATTCACGTCCTTGGGATCGTCCTCGCGACACAGGACGACCGTTCCGGGCTTTACGAAGCGGCACAGGTCATCCACGTGGCCGTGCGTATCGTCCCCCGCGATCCCATTGCCGAGCCAGAGCGTGTTCGTGATGCCGAGGGTATCGCGAAAGACGGTCTCGAGCTCCAGGCGGGACAACCCGGGATTCCGGGTCTGCACTTTCAGATCGAGCAGGCATTCTTCCGTGGTGAGCAGCGTGCCGCGGCCGTTCACGTCGATACTACCACCCTCGAGCACGATCTTTGCCTCGATCAGCGGCAGCTTGAAGTGTTTCGCCGCCCGCTCTGGGATCTTGTCGTCGTTCTTCCAGTCCTTGTACTTCGCCCAGGCATTGAAATGAAAGCGCACGATGGCCACTCCTTTTTCTCCGCGCACAAAGATCGGGCCGAAGTCGCGCGTCCAACCGCGGTTCGAGGGGAAACGGAGAAAGTCGACGCGGGCGAGATCGACCCCCGTCTTCTTGAGGATGCGGCTCGCCTGCGCCTGCTGGACCCGAGAGTTGACGAGAATGCGGACCACTTCGCCCGGCGCCAGCGCGCGGACGATTTCGCCGTAGACCCAGGCGATCGGCGGGAATTTCCCCGGCCAATCGGTGACGTTGTGCGGCCAGCCGATCCAGGTGGCCGCATGCGGCTCCCACTCGGCCGGCATGCGAAGGCGGTTAGTCAGTGAGGAATCGGTGCTCAATGCCGCCGTATGCGTCGGTGCGCCGGTCGCGCAGGAACGGCCAGTTGCGGCGGACTTCCTCGATCCGCGCCAGATCGACCTCGGCGAGCACGAGGGCCTCGTCCTCGGCCGCCTCGGCGACCACGACCCCGAACGGGTCGCAGACGAACGAGTGGCCCCAGAATTCGATCCCCGCGCCTTGACCGTCGAGCCGTTCCAAGCCGACGCGGTTCACCGCGGCGACCCAGCAACCGTTCGCGATCGCGTGACTACGCTGGATCGTTTTCCAGGCATCGAGCTGCTGCTCGCCGTATTTCTCTTTCTCCGCGGGGTGCCAGCCGATCGCGGTCGGGTAGAGCAGAATGTTCGCGCCTTGCAGCGCGGTGAGCCGGGCGCCCTCGGGATACCACTGATCCCAGCAGACCAGCGTGCCGATCGGACCGACCTTCGTATCGAACGCGCGAAAACCGAGATCACCCGGCGTGAAGTAGAACTTCTCGTAGTAGGACGGATCGTCGGGGATGTGCATCTTGCGGTAGATCCCCTTCATCTTCCCGTCGGCGTCGATGACCGCGGCCGTGTTGTGATACAACCCGGCAGCCCGGCGCTCGAACAGCGACGCAATGACGACGACGCCGTTTTCCTTCGCGATCTTGCCGAGCGTCTCGGTCGTCGGTCCGGGGACCGCCTCGGCCAGGTCGAAGAGCGCGTGATCTTCGCGCTGGCCGATGTACTGCGTGCGGAAGAGCTCAGGCAGGCAAACGAGCCCTGCCCCCTGCTGCGCGGCCTCGCGAATACGGGCGACGGCTTTCGCGAGGTTTGCTTCGGGATCGTCGCTCATACTCATCTGCACAAGCCCGATCTTGAACTTGTCCGGCATTTCCTTCATGCCGAACTATAACTCAGAAAGTCCTGCTCGCCGACAAGACGAATCCCAACCTCGCCACGTTTTCGGTCTCCTGCGATCCCGCCGTCGTCGGCGTGTAGCGGTAGAAGCGGCTCTCCGCGTCCGTCCCTACTACGGCGGCTCCGAGCGAGACGGCGCCAAACGGGCGCGTGAGGCCGATCTTGTAGTCTGCGTACGAGAGGGGGGCGTAGCTTCGGACATACTGACGGCCGTAGTGCAGCCCGAGACTCACGCCGACCGCGACATCAAGCGTGCCGGCGAGGTCGAGGTAGCCCGATCCCCTCGAAGAGCCGGTGCCGAGACAATTGGTCGTAGCCGCGCTGCCGTCGGCGCCGATCCCGCAGTAGCCGCCGATGGTGCCTGTTTTCATGCCGAACAGGTTCGTCAGAGCGTACGAGTACTTCGCGGTGAACTGATCGTATCGCACGCCGACGTACACTTCGGCCGTGTTGTAGCGGTCGCCGGGGTCGATGTTGTAGCGCGCGCGGGGATACCAGTAATACTGCATGCCGAAATCCAGGCCGACCTTGCCCGGCGTCCAGCGCTACCCGCCATACAGGTCCAACTCGAGCGATCCTCCATTCAAGAACTGATTGCCGCTTACGTTCGACCCCCAAGCGCCGGCGTACGCACCGATAGTCGATGCGTAGTCGACGCCCCCCTGAATCGCGGGCTGTGTGTAAGTCTGCGACAGCCCGCGAAACCGGTAGTCGCCCACGAGGGTGACGTTGCCCGAGAGCGTATGCGCTGACTGGGCCTGAACCGCCGGGAAGGCGACTACCGCCGCGACGGCCGAGGCGACGAACGCCCGCATCATACGCCTGGGGCCGGCGCGGGAGCCGGCGCTACGGCAAAGGCCTCCACGACCACGCTGCCGCCCAGCGGGCTGCCCGTGCCTGGGACCGTGCCCAGATCCGATCCGAAATACGCCTCTTCGCCATGCTGGCTCAAGTCGAGTCCCGCGCTCTCTTCGGGCACGTCCGCCCGCGCGCCGATCGTCACCTGCACGAGCTTCAGGATCCCAAGCGTGCCGAGGGCGGCGAAGGCGACCGTGGCCAGGACGGCGAGCAGCTGGACGCCCATCTGGCCGGCATTCCCCGCCAGGAGCCCGTCGCCGCCGGCCGGGTTCACGAGCTTCGTGGCGAACACCCCGGTGAGAAGCGCCCCTGCCATTCCGGCGAGCCCATGGCAGGAGAAGACATCGAGCGCGTCGTCGAGCTTGGTCCGCGACCGAATCTGGATGGCGGTATAGCTGACGCCCGCCGCCAGAACGCCGATCAGGAGCCCGGACAGCGGCTTCACGTAGCCCGCCGCCGGAGTGATGCCCACGAGGCCGACGACGAGTCCGGTGGCGGCGCCGACCGCCGTGATCTTGCCGGTGCGCATCAGGTCGAGCGCCGCCCAGGTGACGAGTGCGGCGGCAGCGGCGGTGTTGGTGTTGACGAACGCCAGCGCCGCCAGTCCGTTCGCTGCGAGCGCGGAGCCGGCATTGAAGCCGAACCAGCCGAACCAGAGCAGCCCCGCGCCGAGCAGCACGAGCGGGACGTTGTGGGGGGCAATCGGGACGCGGCGGTAGTCCCGCCGGGGCCCGAGGAACCATGCGGCGACGAGCGCCGACACACCGGCGCTGATGTGGACGACAGTACCGCCCGCGAAGTCCAGCGCTCCGCGCTGCAGCAGCCAACCGCCGGAGCCCCACACCCAGTGCGCCAGCGGGTCATAGATCAGCGTCGCCCACAGGACGAGGAACACGATGTAACCCCGGAAACGCATCCGCTCCACGATCGCGCCCGAGATGAGGGCGGGGGTAATGATCGCGAACATCCCCTGGAACATCGCGTGGGCCTGCAGCGGGATCGTTGCCGAATACGTCGCATTGGGCTCGAGCCCAACGTTGTTCAGGCCGAGCCATGAGAGGCCACCCAACCATCCGTTGCCGGGACTGAACGCGATCGAGTATCCGACCAGCATCCACTGTACGCCGATCACGCCGAGCGCGACGACGCTCATCATCATGGTGTTGAGGGCGTTCTTGGGGCGCACCAGGCCGCCGTAGAAGAACGCGAGGCCAACGGTCATCAAGAGCACGAGCGCGCTCGAGATGAGGACCCAACTGGTATCACCCGCGGAAAGAGTGGCTTGCGTCATGCTGCGGCACCTCCCATGCCGGCCGCGTTGATGGCCGCGCGTTGAACCTCGTCGGCGTTGACTGCCGTCAGGGCGGCATTGTCTACCTCGCCCGTACGGATGCGGACCACCCGCTCGATCGGTTGCACGAAAATCTTCCCGTCGCCCACCTCGCCCGTCCGCGCCGCCGAGAGAATGGCCTGCACACACGGTTCGACGAACGGTTCAGAACACACCATTTCGATTTTGACTTTCTCGTGGAACTCCATGACGAGCGCCGTCCCTCGATATTGCTCGAACCGCTCGTGCTCACCGCCGTGTCCGCTGACACGGCTCAGTGTTATGCCGGTGATCCCGGCGCGAAACAGTGCCGTTTTGACCTCGGGGACGCGGTCGGGGCGAACGATGGTCGTGATCAGCTTCACGTTGGGCTCCCAGTCGATTGCAGGTTGGCCACCGGCTCGATCGCTGCGGGCGCAGCAATAGCCGCTGGTGGCGGGGGCGGGGGGGGCGCCACTTTCTTGAACCGCCCGCGATACGATTCCCACGCGTCGAGGATGGCGCGGGCGCGGGCACTCCCGGTCTTGTGGAACTGTTGCTGAACGAGTTTGCGCAGCACACGCTCGTCCATCGAGTTCAGGCCGCTGACTCCAACCATCTCCAGGTTGCAGTACGATTCGAGCAGGCCGCGCTCATCGAGGACGTAGGCGATGCCGTTCGACATTCCGGCCGCAAAGTTCCTCCCGACCGGTCCCAGCACGACGACCACGCCGCCGGTCATGTACTCGCAGCAGTGGTCGCCCGCGCCTTCGATCACGGCGACGGCACCGGAGTTCCGCACCCCGAAGCGGTCGCCCGCGCTGCCGGCCGCAAACAGCCGTCCGGACGTCGCGCCGTACAACGCGGTGTTCCCGATCAGCACCCCGGTCGCATACCCGGCGCCGCGGAATGGCCGGATCACGATTTCGCCGCCGCACAGACCTTTGCCGACGTGGTCGTTCGCCTCGCCTTCGAGTTGCAGATGCATGCGAGGCAGCGTGAACGCGCCGAAGCTCTGGCCGGCGCTCCCCCGGAACCGCAGCCGTAGCGGCTGTCCCGGTCCGGCGCCGCCGTGCGCCCGCGCGAGATCCCCCGCGATGCGCGCGCCGACGGTCAGGTGATGATTCCCGATCGTGAAAACGCGAGGACCCTCTCCCGAGCCGTTGTGCGACAGAATCTCGGCGTCCAGCGACACGAGACCGGGACGCAGGTTCCGGGCGATCATGCGGCGGCGCGGCTCCGATGTGCTCGCGGGTGCCGCCAGCAGCAGCGAGAGATCCAGCAGGCTCGCGCGCGGCGTTTCGGGCCGATCGATCCGCCGCAGCAGCTCGACCCGGCCGATCAGGTCGTCCATCCGGCGCACGCCGAGGGTCGCCATGATGCGGCGCGCTTCTTCGGCGATGAATGTGAAGTAGGCGATGACCTGTTCGGGCGTGCCGCGGAACTTGGCGCGCAGATCAGCGCGCTGCGTGGCGATTCCGGTCGGGCACGTATTCAAGTGACACTGGCGCGCCATCGCGCAGCCGAGTGCGACGACCGCGGCCGTCCCGAACCCAAACGATTCCGCCCCGAGCAGCGCGGCGATGACGACGTCCCGCCCGGTGCGCAGCCCGCCGTCCGTGCGCACTTCGATGCGGTCCCGCAGCTTGTTGCGCATGAGAATCGCCGTTGTGCCCCGAGATGAGCACGTAATCGGCGTACGCTTTCGCGACGCCGGCCGCGACGGTCCCGACACCCGCTTCCGCGACGAGCTTGACGCCCACGCGCGCGGCCGGGTTCACCTGCTTGAGATCGTGGATCAGCTGCGCCAGATCCTCGATCGAATAGATGTCGTGATGGGGCGGCGGTGAGATCAGCGGGATGCCCACCACTGCATGCCGGAGTCGCGCGATGAGATCGGTGACTTTGTGTCCCGGTAGCTGGCCGCCTTCGCCGGGCTTCGAGCCCTGCGCGATCTTGATCTCGAGCTCGTCCGCCCGAACGAGGTACGCCGTCGTCACGCCGAAGCGGCCGGACGCGACCTGCTTGATCCGGTTGTCGGATCGGTCGCCCGTTCCCTCGGCTGGCGTTACCCAGGTCGCCGGGTCTTCTCCGCCCTCCCCCGAATTCGACCGTGCGTGCATCCGGTTCATCGCGATGGCAAGCGTGGCGTGCGCTTCCGGCGACAGCGCCCCGAGCGACATCGCACTGGAGATGAATCTCCTGCGGATGGCTTCGGCCGGCTCGACTGCTTCGAGCGGCACGGGCGTCTGTTCGCAGAAGTCGAGCAGGTCGCGCGGACCGGCTGCTGCGCGGGCCCGCACGCCATCGGCGAAGCCTGCGTACTCGCCGTGTTGCAACGCGCGCACCAGCGGGGGCGACCAGCCGTGGTCTTCGCCGTCGCGGCGATAGCGAACGCGGCCGTGGTCAGGGAGCGCACCAACGCTGTGATGGCGCGTCAGCACATCCTCGGCGATCTCCTTGAAGCCGATACCACCGATTACCGACGCGGTGCCGGTGAAGCACCGGTCGATGACTTCGGGACCGAGCCCGATCGCCTCGAAGATCTGGGCGCCGGCGTACGACTGGAGCGTCGAGATCCCCATCTTGGAGAGGATCTTGAGCAGCCCCTTCTCGGCGGCACTGCGGTACTTGTCGGCCGATGACTCCTTGTCCCGGAGGCATTGCAAGGCGAGCCAGGGGTGCACCGCTTCGGCGCCGTAGCCGAAGAGCGCGGCCAGGTGATGCACATCCCAGGCGTCTCCCGCTTCAGCGACGAGGCCGACGCGGACACGCTGTTTGGTTTGGACGAGACGCTGGTGCACCGCTCCGATCGCGAGCAGCATCGGGATCGGCGCGCGCGTCTTGTCCGCGTCGCGGTCGCTGATGACGAGGATCGTGACGCCTCCACCACGACGCACGGCGGCCACCGCGTCCCGAGCGAGGTTTTCCAGCGCGCGCTCCAGCTCCGCGGGCCCGGCCGCGGCCTCCCACACCGCGCTGAGCGTCGTGATCTCCGAGCCGCCGGCGCGCCGCAGCGCGGCCATTTCCTCCGCCAGCAGCACCGGGTGCTCAATGCGCAGCAGCGTACGGCCTCCGGGCCGCTGTGCGAGCAGCGAGCCGCGGCGGCCGAGGTACATCACCAGCGACATCACCAGCTCTTCGCGAAGCGGATCGATGGCCGGGTTGGTGACCTGGGCGAAGCGTTGGCGCACGTACGCGTAAAGGCTTTGCGGCACCTTCGACAACGGCGCGATGGGCGTGTCGTCGCCCATGCTCCAGATCGCATCGCGGCCCTCTGCAGCCATGGGCGCGATGACGTAGCGCAGGTCCTCATGGCTGTAACCAAAGGCGCGCTGGCGAGCGGCGAGCTCCTCGGCGGGAAGGGCCGGTCCGAGCGCCGAGACCTCCGCGGGGAGCTGGCGTAGCACCCGCGTGCTCCAACGCCGGTACGGACAGCGCTGCGCGACTTCCAACTTGGCGTCGGCGCTGCGCAGGACGACGTTGCGGAGGGTGTCGACCACGAGCAGCTCGCCGGGGCCAAGCCGGCCGGACTCCACGACGTCCGCGGGATCGAGGTCGACCACGCCGACTTCCGAGGCCGCGACGACCACGTTGTCGCGCGTCACCTTGTAGCGGCAGGGCCGGAGCCCGTTGCGGTCGAGCGCCGAGCCGGCGACAACGCCGTCGCTGAACGCGAGTGCCGCCGGCCCGTCCCACGGCTCCGTCAGCCCCGCGTGATACTCGTAGAAGCTCCGCAGCGCCGGAGGCATCTCGGGAATGCGCTCCCACGCTTCCGGCAGCAGCATCATGAGGGCGTGCACTGGATCGCGGCCCGAGCGGACCAGGAGCTCGAACGCGTTGTCGAGACTCGCGGAGTCGCTCCCCTCAGCCCAGATCACGGGCTTCAACTGCTCGACGTCCCGTTCCCACACCGGCGCGGCGAGCGCCGGTTCGCGCGCCAGCATCGCGTTGCGGTTTCCCCAGAGCGTATTGATCTCGCCGTTATGGGCAAGCAACCGGAACGGCTGGGCAAGCGGCCAGCTCGGCAGCGTGTTGGTCGAGTAACGCTGATGGAATACCGCGATGCCGGTTTCGAAGAGCGGCGAACGCAGGTCCGCGTAAAAGCCCGGCAGCTCAGTGCCGACGAGCAGCGCTTTGTAAACGACAGTCCGGCACGAGAGCGAGCACACGAAAACGGGCAGCCCGGCGCTCGCGGCCCGCCGCTCGATCACGCGGCGCGCGAGGTAGAGACGCCGTTCCCACACCTGCGCATTCCCAGGACCGGACGGCGGACCCACGAAGACCTGTCGGATCGCGGGCTGGCTCGCCGCCGCGAGCGGGCCGAGGACGGTGTCATCGACGGGGACGACCCGCCAACCGAGCACCGACATGCCGAGCCCCACGAGCACGGTCTCAATCAGGTCGATGGCGGCATCACGGGCACCAGCGGACTGCGGCAGGAAAAACATGCCGAGCGCCACGCGTTCCACCGGCCCGACGCCGAGCAGGCGGTGGGGGATTTGGGTCAGGACGCCGGCGCCGTCGCCGGACTTGTCGTTCGAGGCGGCGCCGCGGTGGGCGAGCCGGGCGACGGCGGTGAGAGCCATCGACAAGATGTCGTTGGTGCGATCGCCGTCGGCGCGCGCGACGAAGCCGACGCCGCAGGCGTCACGCTCGCGCCAGGGATCGAGCAAACGAAAAGCCCGCTCTGCTGAGGGAGCGGGCTGGCTGGGTTCGCGCTTTCTTATCACGCTATCGTGCCCCGCCGCTCCCTCGAGAGGGTCCGCCGTTAATGTTCGGCATATTCGTCAGCAGCAGGGCAATCGTATGTTTATGCATTGTTGAGGATAAATATACGCACGTGTTCTAAACGTGCAAGAGGGGGGTCAACCGACGAGGATTGGTTCGACTGGCTGGCTGTAGCGGTAGGTTTTGCCCGCGTAGTTCCGGAGAACGACTTCCTTATCCGTCAGTTTGACGACGTACTCGGGAAGGAGCGGGATCTTGCCGCCGCCACCCGGAGCGTCGATCACGAAGTGCGGCACCGCCAGGCCTGAGGTCCAGCCCCGCAGCGCCTGGATGATCTCCAGCCCCTTCTGGACGGTGGTCCGGAAATGTTCGGCGCCCGCAACCTGGTCGCACATATAGATGTAGTAGGGCCGCACCCGCGCGGCGAGCAGCCGCTGCATCAACAGCTTCATGACTTCCGGATCGTCGTTCACGCCCTTGAGCAGCACCGTCTGACATCCCAGCGGGATCCCCGCGTCGGCCAGCATCCCAAGCGCCTGGACCGCGGCGGGCGTCAGCTCGTCGGGGTGATTGAAATGCGTGTTGATGTAGAGCGGGTGGTACTGCTTGAGGATGGCGCACAGCTCCGGCGTCACCCGCTCGGGGAGGTGGCAGGGGATCCGGCTGCCGATCCGCAGAACCTCCAGATGGGGAATCGCTCGCAGCCGCTTGCAGATCTCGTCGATGCGGCGGTCCGAGAGGAGGAGGGGATCGCCGCCCGACATGATGACGTCGCGGATTTCCCGATGCTCCTCGAGGTAGTGGAACGCCGATTCGAGCTGTGCCATCGGGATCTTCTCGGGGTCGCCGACCTTGCGCCGGCGGGTGCAGAAGCGGCAGTAGGACGCGCACACCGGGGACACGAGAAACAGCGCGCGATCCGGATAGCGGTGCGTGATGTTGGGGACCGGCGAGTTTGCGTCTTCCGCCAGCGAATCCACCAGCCCATCGTGGATTTCCAGCTCTTGCACGGTCGGAACGTACTGCAGCCAGATCGGATCGCCGGGCGATTTGATCAAATCCACCATCGCCGGGGAAATGCGGAATTCAAAATTCTCGGCTGCCTGCCGGAGACGGGCGATGTCCCCGACGTGCTCGGCACCGAAACGAGCGGCCAACGCGTCCAGCGAGGCGATGCTTTTCCTACGGAGCAGCTCTTGCCAGGTCTCCAGTAGTCAGATCCTTGGTATAGATCACCAGGTCGTCACCCGGCGCGTAGTACGCCGGGATGGTCGCGGTCCTGGTGTAGCCGCGTGCTTCGTAAAACCGGCGCGTGGCTGTGTAATCGGCGCGCGAGCTGGTCTCAACCACAATCAATCGTGCGTCGTGCGTCGTGAGTCGTTGCTCCACCTCGGCGAGCAGCTGGGTGCCAATCCCTCGCCCCTGGTGCTCGCGGCTCACGACGATCCAGTAAAGATCGTGCGTTGCTTCCGTACCCGGCGTCGGCCCCCAGCAGGCGTAGCCGACCAGTCGATCGGCTTCGAACGCGCCGACGAACTGATAGTCGCCGTCACCGGCCAGGCTCTCGTCAAGCAGCTCGACCGCGGTGGCGACCTCCTCCTCACGGAAGAGACCCGTCGCCCGCGTCAGCTGCTCAAGCCGTGCGCGGTGCGCGCGCCCGACGGGGCGCAGCGAGCAGCTCACGCGCGGCCTTCGTTCCCTGGGCCTCTCGCAGCGCGATCTCGGCGATGCGGCGGATCAGCTCCGAGTAGTCCCATCCCGCGGCCTTCGCCATGCGCGATAGACCCGCCTCGTCGGTCAGATCGGGATTGGGATTCACTTCCAGGATCCATGGGCGGCCGGCGTCGTCGACCCGCAGGTCGACACGGCCGTATCCCTTTCCTTGCATCGCGCGCCACGCGGTCTCCGCGAGCCGGCACAGCCGATCGACGAGACGCTGCGGGATCTGGGCGGGGCATACCGGACGGCTGCCGAGATCCTCGGGAGATCCGACGTGCCACTTGGCGGCATACGTGAGGATCGGCCACGTGCCTTCGGGCATCGTACTGAAATCGATCTCGGCGACGGGAAGCGTGCGATCGCCGACGATCCCGACGTTGAACTCGCGGCCGGCGATGTACTGCTGCACCAGCACCTCGTCGAACTGCTCTGTCATCGCGGCGATCCGCGCCTTGAGGTTTTTCCGATCGGTGACGACCGATTGCCGGTCCAGGCCCGCGCTGGCGTCCTCGGCGGCCGGCTTCACGATGGCCGGCAATGGGAAGTCGTCCTCGATTTTTCCCTGGGCGATGGTCCAGCGCGGCACCGGCAGGCCGGCGCGCTCGAGCAGCGTGTTGGCGACGGCTTTGCGGCGGCACGCGGATGTCGTCCACGGACCGCAGCCGGTGTAGGCGATGCCGGCCAACTCCAGCGTGCCGACGACGTGATCCTCCCACTGCGCGACGCCGCGCACGCCTTCGCACAGGTTGAAGACGAGGTCGGCTCGGCGGCAGACATTGAACCAGCGCATGTCGTGCCGGACGGGAACCCGCTGCACCTGATGATTGAAGGAGACGAAGATGCGGGCGATGTCGTCGACCGCCTCCATCACCCCGGCGATGTCCTCGGCGGTCCAGTCATCGGCACCGGGGTCGTAGAGGATGACGACCCTCACGCGGACATCGCGGTCGGGGCGGGGGCGGCTTGGGGCTCGGCATGCTCCGCCCCTACCTCGGACCCGGTTATGCGCCGCCAGGCGATCCGGACGACCTCCTGGATGAGCCCATCGTACGTAAACCCCGCGACCCGCGCAGCCTTCGGAAAACAGGAATTCATCGCCGGATCGGGAATGATGCCGGGAAGGGGATTCAGCTCGACCACGTTGGGCACGCCGAAGCGGTCGACGCGCACGTCGATCCGGCACCAGTCGCGGCAGCCCAGGGCGCGATAGGCGTCGAGCGCCACGCGCTCGGTCTCGCGGCACAGCGATGCCGAAACGCCGGTCGGCGGGCACTGGAAGATGGCGAGCGGATGTTCGCGCGTGTCCCAGATCCACTTCGCCTCGTAGCCGTACACGGGTGGGGCGCCGGGAGGTAGCGTGGCGAAATCGAATCCGACGATGGGGAGGCAACGCACGTCGCCGTTGTTGCCGAGTATCGCGACGGTGAACTCCGGTCCCGGGAGATAGGTCTCGACGAGCACCGGCTGCGCGTAGCGCTCCAAGAGGAAAGGCACGCGCTCCGCGAGCTGCGCGGACGTCTCACATAAGTTGTTGACGAATATGCCCTTACCAGATCCTTCGGCGACCGGTTTGACGAACAACGGAAACGGCAGCGGCATGCGCTCGAGGTCGGTGACGCGCTCGATCACGCGAAACGGCGCGGTCGGTACTCCGCGATACGCGAGGATCTCTTTCGTGCGTCCCTTGTGCAGCGTCAGCGCGAGCGTGAGCGGGTCGGAGCCGGTGTACGGAATGTTCAGGTACTCGCACAACGCGGGGACGTGCGACTCGCGGCAGGGACCGTGCAGTCCCTCCGCCATGTTGAACACGATGTCGGGACGCGCGAGCGAGAGGTTTTGCGGAAAGCATTCGTCGGCTTCGAGACGGATAACGTTGCCGAAAAGACTCAGAGCCTGATCGACCGCGTCGATGGTGGACGGGTCGTCCCATTCTGCGTAGGCATCCGACGAGGGCGTCACGTCGGGTTTCTCGTTGTAGGCGAGACCTATTCGCATGCTGAAAAACAGAATACGAAATGCTCGCGGGATGCGCAAGAGAGAACCACGTCGAAACAAGTCGTCGACAAAAAGTCGCCCGACTAAACTTTGTGGTAGGTGACGCGCGCGGCCTCGCCCTTGTCGTCGGCGGCGTAGATCTCGAAATCGGAGAAGAGCGCGCCCGCTTCTTTCTGCAGCAGACGCAACACCGTCACAGCCATGCGCCGAATTTCGAGCTCGGCGCCCTCGCCGCAGCGCAGCTCGAGCATCGTGCGCCACGCGCGCGCGTTCCCTGAGACGACGATCTTCACCTCGGTCGCGTTCGGCAGCACGCTGCGCGCCGCTTCGCGGGCCATTTTGCGGCGGTGCACCTTGTCGGTGATCCACTCGTAACGCTGCATCAGACCTTCGACCGCGCGCACGTACGCCGCCTGCGCCTCGGCGACCTGTTGCTGCCATTCCTCCTCGAGTCGCGCGTCGCCAGCGACGGCGGGCGGCATGACGAAGGCGGCGTGTGACTCGTCGACGTAGCGCTGCGAGATCTGCGAATACCCGAACCCCGCCCGGTGCCGCACCAGCTCGTGGGAGCAGGAACGCGAGATCCCCTCGATCAGCAGCACGTAGACGGCGTGCTCCAGCACCGACCCGTGGCCCTGCTTCTTGATGTTCTCGAGGTAGTCGGCGGTGGTGCGGTTCACGGGGTTGTGCTGGCTCATGTAGCACAACCGGCCCGCGTATTCGGCGAGACGCTCGCCATCGCTCGCCTCACCGCGCCACTGCACCGCGAGGTGTTCCGGTTCGAGAAACTGCGGGCGGGCGATCAGCGTGACGCGAGGGTCACGGAAGACTTCCATCGGTGCTAGTGTGCCAGCTCGAGTTTCGGTGTGGCCCATGCGGCGCTGCGCTCCACTTCTCGTAGTCGCGTTGCGATGTCTTCGGGAATGTCCGCGGCACCGGCACCGACCTTCAGTGCGGCCACGGGCGACCAATCGGTCGCGGGAATGATAACACCCTGGTTCAAGATGGACAGCGGGTCGTAGGCGCGCTTTACGTCGCGAAACAGCTGCAGCACCTCCGGGCCGTAGAAGCGCTCCAGAATTCCCGCGCGCAGCCGGCCGACGCCGTGTTCGCCCGACGGAACGCCGCGCAGACGAAGCAGG
>WNEZ01001281.1_pt1 | contig 24665 bp, 20 predicted proteins | sample 5400521 | NCBI WGS metagenome assembly WNEZ01 (sample SAMN13153339, study PRJNA577476) | soil metagenome | isolation source: 120 cm saprolite under Douglas fir tree site 2 hole 1 replicate 1 | place: USA:California | collected 2015-04-18
TGATCGAGCTAGGATACATTGAGGAAGTTTTTGGCGGCATTCGATTAACGAGCGCTGGCAGGATGAGGATTGCGGAAGGTTGACCGACCTGAAATGGCCAAAATCCTACTTTCGATGCCGGATTTGCGGCGGCGGGCCTGGTGCGCACCTTTCGACGACCAGTTCGGTGAAGGCGCCGTTGCCGCAGCCGACATCGACCCATCGTAAGCCGGGGCGAGGCGCTATCCAATCAAGGAAGATTCCGCCTGCGAGCCTGCTCCAAGCTCCCATCATCCGCTCGTAGGCTGCCCCGTCGTCGAAGCGGATTTGGTGCTCGGCCATCAGACTCTCCTTGCTTCGGTTATCCTGTCAACATGGGCGCGGCTCCTGCTTAAAAACCCGCTGCACTACGCTTGTGCCAATGCCAAGCTTCCGGCCGATTTTGAGGATCCCGTCACCGCTGGCCTTCAGTTCCAGTATTCGCGCCTCCACAGCCGGCTCTACCCGACGCCGGCCGAGTTTCGTCCCCTTCGCCCTAGCGCGCGCGAGACCGGCATTGACTCTCTCTCGAATAATCCCCCGCTCAAACTCTGCAAATACGCCCAACATCTGAAACATCGCTTTGCCCGCGGTAGTCGAGGTATCGAGCCCCTGCTGATGCAGAAACAGATCCACGCCCTTTTCTTGGAGGTCTTGCAGGATGCCGAGCAGGTCCGTGAGGGATCTACCAAGCCGATCCACCGACCAGGTAGCGACCATATCGAATTCCCTGGCGTTCACCGCCTTCATCATCGCTTCCAGACCGGGACGTTGGTCCCGACCCTTGGCACCGCTGATGCCGGCATCCTCGTAAACTTTCCAAATCTCCCACCCCGACCTATCCGCCACCGCGCTCAACTCGCGCAGCTGATTTTCGGTGTCCTGTTTCGATGTGCTGACCCGCAGATAAATGGCGACACGCTTCATTGGAGATTTCCCCGTTACCTAAGCCACGGTACGCTAGCCTATAGTGCGATCAAGAAACCCTTTTGAGTAGGCCCTCCCCTCCAACCTGATGCGAATGGGTTATCCGTATAGGACCGAGAGAGGCGTCAATGTCCATTATGCGGAGTCAAACGGACTCGAAGCGAATACGTCGCCACTTCTCGGTTTGGTAGAGATCCTATGCAGGCGCGGCGGGCGGGGTGATACTCGCGTTGCAGCCTGCACACTCGCGCTGTCACCAATCTTGTGACACGCTAATCGAAGGCTTCAGCCACTTCGTTACCTCCATGACTGCTCCGATTGCTTCCGGCTGGAGCGGTTGCCGGGTGGGGCTTGCACCCACTGGAAAGCGCCGCCTTTGCACGGCGCACACCCAGGACGGACATTGCGGTCGCTGATTTTGGCCGAATTGCTCGTTCCGCACAGGCCAATATGAGGTCTTTTGGATGCGTGTTGGATCGTATAGCCTCTATTAAGAGCTGCTCTTCCGGACGGGACGTGCCGACGTCTCCGCTAATGGCGAACGGCAGCGGAGGCATCGCACTCTCTTAAACCGACAATCCTTTTGTGCCGGTCTCTTCGTGAGCATCCGCAATGCGCGCGGGCGCGCCGCGATGTGCGACATATTGCGGGGGCTACCATGACCGATTTCCCTATGCCGGAGACGCGCTACGCGCAGCGGCGACATCAATATCGCCTATCAGACGATGGGGCATGGTTCGCTCGACATAACGCTCGATTGTGCACGGAGTGCCCAGTCTCGCTGCCCCCCTTTTGGAAAACCAAGGAGGAGTATCATGAATATAGCTTGCAAGGTCGTTTTGGCTGTCGCCGCGCTCGGTCCGCCGGCTATCCTTGGCGGCGTCAATGTTGCAAGGGCGGAGGACGTGCCCGACGCGCTATCCGTTGAGTGGCGAGGCAAGAAACCTTGCGAGAAACTTTTTGAGGACGCGCACGTCCGCGTGGCCCGGTGCACGCTCCCACCGGGGGCTGTGCACGTCTGCCACTCACACCCGGCTTACCTGAGCTATGTGGTGAGCGGAGGCCAAGGACAGGTCCAGGACGAGAAAGGAACACGTAAGATCGATGTAGTTGCCGGCGGTTTTGTAGATGTGCCTCCGACCCCGTGGCATGAGTTTGCGAACGTAGGAGACACAACGCTTCAATTCGTCGTCGTCGAGAAAAAATACCAGGTTGCCCCCCAGTGAGTCAGACCGCATGCCCGAAAGGAACAGGGCCGCGCTCTCAATAGCTGGCGGCGGGGATCAGGGCCGCCACCACGTGGGTTGGCGGGGCTCACTTTTCGGTCGGGTTCACGCGTACTGGATCGTTGCCGAAACGTCGGCGGTTGTGCACGTTTGAGACATGCGAATGTCTGTTCATCGGGTTAGACCGGAAGTGATCGGCGCACGATCAAAACGGCGCTTTTGACCCAAGTCGGACATACGGCGCCAGGTTGCACATGCAGTCCGCGTCACTCCGTGAGCTGCTCCAGCAGCGCCTTCGCCTCCTTAAGGTCCGGCGTGTCGAAACCCTCGGTAAACCAGCCGTACATCGGCGCGAGCAGGTCGCGGGCTTCGGTGCGCCTGCCCTGGTCGCACCGCAGGCGGGCGAGGCTGGTCACAGCGCGCATTTCCCAGAGCTTGGCGCTTTGGCGCCTTGCGACATCGACCGCCCGGCAAAACGCCTCCTCCGCTGCAGCCCGATTTCCGCTGGCTGCGAGCAACTCGCCCCGCACCCGATGCATCTCAGATTCGATCCAAAGTTCCTGCGTCGTCTCGACCAGGCGTGCCACCTCGTCGAGCCGTCTCAGCCCCTCCTCCCGCTGCCCCGCCTTGCCGCTCGCGTCCGCGAGCAACAGGAGAAAGAAGGGCACGAGAAGCATGGACCCGGTGGCGCGCCAGGCCGCCAGGGCCTCGTCGAGCAACGCCGTCTCTTGCTGTCCCGGCCGCAGTGCGACAATGCACCAGCCGCGAAATAGACTCGCTCCTGCCGAGAACAGCGCGAAATCATGCTCGGCCGACAGCGCTGCCAATTCCTCGGCGTGCCGAACCAAGGCGTGCTCCGACTTGAAGCTCCACGCGTCGAGACAGGCGAGGAAGAGTGCGTGAGCCAGCGTGAAGGCATGACCGAGCTTCGCTGCCTCCGCCAACGCAGCGTCCCGTCGGACGCGCGCTTGATCGAGATAGCCCAGGCTGACCAGCGTCCGGGACAAATAGCTCAGCATCGCGACATGAGCATCGTAGGCCTCCAAAGCCGCATAGAACGAACGCTGCGCTGGATCGAACAGGGCGAGGCCTTGCTCCAAGTCTGCACGCGCGGCCGTGAACTCGCCGAGATAGAGATCGGTCACTCCACTGCAGCGGCGGGCCACGAACTTCACGCTTGCATCGGCCCGGGATGTGCCCAGCTGCAGCAACTCCGCGGCACTCCGGCGCGCCGATATCAGTTCACCGCGTAGGAGGCAGTGCACCCACTGGCCAAACAACACCGGGAGAAGCTGAGCCGGCCCTTCCAGCTGCTCGCACAGTTGGCGAGCGCGGGCGTAGGCCTCGCCTACGGCCCGCGCTCCCTGACCCCTAGTCGCGATCAGCGCCCGGCCAAGGGCGATCTGCAGGTCCAGTTCGTACCGCCAGCGTCTCGCGTTGTCGGGCAGACTGGTCAGCAGGGTGAGGCCTTTCCTTAGGCGCGCCACTGCTTCCACCACGGCCGAGCGTGCCAGCGCCTGCTCGCCGGCGGCGAGGCAATACGCGATCGCTTTCTCCGTCATGTCCCCTTCCGCGCAATGCTGGGCGAGAAGCTCAGGCTGGGACATGACGATCTCGGGAAACCGCTCTTCGAGAGTGGCGGCAATGCGCGCATGGAGTTGATGACGCTGACCACGCAGGAGCGTGCTGTAGGCGGCTTCTTGGACCAATGCGTGTTTGAATGTGTACTCCGCATCCGGCGGTATCCCACGCCGAAAAATCAGCTCGGCGCTCACCAGCCGCGCCAAAGCATCATCCATTTGTTGATGCGACAGCGAGGCGACGGCGCTGATCAGCTCGTGTGAGAACTTCCGTCCGAGCGCCGCCGCTATCTGGACGACCTCCCGCGTTGGCGCTAGGCGATCAAGCCGTGCGAGCAGGGACCCTTGGAGTGTGGTCGGGATCGCCAGTGGTGGTACCGGTCCAGTCAGCGTATAGCGGTCACCGCTCTCCGTGAGCACGCCGCTCTCGACCACGGCCTTGGTCATCTCCTCGATGAACAACGGGACGCCGTCGCTGCGCTCAACAATCTGGTCGGCGACCTCCCTGGGCAACCCCCTGCCGCCGGTCACGCACGTGATCATCTCGGCGCGCTGTCGAGGCGGCAGACGGCTGAGGCTGAGCAACGTCACGTTCGGGCGACCGATCGACGGCGATGTAAACTCCGGCCGGAAGGTGACGACAAGCAGGACCCTGAGCGTAGGCACTCGGTCGATGATCAGGTCCAACAGCTCCAGCGACGTGGGGTCGATCCAGTGGACATCCTCGAACACCATCAGGGCGGGCTGGTTCGCCGCCAAAACCTCGACCCGCTCCAAGAGCGCCCGAAGCGTCTTCTCTTTGCGCTTTTGCGGGGTGAGGTTGAGCTCAGGATAGCGATCACCGGTCGGTACGGACAGCAGATCGGCGATCAGAGGGACGGCCTCGCTGAGGTCGTTGGTCGCCGGGGCGAGCACCAGCTCCAGCTTGTCCAGCCGTTGCCGGTCTGTGTCGTTGCGCCGGAATCCGGCCGCTCGTTCGAGCTCACTGATGATCGGATAAAGTGCGCTGTCCCGGTGATGGGGCGAGCAGAAGAGACGCAATGGTGTACATGACTCACTGCTCAGCCGCTCGACGACGGTCTGAGAGATTCGCGATTTGCCGATGCCCGGCTCGCCCGTTATCAGCACGACGCAGCCCTCGCCGTCCGTTGCGTGCTGCCAGCGGCGCATCAGCAGCTCAATCTCTTCTTCGCGGCCGACCAGCGGCGTCCTTGTTGCCCGCAGCGCCTCGAAGCGGCTGTCGACGGCGCTCGCGCCGGTCACCTGCCACACCGGCACCGGAGCGCCGAAGCCTTTTATCGGCACGCTCCCGAGGGCGCGATACTCGAAGAGTTCGCCGAGGAGGCAGCGCGTGTTACCGTCAATGACCACTGCATTCGGTTCGGCCAGCGCCTGAAGCCGCGCCGCAAGGTTGGGGCTCTCGCCGATCACCTGATGTTCCTGCACCGTGCCCTCGCCGCAGAGATCGCCGACGACCACCAGACCGGTGGCAATGCCGACCCGCACCCGCAAGGCCATGCCTGCGCCATCACCGAGTTTCCCCACCGCCCCGACGAATGCTAGCCCGGCGCGCACCGCGCGCTCGGCATCGTTCTCATGCGCCTGCGGATAGCCGAAGTAGGCCAGCACCCCATCGCCCATGTATTTCGCCACGAAGCCGTCGAACTGGGCGACCGTGTCCGCGACACATTTGTGATAAGCGCCGATCACTGAACGCAAATCCTCGGGGTCGAGCCTGGTCGAGAGAGCGGTCGAGCCTACGAGGTCGGCGAACATGACCGTGAGCTGGCGGCGTTCGGCTTCGGAAGCCTTGCCGTCGGAGCGGTCGGGCTCGAGCGAATGTTCGGTCGTGTCGCGAAAAGTTTCGGCTCGCAACGCGGCGATCGCATCGAAGAGAATACGGCGATGGCCGACCGCCGCCACGCCGAGGTCTCTGAGGTCCTCGGCGGTCAGCTTGGGCAGGATTGCCTCATCGATCGCGTTTTCCCGGAATGCCTGCTCGTAGCGTTCCAGGCCGAGGCCGCGCAGCCAGGCAGAGATATCCATGCCATTCACACGCACACTTGGCCGCACTCATCCAGTGGCTATAGCCGCCGCCACGTAGGCCGCTCCATTAGCCGTGCGCCGTCGGTCGAGCCGCTCGCGGACCAAGCCGTCGCACCAGAATGAGATAGCCAGTTTACCCCACCCCATGGGGCGAAACACGTTTTTTTGGCTCGTGAAGCGCTGGAATCCGCGGACCAACCCCGGAGCGAGATCCGGCAGGCGGAGAATATGCTGGAGGACAAGCGGGACGTGCCGGAGGTCTGCGCCAAGCATAAGAATGGCTTCGAGGAGAAACAGCGGCTGCCATTTGTAGCGAGCGCTTCGCGCTGATCTAAGCAAACCATGCCGGCGGCGAGTTTAGCGGTCAGCCTGCCGCTGGATGCCAACCGCCGGCCGCGGGACACGCCGATAGTGATCTTGTGCCCTCTGCCTCTCTGCACTGTCAACCGGCATTTGCCGCAGCTCAGGATGGTGTTCGCTGAGACTCGATCGCCTCAGACCTTGGCCGGGACGGGCAGTCTCGAGTTAACGTCGTTAGCCTACGGGCAACGTATTGCGCGCGGCAGAGGTTCCGGACAGCTAGGCCGCCCCCAAAATGGAAGAACGCAGGGTCAGACTCGATAGGAACTCCGCGGGCGTGCAGGTCACGCAACTTCGCCATTAGCTCGGCTGGCAAATTAGCCACCACGTGCTGCTCAACGTCCTTGCGTATCAGCTCCGGAACTTGCGCCCAGAGACGTTCGGACAATGGGTTGTCAGGTTCGTCCCAATCAGGTTGGTACATGCCAATTCCGGTTTAGAGTCGACAAATAGCGCGTCCACCATAGGGATACAATCTCGCTGATCGGCGGTGCACCTGTGACCCTGGCCCCCGATGAGACGGCCACGGCCAGAACCGGCGTTGAGCGGCTCATCAACGGAGAAACCATGCGAGTCGTGATCTGCGGCGGCGGCGTGATCGGGGCCTGCACCGCCTACTTCCTCAGTCGGCGCGGCATCGATGTCATGGTCGTGGAACGGACCGAGGTAGCTGCCGCGGCATCCGGCAAGGCAGGCGGCTTTCTGGCGCTCGATTGGTGCGCCGGCACTCCGCTCGATGCGCTGGCGCGGCGGAGCTTCGGGCTTCACGCTGCCTTGCCCCATGAGATTGCGGGTGATTGGGGCTATCGCCGCATGACCGCCTATAGCGGTTTCGTCGTTCCCGAGCGTGACGCTCGTCGTCACGTCCCAGCCGAACTCGCCTGGCTTTCCGACGGCGTCGTCATTGGCTCCCAGCTCGGCACGACGGGAACCACCGCCATCGTTCACCCCCGCGCGTTCACCACCGCCCTGATGAGCGCTGCGCAGAGCCACGACGCCGAACTGCACCACGGACGGATCACCGGCATCGTCCGGCGTGCAGATGGATCTACCGTCGGAGGTGTCGTGGTAGACGGCCGAGTCATCGAGGCGGATGCGGTCGTCGTCGCGATGGGGCCGTGGTCGGTGATCGCCGCCAAATGGATGTCGCTGCCGGCGGTGTTCGGGCAGAGAAGTCCGAGCCTCGTATACGACACCGGCACGGACGTGCCTGCGGATGCGCTCTTCCTCGATTATCATGAGGAGAGCGGCGCCGTCGTGACGGTCGAAGTGTTCCCGAGGGCCAACGGGAACACCCTCGTCACCGCCTTCTCCGACCAGGCCTCGCTTCCATTCGACCCGGCCGCCGTGGCGCCTGAGCCGGGCGAGATCGATCGCCTCCAGGCTATCTGCGAACGGCTGTCACCGATGTTCGGCGCCGAGAGGATCATCGCACGGCAAGCCTGCTTCCGCCCGGTGACGCAGGATGGCCTGCCGCTGATCGGCCGGGTGCCGCAGATCGAGGGCGTCTACGTGGCTACCGGCCATAACGTTTGGGGCATCCTCAACGCACCGGCGACCGGCGAAGCTCTGGCAGAGCTAATCGCCGACGGCGTCGCACGTAGCACTGATCTTACGCCCTTCGACCCGATGCGTTTCCAACCGCTCGACCCGTCGCTACTGCGCTCATGCTGAAATCCCAAGGGTTCAGCTTTCTCACTAAATATTGGCGCGCGACCATCCCCTCAGTACGTACCAGCGGAGCTTTCGTTCATCGCCGCCGAATGCACGCAGGCCATTTGAACTACGATTGCACATTCGGTTTCGCTTCTCGGCCGCTCGCCCTCGATAAAGGCCAATGCGGCGTTCACCGCGATCTCCGACACTCCGCTGTTTGGCAGGCGCGCTGCCGCCTGGAGCTGATACAAGGTCGCGTCGAGGAACTCGATTGACGTGTACCGAGCGCCGCCTTCAGGCGGTCGATCCATGCCTGGCGGTCACCGTCTGGGGGACGTAATTTGCCGACGTCGCAGGCAATGCGCTCCAGCTTCACCCGTACTGGCACTTTTTTTGAGCGCGCCGGCAGTCGGCCTAGGTGGTCGGGTAAGCTCATCTCGGTTCCAGCTTCCCAAATGTGCCAACGATCGACCGCAGAGCTGTTGTGAATTGAGGGCATCGAGATAGGCCGTGGCCGATGGCATGGTCGACTCACCTTGCGGATAGAAGCTTGACGATCTCGGATTCGACACGTCGTTCGCAACGACATCGCGACCGCGATTCTTGATCATTGAACTATTCAATCTCAGCGGAACGTCTTGCCGGCAACCTTAGATTCCCACACGATTTCATAGCGACCAGTCCGCTGAGACCATCTCTTGTGACCGGAGTCGACTATCCAGCCCTTCCTAACGAAGTGTTGGATTGCTTCCTCTATTGCGAGTTGTATCTCTGCCGGATCTGTTGGCCTGTCTTTTCGTGCCATAACCATATTTCCTTTCTTGTGTTGAGCTCTCTGTAGTTTCGATTGTCAGCCGGGCGCCTTGTTCAGCTCGCGGAGCATATGAGTGGCGTCGCGTAGCCACCGGCGGGTGGCGGCGACCTCCGCGGTATAACGGCCGTGTTTGTAGTTGCCGTTCCTGGCGCCCCTTGGAGCACCACTGCCAGCTGCTCCCCCGTGCATTCGGCACCGGCGCCGTCCGGAAACTGGCGCTGACCTACAGGCGGCGCCCGACCGCGTGCGCGCCCCGCAACGATCAGGACATGACACGGGACCTGTGTCAGCGAGACGCATGGGGTTGTCCGTCAATTTTGATCTCCTCCCCGCTTCTGGCTTTCGTCGTGATTTACAATTCCCACCACCCCCTGGGCGCTCGGATGGATATGGACGTGCTTGACTACGATCGACTGGCTGTTCCCCCGCCGGTGTCGGTTGATGGTTTCAATCAGTTCGTTCTGGAGCCGGAGCAGCTTGACGGCGAACGTTCCGTATACCGCGATGTTTTCTTCCCCAAGGTGCCGCTGAGAAAGCTCCAGCATCCTGAACGCCGAAAAGCCGGCGATGGCGGCTTGCGTGGCCAGTAGGGCCTCCAGCTCGGAGGTCGTTTTTACCGAGGTGATCACCGCTATTGCGGCGTTGAGGGTCGCCTCTTCCAGGACGTCGAAGGGATTAGGCCACAAGCCGGAGATCAGCTTACCCATCATCGTCTGAACGAACTGGTCCGACAGGGTCTCGCCAAACGCTTCCCGCAGGTCGGCCCGGTGCGCCTCGGTGTCGCTGGTTGGCGCATGGATCACGTCGTGAATGGTCGACGGCTTGTGAACACGCGGCGGCCGCCTGTGGCAACGCTCCGCCGGCGGGGGCTTGAACGGACCGACGATATCGCTTGCCAGCAGCGGCACCGGCAGCCGCTCCGCCATGCCAGCAGCGGCTTTTGCTGCAACGCCCCCTCGTATCCGGGATTTCAAGCCGGGCTCCTTAGGGTAGACTTCAACTCGACGATCGCAGCTCTTATCGATTGTCCGGACGATCGATCAAAGCGATACCGCAGCGCCAGGGTGTTGATGTTCGCATCGTCGATGCCATCGAGGCGCCCATAGCCCTGCACAAGATCGCCATCACCCAAAAGAAGCGCAAGTTCATGATGATCTTGTGCAGTTAAGGAATGCGAAGTTTTCTTCTCGCTTCCATTGCGAGACTGCTGTATCGCGGCAAGCCCTGGTGCTTCTGAGGGCAGATCAATAAGCGTAGTAAAAGTACTCTCTAAGGGAATTGAGTTAAATAGAGTCGTGGGCAACTGCTTCACGCCTTCGATCAATGAATTTCCCATCATCTGATGATCAATTTCACCGCTTTCGGCAATTTTTTCACAGCTTTGATCGAATTGGTCGTCGATATCATACTTTGGGTGTTGAGATTTTTTCACATCGTTCTGGCGGACCATCACCGCAGCATGCTCCAGGACACCGAGCCAATCGATCCGCAAGGTGTATCGATCTGTTCGGCCCCCAGGTCCCTTCTGGCCGCCACCGCACTCGATCGCTATGAGTCCGACTTTCATTAGCACCGCCATCGCCGAAACAACGGTTCGTCGAGTATACCCAGTTTGCGTTGCTAAGGTCCCGTGGGATGCCCATGCCGAATTAAACCATGAGTTTTCAGGATTACGATTGATGAACTGCTGCGCAATAGCCAGCGCGACATGTCGCTGAGCGGCCGTTAACATGGGATGGCCGCGCACGATTCGAACAAATTGATGCCGAACACCGTAGAAAGCCTTGTTGTCCATCGGCAGGCGCTCGATCGCGGTCGCGAGCGCCATCGCCGGAGCTTCGAGAGCCAATGCCTCCACCGCTGGCCGGCGGCGTCTCATCGCGCTTTTTCCTTGGCTGACCTCTTATCCATCCTCACGCTGGTGGCGCGCTCAGTCCAGCGCCCAGGCTCTTTCTTGGCCTCGCTCTCGAGCTGACGAGCTATGTGAGCCTTGATCGAGGCAACGATTGCTTTTCTGCTCTTTCCCTCGCGGTAGGACTGGATTTGTCCAGAGTTCAAAAGCTCGTAAAACCGAGTCATGCTGCAATCGAGCATTTGGCAGCCGCGCTTCGGCGAAACCACCAGCGGTTCAGACTCTCCCAGCCCCGTGCTGCAAATCGACATTCACGCCTCCACGTTTCCTAGAACGTGGGCGAACGTTACCGCTCTCAATTCGGGCAAAAACGTTTTTCTTAGTTCAGTTTTGCCCCGCCGGACCAATTTCTAGATAAGCCATAATTGACCGAAGTTCGTCCCTCCGATTTTCCGCCGCCCATTGGAAAAACTCCAAATCGCCGGGATCGTCAGACCATATCCTTCGACGGCTTATCGGTGGCGAAGCCACGTTATTGACTGCTTTGATAAAGGAGCCCACCGCGTATGGGCGGCCGAGGACTTTAATTTGGAACAACTCTTTGGCTACCAGCTTTGCAAATCGCATGTAGGGCCCGTTTTTTGACGCGAGCATTTCCACGGAGGTGCCACCAAGAAATCCTGCTTCGTTATAGAGGACAGGCAACCAGTCACCAAAAAGCAATTCCAAAGGATTATGGGCTTGAAACGTCAGTTGATAGTAGCGGCTTTCCGGATCAAAGCCTCGCTGAGCAACTTCCCTGTCAATCGTTGACAATATTGAATGAACTGCGAGCCTGGGCGTCAATTGGCGAGGGTCCGCGTGGTCAGCGCGATGTTGCCAAAACTTGTTGTCCCAGACATCGTCGTCTTTCATGAGTTGTTGCAGGCGCTTTGCGCGAGCGCGAACAATTCTTAACTGCTTTATTTGTGAAGTCAGATATTTATTCGTGCTGCATTTTTTTGCCTCCTCGTACCATTCGATGCATTGATCGAGACCGCGAACGATTGCATCACGGTCGGCATTAGCCGGGCAATGCTCTTTACCGACGCCTTTAAGAAGCCGATTCAGCGCAGCGGGGCTGATTGCTTTGTTGCCGTCGGCCATACTGTCACCAGCCCAAAAGTATCGGAAATCAGGCAAGCCTCCCGGCACCTCTTCGGACCATCATCGGCGTTACGATGCTGGAGACTACGGGCTTGGCGCAATATTTTTCCCACTTCGCCATTAGAGGTCGCCTCTTATCCAACATGTGGCCGCGACGATAGGCGGCCTCAACGGCATTCCCGATACTATGTGCGAGCGCCATCTCCGCGACCTCCGATGGACAATCCGTTTGTTCCGCCACCCAATCCCGGAAAGTGCTGCGAAAGCCATGGGTGGTAATGTCGTTACGGCCCATGCGCCTAAGCAGCATCAGGAGAGACATATTGGAAAGAATCGCTCTGCGATCTCCATAGAAAATATGATCGTTCTGTTTTGCGGCCATCATGCCCCTGAGGATTTCGAGGGTACGGTCTCCGAGTGGTACGCGATGTTCTCGTCCTGCTTTCATTCGTTCAGCAGGAACCGTCCATAGACAAGCATCCAGATCAATCTCCGACCATCTAGCGCCCAACACTTCGCTGGTCCGCCCCGCCGTCAGAATTGCGAACTCTAGCGCGCGCAGCGACAGCATCCCTTCCTCTTAGGGCAGTTACAAAAGCGGGAATCTCGGCGTAAGGAAGTGCCGCATGGTGCTTCACCCGCCTGACTTTGCCGCGAGCAGGAAGCAGGTGATCGAGGTGACCGCGCCACCGGGCGGGGTTTTCGCCATCCCGAAAGCCTCGCACTTTTGCCCAATCCAAAATTCGCTCAATGCGACCTCGGACTCTGCCTGCTGTTTCAGGCTTCGTGGCCCAAAGCGGTTCAATCGCTTTCATCACCAGACCAACATCGACATGTTGAACCGGGAGCTTTCCAAAAACAGGTGAGCAGTAGGTCGCAACGGTGCTCGACCATTGCGCGGCATGTTTTAGATTTCGCCAGCCCGCTCGATGAGCCGCAATATAAGCGGTCGCGCAGTCGTCGAACGACATCGCTTTCGCTGCGACCAAGCTGGCTTCGGCCCGCGCCGCCTCGCGCTCTGTAATTGGGTCTTTTCCGGCGCGACGTAGTTCCCGAGCAGCCAAAGCACGATCACGCGCCTCTGCGAGTGGAACGTCGCTTAGTGGACCAAGACCCATCTGGCGCTCACGGCCCGACACCGCATACCTAAAAAGCCATGACTTTCGCGGGGTGCTGTCGGAGCCCTGTGTGACCTGCAAGTAGAGGCCACCACCGTCGCTATGCATGCCCGGTTCTTTGAGGGTCTCGACCTTCCGGTGCGACAGACGGTTGATGGTACGGGCCATGCCTACCTCCGCTTCTACCCTCGTTCTACCCCCGTATTGTAGCAAAGGTGGGTGAACGTGTACAGATAGGAAACACAGCAGAAAGTCCTATTGTTATTGGCTAACTTGTACGTCAGCGAACGTGGGCGAAAAGGTCTCTGGCGGAGAGGGAGGGATTCGAACCCGCGTTACGGTTCGCGTGATCGATAACCCGCTGATCAGCAGGGCTGGTATGGCGGACCGCACCAGTTTCGCACTAGAAACGACCTCTCCGGAACGCAACGAACGCAATCAATCTCCGACGAAAATACAACAAAATCAACGAAGCCAGCCTTTATCCTCCCGCTTATAACAGTCTTCTTGAAGGTTCTATTCCTGCGGTAAACGCGGCGCGCGAATGCGCGACGTGATAGCGCCGCTCGCATCCTATTTGCACTCCAAATTAGCCGAATTCCCTACGTCTGGCGCGTGAGCTTTTCATTTTCGTTCTTGTCTGCTCCCATGTTCCATCGACTTCGGTCAAAGGAGGGAAGAGTGACGAGGCGTTGCGGACTTATGCATTTGCGCCTGCCGAATAGTCCACAGAGGATGGTGCCGCCCTATTCTTCGACCGAGGTCGCGACGGCGATAGGCGTCTCACTGGATACTTTCTATCGCACGCGCCAAATGCGGCACGAGCGCGACGGCTTGCCAGCGCCGATCAGCGAACGTGGGCCGCTTAAATGGGAACGTACCGGCTTCGACGCCTGGCTGACTCGGCATCATCCCATGCGCCCGAAGACGATCGCTAATGACACATTCGCGCCACCGCCGGCAGCAAGCGATGAAGAACATCGCGAGCGGCTGAGAACGGCCTACGGGCACGATGGCGCTTGACATTCGAGATCGTGCTAGATTCCAATGGGTGCCTTCTCTTACTTCGGCACCGAGGGTTTCTATGGCCGATCCGAAATTTCCCTATATCAAGTGGCGTGACGGCCATCCGCGCTCATCGCATGGCGCTTACGCCAGGGCACTCGGCTTTGTCGATGCCGACCTGCGCCATCCGCCCCACGATGAGAATGGCCGCGCGGTCGGCGCGTGGTTCAATCTTCAGGAGGCCTCCGATTTTTCCGACAAACGAAAATCGGAAATCGAAGCGGCGCGCCGCGCTGGCAAACTGCCAAAAAAGATTACGGTCCGGAAGCGTACCACGATCGAGGATCTTCTGGACGACTGGAGCAAATCGGCCGAGTTCAAGGCGTTGTCGGCCGCCTCGCAATCGTCCTATCGCAAGTGCATCTCCGCCATCCTCTACCGGCCGCAGACGCGTGAGGCCGCTGCAAAGATGCGTGCCGAGATCCGCGCCGCCAAGCTGCTGGGCGTGGCCGAGCCCGCGCGCGAACTCGAGGCGATCGCGACCGCCACGCCATCGTCAATCGGCAAGCCGGAACTCCGAGCGTTCTATAACTATGCGAAATCAATACGCGGCCATCATATGGCGCTGGCGATGATCGCGACGCTGTCAGCCGCATTTACTTGGGGCCAGGAAAGCATCCTGTGGCGCCTCGGACCCAACCCGCGAGCGGGCATGGAGTTCGATCATCCGGACGGCCGCATCGTGCAGGTCGCGATGCCGGAATTTTCCGCGTGGGTCGCCGCAGCCGATGCGATCGAACGGGCCTCGATCGGCGACAGCTTTTATCTCGCGCTGTTCACCGGGCAGCGCCAGACCGACCGTCTGATCATGCGCGACGAGAGCGATGTCGCGGCGCGGCACGCGTTCAGGCAAAGCAAGACTGGCGAACTCGTCGACATCAAGGAGGCACCACAACTCAGCGCACGGCTAAACGCCTCGCGCGCGCGAATAAAGGCGCTCAAGCTGAGGCTTCAGCTTGAGACGGTGCCGCTCGAATTCCTCGTCAACGAGGACAATGGCAAGCCTTATGACGAGAGCACCTATCGCCATTGGGTGTCGACCGCGCGCGCCGTCGCCGTGTTTGGCTTTCTCGCACGCGATACCGTGCGTCAGGCGATCGTCCGCGCGGAGCGACTGACCACCGAACTGATCAGAACCATCGACAGGCTGTTCGCGCCTTTCCCTCTCGATGAAGAGAACAAGGCGCAGCGCGCCCGCGCGGTCGATCAGCGCGCGCGTATGCTGGCGGAATGGCTGGATGCGCAGGCGGCGCGCGACAGCAATGGCGATGGGGCAGCATGGCGCCTGAAGCCGTGCTCGTCGCTGATGTTCGTCAATGGCGCCGGCGAACTCGACCAGAAGCACGACCAGGACCTGCGCGATACCTGCGTCATGCTGCTCGATCGCGCGGGCTGCGACCTGCTGACGATCTGCGACATCACGGGGCACTCGTACCGAAGCGCACAGACCATCGTGAAGCATTACCGCGCCCGCAATGCCGATCGCGCCGATGCCGGCATCGACCGGCTCGAATTGCAGGTGCGCAAGGAAGGGATGAAGGGCTGAGCGCCGACGGGCCCCCGGGTTCGGCGCAGTGGGTGTAATTCCGCAGCCGCAGCATCAGCTCTAGCATCTTTCCTGGTCAAGGAGCCTCGGCTAGGCGCAGCGCTCCGCTTACTTCTGGCGATGATATTCGCTGCGAACCTTCTTGCTCATCGAAGGCTGCTGCGCACCGGGTTCCATGAAGGACATTTAGAGAACATTATGAGCTCGTCGCACGGCGTGCGACGTGCGACCACGAAAAGCGTCGCACGAGACCCGTTTTGTTCTGGACCGACATCCCGCGAAGGTACTGGAAAAGAAGGCCTTTTCCTTGGTGGGCGCACCAGGGCTCGAACCTGGGACCCGATGATTAAGAGTCATCTGCTCTACCAACTGAGCTATGCGCCCGGAAACCGGCCCGGAAAGCCTTCGCAAGAGGGCGTCGTTTAGCAAAGCGACCCCCCGATGTCCAGCAAGGTAAGTCGATTTCCCCGGCATAACCCGCTGAAAGGGAAAACGAAAAAGCCGCCGGAATCCGAACGGCTTTTTGCTCATTTCAATCGATCGGGGGCGATCGAGGGTTGACGCGGCTAAAGCCGCTCGGGGCCACCTCGGCCGCCATCCCGATCGGTGCCGCGATCCCGATCGCCGTCATCACGGTCCATACCGCGCATGAATCCATGGTGCCGCCAATCTCCGCCGCCGAACCGGCCATCCATATGCGTCAGAATCGCGAGGCGGCGCTTCTGGCTGTCGTCGAGGGTCTTGTAGAGCGGATCAGCCGCATCTGCGATCCGTTTCATCGCGGCCGCCGAGGCCGCCATGGCATCGGCGCGGTCACGCAGGCGGGCTACCGGATCGGGCAAATTCTGAGAATCTTGCTTCTGCGCATCCTGGGAATCATCCGGCTTGGCATTCATCCGCGCATTGGCGCGATCGATCCGCAGCTTTGCGAAATCCCGCACCGCGGTCTCGACCGGCGGCCACAGCTTTTCCTGGTCGGGGTTAAGTTTCAGCCCTGCCTTGACGGCTGCGATCCGCGCGTCGGTAAAGGCCGCCCTGTCCTCCGGGCTCATCCGCATATGTTCATGAAACCACCGATGGTGCTGGGCATAGACCGCGGTCGAAGCAGCGATGGCGAGTGCCGCGATGCCGGCGATAGCAAACCTCCTCATCCGAACCTCCTTTGAAAAGGTTGACCGAAGATGGGCGCTCGCGCGCCCGCAATCAACTTACAGTTTGGACAGATGAGCTTGTTTAACCAAGATGTAATCTGCCGCGACGTTCTTTCGACCGGAGAGAAAAGTCAAAACCACCCGCCCAAGACCGCGTCTGCCTTCGGCGGGTGGCGGGTTTGCAAGCAACCTTGTTTGTAACCTTGTCTTGTCAGGAATCGTTGGCGGGCGGCAGGACACTCACCGTCGTCCAAACCCGCCGCCACCGAACCCACCGCCGCCAAATCCGCCGCCGCCGGACCGAAACTGAGGTCGAAACTGAGGTCGAAACGCGGATCCATGAAGCTGGGTCGACGCGAAGCGGAGGTTGCCACTTCTCGGCGGCCTGCCGAAGCTGGGCCGCGACATCCGCGTCGGCCCCTGATGATCCCGAATTTGCGCGAACGATTTCGCAGGCCGATGGTCGATGCGGCTTACCTCTCGATCAAGCTTCGAATTCTGCAACGCGTCGGATTTGTTCAAACCACCGACCGGCAGATTGACGATCTTGCCGGGAGCGGCGTGAATGTTTCCGGATGCGAGACCGCCGAGCTTGAGCGAAGGTGGCACCATGATATGCGTGGGCTGCGAGAGCGAAACCATTTTCGGCTGCTCCGCCAACTTCAAGGCACTCTGTGCATAGGGACTGCTCGAGAACTTGTCGTAGAACGATTTGTACGCGACGGGAGAATTTGTGAGCACCGCATCATGCCAGGCCTTGGCCTGCATGAGGCTGTCCAACAGCGCGCGGATGCGGTAGCAGAGCGGATCGTGAGGGTAAAGCTGGATGAATTCCTGATAGTGCTCGATGGAATTTTCAGCCAATACGTAGTCATAGGCCGCGCGCGAGGCACGCGACGGGAGATCATCCGCCGTGTAGACGGCTTTCTCCTGTGCCGGCGCTCTGGTTGCTGCCAGCGTGGTATCGCCAAAGAAATAGAAATCGCTTGTCAGCGACGAGCTTTCCCAGGGGGTCTGCTGCCCGCCGGTTGAACTGTTAACGTCAAGACGAATGCGCTTGAACAATTGCTCGATCGGCAGGTTTTTCTCATGGGCCAGCCGCAAGAACGCAGCGGTGTAAGGACTATGGTCGCCGACGCCGTCGAGCGCTTCGCTACCCGGCGCAGTTGAATAGGCTACGATCGAGCCGTTCGGCGCATCGACGATCGCCAGTCCGCGTCCGGCCTCGTTGAGCGAGGGAAACGGATTATTGCGGCAGGCATCGAGGATAGCGATCCGCAGGCGGCTCGGGATCGCGTCCAGCGTCGCCATCACGTCGACTAACCGGACCGAACCATTGACCAGATCAGTCTCGGAGGAAATTCTGGCGTCGACGGGAACGAGATAATTCTCGCCCGCGAGTTGCACGCCGTGGCCGGCATAATACACCATTGCCACGGTGTTCGGCCCGCGATCGGCAATCTTGCTGGAGAAATCCTGCACGACCTGAACCATCTCATTGTGACTGAGATCCGTCGCTGAAATCACCTCAAAGCCCGCGGCATTGAGGAGTTTTGCTATCGCCTTCGCGTCATTGGCCGGATTTGAGAGCTGGGACACGTTTTGGTAGTTCGAATTGCCGATGACCAGCGCGACGCGCTGCTCCGGGCCAATTACCCCCGGGGGATTGCCTGGGTTGGCCGGCCTCGCCGCTGTCTGCAGTGATCTCTGGGCCGGCGGCGGCGATTGCGTCGACTGATCCACGGCGGCGGTTTCAGTTGCTGCCCGCTGGGCATGAGCCGACCGCGTCGGCCCGACCGCCAGCAGGCTGGCCAAAACACAGGCAGCCAATAAAATTCCCTTGAATGGGCTCATAGCATTCTCCCACAACAAATCTCGGCGTGAGATTGGTTGCGAGCACGCTAGTCGGGGTTCATCCTGCGGTATGTGATCTTGGTCACGACGGGGCCTCAGATCATGCCGAGCAGGCGCGGCAGCCACAGCGATATTTCGGGAATGTAGGTAATCAGCCCCAGGAACAACAGCATCGCGCACAGCCAGGGCAGCACCGCGATGGTGATTTCACTGATGCCCATTTTTGCGATACCGCTGGCAATATAGAGATTAAGGCCGACCGGCGGATGGCACAGTCCAACCTCGGTATTCACGATCATCAGAACGCCGAGGTGAACCGGATGGATGCCGATCTTGGTCGCGAGCGGAAACAGAATCGGCGCCATGATCAGCAGGATCGACGACGGGTCCATGACGTTGCCCGCCATCAAGAGCAGGATGTTGACCACCAGCAGGAACATCCACAGACTGAAATTCTTGTCGATGATCCAGGCCGCCATCTCCTGCGGGATCTGCTCATGGGTCATCAGGAACGAGAACAGCACCGCATTGGTGATGATGTAGAGCAGCATCGAGCTCATACTCGCCGCCTGCAGCAGCACTTTTGAGACTTCGCGGAGTTTCAACTCCTTGTAGACGAACACCGTGATGAAGAAGGCGTAGACCGCGGCCACCGCGGCGGCCTCCGTCGGTGTAAAGATTCCGCCATAGATGCCGCCGAGCACGATGACGATCAGCAGCAGGCCCCAGACGCTTTCACGGAACGCGCTCCATTGTTCCCTGAACGTAGCCCTTTGCATCCGCGGGTAGCCGTTGCGCCAGGCGATGAACCAGGTCACCACCGCAAGCATCGACGCCAGCATGATCCCCGGCACGATGCCCGCCATGAACAGCGCCCCGATCGAGGTGTTGGTGGAAACGCCATACAGCACGAGGATGATCGACGGCGGCACCAGGATGCCGAGCGCGCCGGAGGTCGAGATCACGCCGACGCCGAACCGGCGCGGATAGCCATGCTCGACCATGGCGGGCATCATGATCGAGCCGATCGCCACCACGGTGGCAACGCTGGATCCCGAAATCGCCGCGAACATCGCGCAGGCCGCTACACCGGCAAGGCCGAGCCCGCCCGGCAAATGGCCGACCAGCGAGGTGGTAAAGGCAATCATGCGGCGCGCGACGCCACCCCGGGTCAGGAAGGTGCCGGCGAGAATGAAAAACGGTATCGCCATGATTCCGAAATTGTCGAGGCCGGAAAACAATTTCAGTCCGACGCTCTCGATCGGCACTTCCGTCATCGTGAACAGGAAGGTCAGAACCGTCAGGCCGAGCGAAATCGAGATCGGCATCCCCGTCAGCATCAGGGCGAACAGCAGTCCAAAAATGAGAGCAGCGCTCATCACGCTTCTCCCAGCGCCACCGGCGCCTTCGAGCTGACTTCGATGCCGTCGACATGCGTCGCATCATGATGCGGCAGGTCGCCGGTCCGGAAATAGGTCCACGATACCTGCAGAAACCGGAAGCACATCAAATAGGAGCCGAGCGGAATGCAGGCGTAGACCAGCCAGCTCGGCAATTCCAGATCGGGCGAGACCTGGTCGGTGCTCATCAATTCGAAAACGAATTTCGCACCCATCGAGCCGACGATGAAGGTGAACAGCGCACCGCCGCACAGACCGAACAGAATGACGCGCTTCTGCCAGCGCGGATTGAGCTGGTTGATCAGGACGTCGACGCCGACATGGATACCGGTACGCACCCCATAGGCCGCGCCGAACTTCGCCATCCAGATGAACATATAGATGCACAGCTCCTGCGCCCAGGAGATGTGAATGGCGATCAGATAGGGATACAGAAATGGCACGCCGGTGCCGAACCGGTGCACGACGGAAACGAAAATCAGTATCGTCGCGGCCGCCATCAGCGAGGTGATTATTATTTCCTCAAGCCGATCAAGGATACGAAGCATCTCTCCCCCTCATACGCCCAGTGAACTTTCGGGCGCGTCGCCAGTGACTTGCTGCCGAACCGGCGCCGGTCGGTCCCCGCGGTCCGGCGCCGTTCAAATGAAAAAGCGAGCTCTCGCAGCTTTCGCGAGAGCTCGCCGGCATTGTGTTAGTGGCTGACCCCGCCGGTTTCCCTGATGAACTCATCGATCAAGGGTTGGCCAACCCGGCCCGCAACGTCCTTGTAAACCGGGTCCATCGCCTTGCGCATGGCGGCATCTTGCGCCGGCGTCAAGCTGACGATTTCGGTCTTGCCGGCCTTCTTGATCTGTTCGAGCGCGTCCTCGTTTTCCTTCGCCGACTGCCCGTTGCCGAAAGCGGTAGCGTCCTTCATCGCCTTCTCGAGCTGGGTACGAATATCAGCGGGCAGACCCTCCCAGAACTTCTTGTTCGTGACCACCACATAGCCGATGTAGCCGTGATTGGTGATGGTGGCGTACTTCTGCACCTCGTGCATTTTCTGGGTGTAGATATTCGACCAGGTGTTTTCCTGGCCATCGACCACGCCGGTCTGCAGCGCCTGGTACACCTCGCCGAACGCCATCACCTGCGGGATCGAACCCAGCGAGCGGAACTGCGCTTCAAGAACCTTCGACGACTGGATGCGGAATTTCAGGCCCTTGTAGTCGTCCGGCGTGACCAGCTTTTTGTTCGCGGTCATCTGCTTGAAGCCGTTGTCCCAATAAGCGAGTCCGGTCATTCCCTTCGGCTCGAGCAGCTTCAGCAGTTTCGCGCCGAGCGGCCCGTCGGTGACTTTGCGCAAGGTGGCGAGATCCGGCAGAAGTGTATTTCTCTGCGAGTTCCTTGAACTTCTCGGCGGCGGCGCCTTTCGGCGTGTTCGAAGCCACCACGTGGCTGAACTTGATGACGATCGGCGATTGCGCCGACGCCGGTCCTGCCAGGGCCAATGCTGCGACCGACGCAGCAGCCAGAATTAATTTATGCATGTTTCCTCCCGCGTGACTTTGCGAAGCGCGCCAACGGCGCGGCCGCGACGCCCCATTCCAAGCGCACCAATACAGAGAAGCCGACCGGAACGCCATTGCCCCTTTAGCAGGGGCTGTTTTGTGAGTTCTGTTGCACTGCAATACGCGACATAATGTCGTTGGTGACCGCTTGCGCCATTCGCGGATCGACCATCGCATCCATCCCGGCGATTCAGCGTCGAACTCGGCCAGCCTCCTCGACGCAAACGGCGCCGCGATCAAGTCTGCTAAGTTCAATAACGTGAATGCCTGCAAGCGGGCCACTCAACTCCAGCGTTCCCTTGGATTTTCTCATCCGTATCTGCCGGAGCTTTTGCCAAATAGTCCAATTGTCGTTAACTAACGCGACGTTCGTCGTCGGAGAACGCCGCTAGCAGCGCGGCGCCGCGCCGCGATCGCGCGCCCTCTGCTTCCTTTCCGCGGGTTGCTCGCTCCGCTCCGCGGCCCGGAGATGGTCGAGCACCAGCCGGCCCGTAGTGGACAGGTGCCGGGCGTCGCGCACGACGATCTTGAGTTTCCGCCGCGCCCATTCGTCGCGCAGCCGGATCGACCGAAGGTTCATTCCCGCACCGATGACGTCGAATGCGCGATCCGGAATGAGGCCGATCCCCATGTTCGCCTGTGCCATCCGGCACACCGCGTCGAAACCGGGCACGTTGATGCGCAGCCGCATCGACTTGCCGGCCTGGGTGGCTGCGTATTGCGACATCAGGTAGATCGAACTGGCGGCATGAAGGCCGATGTGATCGAAATCCAGGGTGTCCGCGAACAGCAGTCTGTCGCGCGCCGCGAGCGGATGATCCGGCCGCACCACCAGCACCAGATTGTCATAACGGTAATGAAATGTTTCGAGGCTGCGGGTCTCGGCCTCGCCTGAGCAAATGCCGATCTCGGCTGCCCCCTCCTCGATACCCCTGACCACCTGCCCGCTCGGCCGTTCCTGCAAGTCGACCTTCAAGAATTCATGGGCATTGAAAAAACCCGACAGATCCTCGGGCAGGAACTGCACGATCGCCGACAGGTTCGCGAGCATGCGGACGTGCCCGCGGACACCTTGCGAGTACTCGGTCAATTCGACGGCGATCTTTTCGATATTCAGAAGCGCGACGCGGGCGTGGTGCAGCAGCGCTTCTCCCGCCGGCGTCAGGGTCATGCCCTTCGAGAGCCGCTCGAACAGGGTTACGCCAAATGCGAGTTCGAAATCGGCCATCCGCTTGCTGACGGCGGATGCCGCGATGCCCTCGCGCGCCGCCGCCCGCGTCAGGTTTTTTTCTTCGCAAACCGCCGTGAACAGCCGCAACGTCGTCAGATCAATCCGGCGAAGCCGCGCGCTTTCCCCGGTGCTGCCGCCGCGCCGAGAATGCGTTGCGCCGAAATCGATGGTTTGGAGAGACATTGAAAGGCCCTGTCGCTTTGCAGGTGACGCCAATTGATCGGTCGACGTTACATTCACAACAGATGCAAAAAATCTCAAACTGGCGCGTCAATCATGGGCGTATTGGGAAATGATTCCAACCGATGTCTCACTCAGCGCGTTTCATTCCAATTGGGTGCGAGGACGAGCCGAAACGAAAAACGCGGCGCCGAAGCACCGCGTTTGGCTTGGCTGCATCTGAAGCCATCAGCTCGCTGCCGCCGCCGGAATATCGCGCTGGCGCTTCATGACGATCTTGTTGAGCGCCCCGAGATAGGCTTTGGCCGAGGCCACCAGCGTGTCCGGATCGGATGCCTTTGAGGTCATCGAGCGGCCCTCATGGGCGAGCCGTACCGAAACCTCGGCCTGCGCGTCGGTGCCTTCGGTGACGGCGTGGACCTGATAGAGCTCCAGCTTCGCCTCGTGCGGCACCAGCAGCTTGATGCAGTTGAACACCGCATCGACCGGACCGTTGCCCTCGGCCTCCTCGATCTTGATCTGGCCGTCGACATCGAGCTTCATGGTGGCGCGCTGCGGCCCATGGGTGCCCGCGATCACCGTCAGCGAGGTCAGCTTGATGCGATCATGGGAAGCGGCGATTTCCTGATCGACCAGCGCCTCGATGTCCTCGTCGTAGATGTCCTTCTTGCGGTCGGCGAGCGCCTTCATCCGCACGAATGCGTCTTCCAGCTGGTTGGCGCCGAGCTTGTAGCCCATCTCCTCCAGCTTGTGCACGAACGCATGACGCCCGGAATGCTTGCCGAGCACCAGCGACGACTTTTTCAGGCCGATCATTTCCGGCCGCATGATCTCATAGGTCGATGCATCCTTCAGCACGCCGTCCTGATGGATACCGCTCTCATGCGCGAACGCATTCCGGCCGACGATCGCCTTGTTGTACTGCACCGGGAACGACGTGGCAGCGGACACCATTTTCGACGCCCGCGTCAGCATGGTGGTGTCGATCTTGCTCCACCACGGAAACACGTCGTTGCGCACATTGATCGCCATCACGACTTCTTCCAGCGCGGCATTGCCTGCCCGCTCGCCGATGCCGTTGACGGTGCATTCGATCTGCCGCGCGCCGCCGGCGATGCCGGCCAGCGAGTTCGCAACCGCCATGCCGAGATCGTTATGGCAGTGCACCGAGAATACCGCCTTGTCGGAATTCGGCACCCGTTCGATCAGGGTGCGCATGAAGCGGGCATATTCCTCGGGCGTGGTGTAGCCGACGGTGTCGGGGATATTGACCGTGGTCGCGCCGGCCTTGATCACGGCCTCAACGATGCGGCAGAGGTAGTCCATCTCGCTGCGGGTGGCGTCTTCGGCCGACCATTCGACGTCGTCGATCTGGTTGCGCGCGCGGGTGACGTTGGCGATCGAGAGCTCCATCACCTGTTCCGGCGTCATGTTGAGTTTGACGCGCATGTGCAGAGGTGATGTGGCAATCACCGTGTGGACGCGGCCGCGCCTGGCGAATTTCACGGCTTCGGCGCAGCGGTCGATGTCCTTCGGATTCGCGCGCGACAGGCCCGCGATCACGGCGTTCTTGGAGCGCCGGGCGATCTCGCTGACCGCCTGGAAGTCGCCTTCGGACGTGATCGGGAAGCCGGCCTCGATGACGTCGACGCCCATGTCGTCGAGCATCTCGGCAATTTGGAGCTTCTCCTCGAAGCTCATGGTGGCGCCGGGGCACTGTTCGCCGTCGCGCAGGGTGGTATCGAATATAACGACGCGGTCCTTGTCGGACTTGTTGACGGTTGTCATCGGGGCATTCCTTTAGCTGGTGCGCTGCTCTCTGAGCGCTGAAGGGGTCTGGTGATCTCGCGCAACCCCTGAGTGCCCAGGCGCAAACCGCCCAGACGGCCCTCAGGGGCCGATAAGAAGCAGAAGCCCGCCAAGAAGCAGGGTGGGCAGGGAC
>WNEZ01000864.1_pt1 | contig 24664 bp, 25 predicted proteins | sample 5400521 | NCBI WGS metagenome assembly WNEZ01 (sample SAMN13153339, study PRJNA577476) | soil metagenome | isolation source: 120 cm saprolite under Douglas fir tree site 2 hole 1 replicate 1 | place: USA:California | collected 2015-04-18
CGAACGGCAGGAACTCGCTGTAACCTGCATTTACGAACAGGCCGTCCAGGTGCCCGAACTCCCGCTTGATCGTGGCGAACATCGTATCGAGGTCGGCGAGTTTGCTGACGTCCGCGCGAACGGCGAGACTTCCGGCTCCCAGCATCCCCTTAGCCGCCTGCAGCGTCCTCTCATTCAAGCCGCAGATGGCGACGCGTGCGCCCTCTCGGTCGAATTCCTGCGCTGTGGCCAGCCCGATCCCGCTGTTACCGCCGGTGATAAGGACATTCTTGTCCGTTAGCCTACCCATTGTCGTCACTCCTTCAGATTAAACATATCCGTGTCAGTTACAATTTCAGGCAAATTTAGCCGACGCCGCGTACCAGCTCCGCGAGACTCGTTTTGCTGAGAGCCTGCTCAACGGCGTCGTTCGCAGCGTCGAAGATTGGGCCGAGCCTTCGTTTCATCGCGCAGGCCACCGCGCATCCTTCATGCACTTGGCTGCGCATGGCAAAAACGCCGGTCTCGCTTTCAACCGCCTTGTAGATCTGACCGAGTGTTATGCGAGATGCCGCGCGTCGGAGACCGACGCCGCCTTGGCGGCCTTGGCGAAGAGCGACCAGTCCCTCTCGCTCGAGGAGCTTGAGGATCTTCCGCACCACGACCGGGTTGGTCTGGAGGCTTTTCGCGATTGCCTCCGAAGTCGTCCCCTCGTCGCCGGCGTAAGCGACGAAACTCATGATGTGGATGGCGCTCGCCATACGACTATTCGTGGTCATAAATAGAGCCGTATCAGTTACATTTAAGGCTGTCAAGCTCGGGCACGAGGCCACCTCTGTTCAGATGGAATTGTCTGAACGATAAGAAATCGCTTTGGAGACCAGATCGGTCGGTTCCGAGGGTAGCAGCCCCATTGAGGACGCCTTCAATGCAGCCGCCGCTCGAGTCGAGCACTCAAGCTTGCGAAAAACGCTTTCGACATGGGTGCGCACAGTACTTGGGCTGAGGTCCAGGTCCCGTGCCACCTCCTTATTGCTAGCGCCAAGGCTGATGCGATGAAGTACTTCTGTTTCTCGCGAAGAAAGGCGGATCGTATTCGAACGCCTTCGCCGAGGTTGACGATCGGCAAGCGTCGCCGATCCGACGTACTCGACGATATTCGGATCGAAACGCCCGATCTTCGCTTCCTTCATGAGCTGCGCCACAGCCTCTGAGGCTGACAGCGCCTTCCTCCACGGCCGCGCCGATCGTAACTCGACCCAGGCAACAACAGTCCCGAGGATACGTGCCTCCATGGGGATAGCCTTGCCGGCGGCGCCCCGGAAATAGCCGGAGCCATCAAGGCGCTCATGGGCGAACGACGCGATTTCCGCTTCACGCTCGAGAGCTGGAATCTGCCGCCCCGCGCGCAATGTCCAGTAGGGGGCGAGCCGAAATCTCTCCCACGCTGATGCTGATCTCGTCGAAGGATCGTCGTAGGCCGGGTTGGGAACCGCCGCGCCCCCAATTCCGTGGATGAGGCCGGCACGATAGACGCGGCTTTGGCTGGCTTTATCCAGACCCGCATTTTCGCAGCACATTGCGCTTATTTGCGCGACGGCGCGAGAAAATCCCGTCATCCAGGGCAGTTTGAGGTCGATGACGTCGGCGATCAGCTCGGGTGACGTTGCCTTCCGCATGCCCGCAGTCAGGAGTGCTGCTTCGATTTCATTCGGGCTCGTTCGATCGAGCGCCCGGAGCCATTGCTCGCTCAGTAACGCGACAGAGTGGATAAGGCTTGCGGGATATGAGGCGCCGCCTTTCTTGGCGATGAGTACCAACGCCCGTTCGATGCCGTAAACCCGGGTGAGGATCTCCAGATCACCAGCCACCGAAATGATGAAAACAGGAAGCGGAACACGGTCGCCAGGCAGGCGGTGGAGTTTTCCACGGCCGTCGTAAGTCTCCAAAATATTCCACAATGTCGTTTGGGTCGCATTGTCGAGCCCAAGCATACGCGCGACTTCCACGGAAACTTCGCAGTGGATCCGCGCTAGCGGCTCGATCGCGTCATCGATATTCCCCACCGGTCCATGGCATCTGCCCATCCCGGCCGCATGGCGACCATGGCTTCTCTACCGGCAATGTCGTCGCCGAGCAGTTCGGCAAATTCAGACGCATTGGCCGTGCATCCAGACCATCGGAGCAGCGACGCTTCGCAGACCGTATCACGTTCATCCGGATTGAGGCCTTCAGCGATGGCCAGTTGTCGGGCAAGCCAGGCAGTGCGCAGGGAGTGGTCCGTCGGCTGTCCCATACTGAGGTCGCAGACAAACGCCAGTGCTCTTGCAATGTCAAAGGCTCGGAGGGTCGAACTCTCTTCCATCGTGCGGGGCAAGCTCCTCGTCGCGGTCTGACCGATCGTCATATGATATGTGACGTCGACGATGTCCATGGATCGGTCGTTCGACCGATACCGGTCGGTTGGTTTCTCGGTCATTCCTTGAGCTAATCAACAACGAACTCTTGGAAGGAATGAAATATGCGGGTTACTGTCCCTAATCTCAAAACGCTCCTGCTGACGATGACGATGCTGTCCGGCTTGGCTATGCCGACCTTGGCCTCGGCCGCACCACAGAATACGACCGTTGTGCTTGTGCACGGAGCATTCGTCGATGGTTCAGAGTGGAACAAGGTTGTTCCGCTGTTGCAAGCCAAAGGTTTGAGGGTGGTTTCGGTGCAAAATCCATTGACCTCTCTAGCCGAGGATGTCGCGGCGACCCAACGTGCTATTGCCCAGCAGGCCGGCAAGGTTGTCTTGGTCGGGCATTCATGGGGAGGCATGGTAATCACTGAGGCAGGGGCTAGCGATAAGGTCAGTGCGCTTGTTTATATTTCGGCCTTTGCACCTTCCGAAGGTCAGGCAGCTGGCGACTTGGGCAAAGAATATGAACCTCCGGCCGGTATGAAGAGATTGCAGGCTGATAATAGCGGCTATTTGAGCTTGCCTCCCGAAGCTATGGTTCAGGATTTTGCTCCGGATGCGCCAAAAGAAGAAACCAGGCTGATGGCCGTTAGTCAGGTGCCAATCAATAGCAAGGCTTTCGGAGAAAAGGTCACCACGGCGGCATGGAAAACCAAGCCATCCTATTTCATCGTGGCAGGCAATGACCGTATGATGGCCACTGACTTACAGCTGTCCATGGCCAAAAAGATCGGTGCGAAGACGCTTGTTCTGAAGACCAGTCATGCGCCGATGTTGTCAAAGCCTCAAGAGGTAGCGGATGTTATCCTAGAGGCGGCAAATAGGTAATCGCCCATTGACGTCCACAGCCCACGGAAAAAGTGATGCCTACGTTTTTGTTTGCCAAGCTTGTTCTGTGGGCGGTGGCGTGTCGAGATCAATGAGTCCAGAGGGGGCTTTTCCAAGCAGCCGGCCTCTCCGCATCAGGTAGCGGTCCTGTCGCCGCGCCCGCGCAGCGTAAGGAAATGGCTCCGGGCTCGTTAAAAGGTAGTTTGGCGCGCTTTCCAGCGACACCCCGCTCAAGCGCAAATTTGCCATAGGGAATCAGTTTGCGTCGCTGCGCTTGTTGGATGACCGAAGTTGTCGGTGCGGCCTTCCTCGCCGAGATCCTCGGAGCGTCGAGATCGGCCCCTTGTGCCGAGTCGCCCGCATATGTCCGTTAGACGGGGAGACCGAAGGGTGATCCGGCATGCGCAGAAATCCGTCACTCCCAAGAAGACAACTTGGCGCGCGCGGCAGCTAAAATCTCGTTCGAGACCTTCGGATCAGCGACAATTCTGGAGATCGTCAGTGCGCCGAGCATCGTCGCGACGAATACGCTGGCGGATTTCTTCGTCCGGTCGGTGTTCGGATCCTTCATCCGTTCGGCGACTGTGGCGATCATCTTGAGAATCCCCTCGGTGGCCATGGACCGTGTCGACTTCTCCGATCTCGCGAGTTCGCTCCCGAGCGCGGCTAGAGGACATCCGTGAGCCCGGTCCTTCCTGTGCTCGGGGGAAAGATAGGCATTGGCGATTGCCTCAAGTGCTTTGCGGCCCTTGGCCGTGGAGGCGGCAGCTTCCATCTCGCCGATATTGGCCGCAAACGCGTCCGCCGAAGCTTCGGAGACGAGCTGGTCCTTCGAGTCGAAGTGCCGGTAGAACCCGCCGTGCGTCAGGCCGGCACTTTCCATCAGATCGGCCAAGCCGGTTTCGCAGATCCCGTTCTGACGGAAACGAATTCCGGCGGTCTTCACGATGTTCCGCCGCGTCTCCGCCGTTTCCTCTCTCGACCTTCTCATGAGTAGTCTCCTGCAGGACACCTGAACGCGTCCTGCCCATGCATTTTAGTCGGATCCACTAATTATCGCCGAGCGCAGTTTGGCCGCGTCATCCTCGCTGGACCTGTTCGAAATTTAGAGTGCAATGGACATCTAAAACAGACTATTATCTAACGAGTCAAGAGCGATGTGGCTGTTCTTCCCAGAGTTCCCCCGCTCGGGGGTCGCAAGATGAAAAGATCAAGAACCGAAGCTGCCAAAACTAGGCAGCAGTTAGTCAGGGCTGCCGCCGACCGGTTCCAACGAGAGGGAATCGACGCGGGGAGAGGGCCGATGAAGTGGAACGCTTTGGCCGAGCAATCCTCGTCCCTGTGCAAAGCATTGTCGGTGATCGGGGACCGTTGGACCCTTCTGATACTGAATCAGTGTTTCCTCAAGCTTCGCAGATATGGAGAAATCCAGTCTTCGCTGGGTTTGTCGAAACCGCTGCTCGCCGCGAGGCTGAGGAAAATGGTCCGCCTTGGGGTGCTGAAGAAAGTGCCTTCGCGGAAGTCGGCGCGGGTTCACGAATATCTCCTGACCGAAAAAGGCCGCCAGCTTTATCCCGTCCTGTTGGCCCTCGTTCGATGGGGAAATGCCTTGGTCGTTGAGGAAGCTCAGCCCTTGATCCGCGAGCACGTTCCAAGCGGAAGGCGGCGCCAGTGACCGCACCCATACCGCTGAGGCACATGTAAGCCCTACTCCGTTTTCCAAGAATTGACGCTCTTACATCTTTCGCAACACCACGCTCGCGTTGACGCCGCCCAAGCCGAAGCCGTTTGAAAGCACGTGATCGATCTTCATCGCGCGGGCGCGGCCTCGGACTAGATCGATGCCCTCCGCGAAGGGATCGGGATTGTCGATATTGAGCGTTTCCGGATCGCCACGGCCTATCGCATCGAGAAGGACCCGAGGCTGCCCTCGCAAAGGAAGGCGCCTCGCGAGCGGCGCCGGCCCGACCCGTTGGGCGACATCTTTAAAGCCGAGGTCGTGCCCATGCTGCAGGCTTCCCCGGGTCTGCGCTCCGTCGCTATTTTTGAGGAGACGATCCGGCGGCATCCCGAGTTGGGGCGGCGGCATTCGCCGCACGTTGGAGCGGCGCATCCGATCGTGGAGCGCAATTTGGAGGCGAAGAAGCCCGGGCGAGGGATCGTCCAGTTCGGACCAAGCGCCTTCAGGCGGCGTTCGCTCTCGCCGTGCCACGGCACCAGGACCGTGTCGTGCATCGATGGCCAGTCGACGCCGCGGCCGGAAAGCTTGACGATATGGCTCACGCCGGCGCTCTTGGCGGCGTCGAAGGCGTTGGCCTCGAGCCGGTTCAGATCCTTGCCATTCACGACGACGAACGCCTCATCCGCGCTGGCGAATGCCGGTTTCAGACTTGCGGGATCGTCGAGGTCGCCGACGACGAGTTCGACCTTGGGGCCGAGCTTCGTCGCCTTCGCGCGGTCGCGCACCAGGGCGCGGACGCGGTGTCCGGCTTTGACCAAGTGCCGGATCATTTCGGTTCCCACCGTGCCGGTGGCGCCAGTCACAAGGATGAGCGGTAGGGTCATTCGCCTGTCGCCCTTTGTTGGGCTTGTGGCTGGAATTCAAACTCGATCGTTGCGGATCAAGCCGCCCGCATGCCGCCATCGACGTTGAACACCGTTCCCGTGACGAAGCTGGCCGCCGGCGAGGCGAGGAAGGCGACGACCTGCGCCACCTCTTCGCTGCTTCCGAATCGTCCAACCAGCGTGCGCGCGGGTGCGGCCTGCCTGAAGCCGGCGTACACCTCCGGCGGCAGGCCGAGCTTGCCAAGCGCTGGCGTGTCGGTTGGGCCCGGCGAGACAGCGTTCACGCGTATCCCGCGGGGGGCGAGCTCAACCGCCAGCGCCGGGACCAGGGCCTGGACCGCGCCCTTCGTTGCGCTATAGACCGAGAAATTGGTCAGGCCCTTCTCGGTGGACAGGGAGCTGTTGAAGATGACGGAGCTGCCCGCGCGGAGCAGCGGCAGCACCTTCTGCAGCATGAAATACTGTCCCTTGACGTTGACGGCGAAATGCTCGTCGAAGGTGGGCTCATCGGTCGCCTCGATCGGCAGCATGCGGCCGACGCCGGCGTTGAGGAATACCACGTCCAGCCGGCTGAACCGCTGCTCGATCTCCGAGGCCACGTGCGCCGCGTCCTCAAGGGACCGGGCGTCGGCCCGCAGCACGATGATCTCGCTCGGTAGATTTCGGCGCGCGGCCTCCAGCGTCTCCGGGTTCGCGCCAGTGATGAGGACCGCATAGCCCTGCTCGTGAAATAGCCTTGCCGTCGCCAATCCAATTCCCGTCGTGCCACCGGTGATCAAGGCCGCACGTCCGTTCTGCGCTGTCATGGGGAACCGTCCTTTCGCCACCGTCCGTATAGATGATGATCATCATATATGGAAATTGCAATCAGCTGACATCTAAATTTCAATTCGATCCGCATCAGCTTTGGGACGCATTCACTTTCGTGTGTGAGGGGATCGATTTCGCTTGTCCGTCCGTTTTAGCTTGCGATATAGATGTCAATCATCATCTATTAGTGCAATCGCCAAGCACGGCGAGTACGCTACGGACAGTTCTTGCGCGAATCACGTTCGATTGTCCGTGCCAGGACGCCGTTTCTACTCAGCTTACGGGGAGCGAACATGCGAACGGTAGAGACGCCATCGGCCGCCGGCACAGGATGGCGAAGGACCCTGGGGCAATTTTACCGGATGATCGAGGCGATTGAGACGTCTCCTTTGGAGAGTCTCTATGATCGGGTCTTGCGGCTTGAACAGGAGATTTCTGCGCTCAAGCGCAACTTGCCGATCGGCTCCGTAGACCACGAGTGAGTCGACTGGGGCCAGCAATAACCGCAACAGCGCAGCGCGACGGTCTTCGGATATGTGTCTTCATCGTGCACCAGCTTATCGGAATCCTGGGACACCGCTTCGACTTCGCTTCCACGCCTCCTAAGGATCCCGAATTTCCATTTTCGCGATCCGAGCCGAATGAAGGTGAAGTAAGCGCCGCCTGTCTCTACAGCAGCGCGAAAGGTAATCGATGGTTGTGTGGATCAGATCGTTAGCCGTCTTTGCGGCCATCTTGCTGGCCTTTCAGTCAGCGCATGCCCGTGATCGCGATGGCAAATATGCCAATTCGCCACTTCACGAATGGTTTGAACAACTGGCCAGCAAAAAGGGCCGATGTTGTTCGGACGCCGATGGTCGGGCGCTCTCGGACCTCGATTGGGAATCACATGACGGTCACTATCGCGTTCAGATCGATGGCGAATGGGTCAACGTCCCCGAGGATGCCGTTGTAACAGAGCCAAATCGTGCAGGGCGGACAATGGTTTGGCCTACCTGGTTGGACGGGCACCCTCAAATTCTCTGCTTCATGCCGGGGAGCATGACCTAGAGATTTCCATAGTTCAATGACGAGATCGAGTTGATAACGCGGGAGGCTCGGGTTGAACATACAGTCGAACTCGGATGCACAATCGCTGGCATCTTCGATTTCCTCCGATTATGCGGCAATGGAATCGTCGATCGCCTTCTCGATCGGAATCGGACTGAACCGATCCCTTCGGAGCCGTTTGAGAGCGCTCGCCGGTGCATCGGAGAGTCAACCGATCTTCGTGCGCCACATGCAGACAAGTGCATGGATCGAGATCGATCCTAAGGGATCGGTTGCCGCGCGCCGCCAAAAGCCTGAAGGGTTGCCTTCGATCGACCTTGGGCAAGCGGTGACGCGCGAACCGGCGCTCGGCGATGCGGTTTACGCGGCATCGGCTGAAACGAGGGCCCTCAGAAGGGCGTGGAAGCTGATGGAGCCCTTGGTCCACGGATGGGGTTTGCCGTCGCGGCAGCAGTTCGGCCGTTTGATCGAATGGTCTCCTGTGCTCGAACATCTCGCCTATCGATGTGCGACTAGGATGAGTAGCCTAGTGGACACGATCAGGTACGACATACTCGAGTCCAAAATGAACGAGGCCAGACTTGCCCAATATTGGATGGCGATGCACGCCATGGGCAACACGATACTTCTGTCGTCGGCGCCGGAGGCCAACCCTTGGCTGTCGGATATGGCGAAGCGCATACAGTGGGTCTCGTGGACGCCCACGTTCCCTCTGCTGCGCGAACGGACGCTGTGGCTGGCGGCCTGCGCCGCCCGTTCGGCGATAGCGTTCGGAATTGACGTCGTGGAAAAGTATCTGCGGGTGGTCTCCCACGCGACGCACCCGGTCAGAGTGTTCGACGCCTTATACGGACTTTCCGCGATAGCCCTGGAGGATGCGGATGCAGCCAGATCGGTCCTTGCCGAGCTCCGTTCGCTCAAGGGCGCGTTGAAGCGCCGAAATCTTGAACACCTGCCCTTGATCGAGGCCGCGTGCTCTGGGGCGATAGAGACCATCTCGGAACCTGATTTCGAATTAAACGCTTCCGATTGGGAAATAAGACTCCTCGGATGGCAGAGGACGTCGGACCGGGGCTTGGCGACACCTGGTGCATTGCGCGCCGACCCGGCGACCATCCTTTCGTCGGGACGCTACCTGGGACTGGCGGTTCTGCCATTCGTGATCAGCACTCCGGTGCGTGATTTCTACCCCACCAAGCGCGACGGGACCCAGACGCTCGATATCTCCATTAGCGAGATAGCAGAAACGGTCTTTCGCGCCTGGGGCTCGGCCGAGCGTCCTTCGTCACGTTTGACCCTTCACTGAAGTCCAACTGCCGAGTCGGACGACGTGCATAGGGAGCCAATATCTTGACCAAGGTTGTCACATGAACCCCTCGCCCATACTGGACCGTTGTGTTTTGGACGATTTGTTAGATGGATCGCTCGACGAGAAGCTTGAGCGAGCCCGTTCTTCGGTCGAACTCTATGGAGCCAAAACGGGTAACTGCCTTCGCGTTTCCGTCGCACTAGAAGAGGCGGGAATACCGTACATCGTGAGAAAACTGGACCTCGGGCGGAGCGAACACCGAACGCCTGAACATCTCTCGCGGAATCCCCTCGGAAAGGTTCCAACGCTTGTTGAGCGCTTCCGCGACGGTCGAGCACTCATATTGTCTCAATCCAACGCGATTCTCATGTACGCGGCGGAAGGAAGCCCGCCGAGACTTCTTCCGTCAGATACCGCTGAACGAGCGCTCGTTCTGCAACGTTTCTTCTATTTCGTCACCGACGTCATCGCGGTCAGCCATGCGGGCTTCGCGACCAAGAACAATGGAGGCGATCCGTCATTCCTGGACGGACGATCGCTCGGGGCTTTGGCTTTCGCCGAATCGTTCTTGGAAAATTCGAGCTTCATGGCCGGTGAGGCTTTTAGCTTGGCCGACATCGCAGCTTTCACGATAGCTTCGTCATATCAATCACGGCTGGAGTGGGATCGACTTCAGAAAATGCGACGCTGGTTTGATCAAGTGTCGGCAAGGGAAAGCGTGCAACGAGGAATGCGCGCTTTTGATTGATACGCGGATGCGTATATCAAAATACTCGGCGGTTAGGAAGGACGAGGCGATTCCTGACTCGGCGCGATTGGGCTGAGCCGCCCGGAGATAAGCATGAGAAGATCGAAAGAGGACACCGCAAAGACGAGAGCAAGCATTGTGGAAGCGGCTTCGCTGAGCTTCCGCAAGAGCGGCATCTGCGAGACTGCGCTAACGGATTTGATGGAGGCTGCGGGACTAACCCACGGCGGCTTTTATCGCCATTTCGCCTCAAGAGACGATCTCATCGCGGAGGCCACTGAAGCTGCTTTCAACTCGACAATCGAGGAGATGCAGGCTTCGACCCGGAAGTCTAGAAACCGCAAGGGTGTGAGGGCAATCGCGGAAGACTACTTGTCGCCGGAACATAGAACCGACCGTGCGCATGGGTGTCCCCTCGCGGCACTCGCCAGCGAACTATCGAGATCCGACAAAGTGACCCGCGCCGCGGCCACCGAGGGTATCGTCAAGATGATCGATACGGTTGCCGCGCAGATCAACGATCGAAGGCCCAAAGAGGTAGAGAGAGCTGCCATGGCAATTGTTGCCACCATGTTCGGCGCACTTGCGATGTCGAGGATCGTGAACGATCCCAAACTTGCGCATGCTTGCTAACGGCCGCAAAAGCCTATTTAAGCGACCTAGACAAACTAACGGCGCCGCTCTAAGTACGTCGTCGCCCTTCTACCTTCCGCACAGCGCTTGAGGGCGCGATCCTCGGACGATAGCAGATGCGTTTTGGCTGAACCAAGGATCCTCGAGGCGAACTCTCGATCATTGACGGCTCGTGCTAGGATGACGGCTCCCACCACCTGCGAAAGAACGGTAAGTGCTCGGCTGTCTTTAGCGTCTCTCGATCGCCCCAACGACCCTGGCCACTGCTGCGGCCAACTCCTTCGACCCCTCGGTAAAGGCTGTCCTGACGCGTGCCGGTTGCCTTGCGACGTCTCCTCTGAGCGCAGTAGCCAAACAACCCGGCCAGCGCGACGCGCAGTGACGTTCGGACAAATAAAAATCAACAATGTCGAAGCCGGCCGACCTTAAAGGCGATCGGCGTCTACGTTCCGCCAACCATGCTCACCCGCGCCGACGAGGTGATCGAGTGAGGGATCCGCTGCATGTCCGCCCGGGTCGATCGCGCCACGTTAACGTTGTGGAAACCGACGGGCTCCGAAGAACGTCCGCTTTCGGGGGGAAGAGCGGAATCGTCCTGTGAGCCCGCATTCTTGAGCAGCACGACATCTATTTTAGATAGATTGAGATGTCCACCACCCCAATGACATTATGAGCATATACATGCATTTGGTCACTTGTGTTTCAATAGACGGTCCCGTGGGGCCGAGGCAGCCAGTACGTCGAACCTGTGCCGCGCCTGGCAGAAGGCAAATCCGACGACAATCCTTGGCTCTCGAGGGAAAATCTTTCTAGAAAAATGTGATCTCTCACCACTTTTTCGCTTTAAGTGTGTCGGCAGGTGCCTATATTTGGGAAGGAGAAAATGAGGAAAATGGCGGACGATGAGCACGTCGATGATTCCGTTTGCAGCGCGACAGCCCTTCGCAAGGCCACAAGGCGCTTGACTCAACTTTACGATTCGGCCCTGGCTCCGGCTGGAGTCACGGTTACGCAGTTCGCACTGCTTACCGAGTTAGTTAAACGGGCGGAAAATGCTCCGACGGTGACTGAGCTTGCCGATGCGATGGTGATGGATAGATCCGGCTTGGGTCACACGCTTGGCCCGCTCGAGCGCGATGGATTTATCGCTCTCGTGGTGAACGATAAGGACGCGCGCTCCCGACACGTCGTTTTGACCCTTCGAGGCAAGGCACTGCAAAAGAAAGCCCGTAGCCTTTGGGCGCGCGCGCAAAAGCAATTTACCGACACGATCGGAATTCGAGAAGCCAAGATCCTTCGGGCCGCGCTGCTGTCGATTGCCCACGACGACCGGTTAGACCCTTTGTAGTCGGCAATTCGCGAGTAGCCTTCTAAAGCGGGCGACCTCTGATCCATTTAGCGATGGCGCGGCCGATTTCCTCAGCCGAGTCTTCTTGAATGAAGTGCAAACCTCCGACGGTTATTTCAATCTGATTCCGCCATGTGCGACAAAACTCCCGCAAGGCGGCTATTACGAACGGAAGCGTAGAGAATCCTCTGTATCCTCCCGAGGACGATATGCTCATCGGATCCTCAATCAACGCCGCATGCGTTGCCATTCCTTTAGCTGCGTGAGCCCCCTCCAATACAACTCGCGATATTCCCAACCCCGCTGCGCTGCGCTTCCGCCTACTTCGTTTTCCAAGAATTGACGTTCTTATATCTTCCGCAACACCAGGCTCGCGTTGACGCCGCCGAAGCCGAAGCCGTTTGAAAGCACGTGATCGATCTTCATCGCGCGGGCGCTGCCTCGGACCAGATCGATGCCCTCCGCGAAGGGATCGGGATTGTCGAGGTTGAGCGTTTCCGGCGCGATCTGATCGCGTAGCGCGAGGATCGCGAAAATCGCCTCCAGGCCACCGGCGGCACCGAGCAGATGGCCGGTGGCGGACTTGGTTGAGCTGACGGCGACGCCGCCATTGGTGCCGAAGATGGTCTTGATCGCTTCCAACTCGCCGTGATCGCCGACAGGGGTCGACGTCGCGTGGGCGTTGAGATGCTGGATGTTGCGCGCGGAAATTCCCGCTTGCTCCAAGGCGATTTGCATCGCCCGCTTAGCGCCCTCCCCATCTTCGCGCCCGGCGGTCATGTGAAACGCGTCCGATGTGGTGCCGTAGCCGATCAATTCTGCGATCGGTTCCGCACCCCGCGCCTGCGCGTGATCGAGCGCTTCGATCACTACGACGCCGGCGCCTTCGCCCATTACGAATCCGTCGCGGTCGCGGTCGAACGGCCGCGACGCGCACTCCGGCATGTCGTTGAAGCCCGACGAAAGTGCGCGCGCTGCCGCGAAGCCACCAAGGCTGACGCGATCAATGCAGGCTTCTGCGCCGCCGCAGATCGCGATGTCGGCCTCACCCGCACGGATTAGACGCGCGGCGTCGCCGATCGCCTGTACGCTCGCGGCGCAAGCCGTCACCGGCGCGCCGATCGCGCCCTCGAATCCGTAGCGGATGGAAATGTGACCCGCGGCGAGGTTGACTAGAAACGACGGCACCGTGAAGGGGGAGAGCCGACGAATGCCTTTGATGTCGGTCGTGCGGACGGCGTCTGCGATCGCCGGAAATCCGCCGATGCCCGACGCGATCACAGTTGCGGTGCGCTGGCGCGATCGCGCGTCCTTCGGCTTCCAATTAGCTTGCGCGATCGCTTCATCCGCCGCCAGGAGTGCAAACAAGATGAAGCGATCCATCTTGCGTTGGTCCTTGCGCGGGGCGGCACGATCCGGATCGAAGCCGCCTTCGGGATCCACAGCGACGTCTGGGACCTGGCCGCCGACCTTTGCGCTCAGGTCGGCCGTTATCGCCTCGGACAGGGTGCGAATGCCGGACCGCCCCGCGAGCAGGCGCGACCAATTGGTCTCAACGCCGCAGCCCAGCGGCGACACCGCTCCCATCCCCGTCACGACTATTCGGCGCATCTATCCCGTCTCGATCTGTGCGCTAAGGTGCCTGATGTGGCGGCGCCAACTAGGAGTGGCGACCTTCCTTGTCACCGCATCTCCCCGGATTCGCGCAAAACGGGCGGCATCGGGGTCGCGACAAGACCGTCCGTCTAATGAGCGGCATCGCCACGGAAGGTGATGCCACTGACGGCAGTCCTCAATGGAATTGGACTACCAGTTCGCGGGCTGAAGGACAGGAAGTCCTTTTCCGATGAAAAGCTGCTGCAGCTCACCGGCCTGGAACATTTCGCGCACGATGTCGCATCCGCCGACGAATTCGCCCTTGACGTAGAGTTGCGGGATTGTGGGCCAGTTGGAGTAGATCTTGATGCCATCCCGCAGTGCGGCCGAGTCGTACACATTGAGCGCCTTGTAAGCGACCCCGACGTGTTCGAGGATCTGGACCAGATGACTCGAAAATCCGCACTGTGGAAATTGTGGCGTGCCCTTCATGAAGAGCACGATGTCGTTCGACCTTACTTCGTTCTCGATGAATTGTTCGATGCTCATGATCTCATCTCGTCCTTGTGTCCCGGGAAGGGCCCCTTAGTGACAGAGTCAGTACTCGAAATCGCTTTCGCAGTAGAGGCCAACAATCGGTGTTGTTTAGACTCCAGAGATGATAATCATCATATAATAAAATTGCAATCAGCTTCTCGCAGGAAGAAGCTTGTCCTGCCCGCTTTCCGGTCACGTACGCCTTGGCCGGATAAAGAAATAAGTCGGAATCAATCCAAGCGCGACGACGGCGAGCATCACCCACAATCCCCGATGAAAAGCGGCGACGCGCTCCGCGGGCAATGCCGGCGAGCCGATGACGGCGACGAAGATCGCGACGCCGACGGCAAGCGATGCTTGCCGAATCATGTTGATCACGCCCGAGCCGGTCGCGAATGAGGACGGCGGCAGTCCCGACGCGCTGACGCCCATCAAGGTCGGGAAGGTCAACCCGACGCCGATACCGATCGGGATCATGCCCATGACGACGAGCGTGGCACTCGGTTCAAGCCCGATCACGCCGGCCCAGCAGATCAAGCCAGCAGCGAAGAAGAGAATGCCCGCGGTGATAACGGGCGCCGCGCCGAAGCGAGCGATCAGCCTTCCCGCCAGCAATAGCGAGGTGATCGGGACCAGAAGCGGCCCGGGCGCGATCGCCAGACCTGTCTTGAGCGCCGACCATCCCCACGCCGTCTGTTCCCAGAGCGCAACCGACAGCAGGGCGGCGCCGAAGGCGGCCGAATAAGGCGCCATGACCAGCGCGGCGCCGGTGAATGGCCGGATATGGAACAGCGCCGGATCGACAAAGGGATTGGGCAAGCGCAAACAGCGCCATACGAATAGCGCGATCAGGATGACCGCGGCAGCAAAGCTGAGGCCGATGCCTGGTGAGACCCATCCCCAGTCGTTCACCTTGACAATGGCGAAGGTTAGCGCGCCGATTCCGCCGGTCACCAGCGCCGCATCGAACGGATTAGGCCGCGGCGCTTCGTGGCCGGGAATTTCGGGCAGCTTCCACCAGCCGACCAACATGGCGATGAGCCCGATCGGAACATTGACGATGAATATCCAGCGCCAGTTCACCGCCACCAGCAGTCCGCCGATGACGGGTCCGAGCGCCGCAGCGAGGCCGCCGATCGCGGTCCAGGTCCGCACCGCCGTGCCACGATGCTCGGGCGGAAACACCGCCAGCAGCAGGCCCAGCGAGGTCGGCGTCATCAGCGCCGCGCCCGCCGCCTGCAGCACACGAAAGGCAATCAGCATCTCGACATTGTTGGCCGCGGCACAGGCGGCCGACGCCGCAGTGAACAGCGCGACACCGAGCAGAAAACTCAGATTCCTGCGATAGCGTTCGGCGAGCCGTCCGAAGAACACGAGAAGCGCAGCGTAGGCGATCGCATAGCCGTTTAGGACCCAGGACATGTCCTCGAGCGAGGCATCCCTGAAATCCCGTCCGATGTTGGGCAGCGCGACATTGACGATGAACAAATCGAGATTGGCGAGGCAGATGCCGACGCAGACGATCGCCAGCACCACGTTAGGTGAAGCCGAGGGGCGCGGCGCAGCCGGGAGCACGACATCAACAGCTTGCACCCGGCGAATGGAATCGCTGCGTTCAATCTTGTTCATGATTTACGTCTTTCACACAGGGATTTCGGGATGGATTGATCGAGCGCGCCATTTGGACGGCGACAAATCGCCCTCGACGGCCAACGACTGACCGCGGGCGATATTCACCAGAATGCTTCTCAGCTCGGCCGCGGCGCGCTTGCCAAAGCCGTCCTCGAAACGTTGTTGGGCGACACTCCAGAGCGGTCGAGCATCGGCAAGACGCGACCGGCCGGCCTTGGTGATTTTCACGCGACGACTTCGGCGGTCCGCCTCGTCCTGCACCAGCGAAATCAACCCTTCGCGCCCAAGCGGCCGCAGGTTCTGGCCGATGGTCGATTGATCCATCACCAGCGCCTCCGACGGCTCCCGGATCGTTGGCGGCGTGTCCACGCGGCGGTCGAGTTCGGCCAGCATGGCAAATTGCGTCGATCGCAGCCCGGAAGGCACGAGCGTGGAATCATAGAACTGCGACATGCGCCGCGACGCCTTGCGCAGCGCCGTGCAGTTGCAGCGGTTCGGCTCGATGAACGAGGGCTCGTCTTTGCCCATGGGCGCTCCTGATATCGGGATATCCCGATTTCGTATTGCGGGGAATATTCCACCATTGTGACGCAATCTCACTTATGAACGATTGCATCGGTAATGACGACCAGGACACCCGATGGCCCGTTTATCTGCCGTCCGCCAGGAGATCGCGAGACAACTCGGCGCAGGGTCGGAATCATCAGGCCATCGAAAGATCGATGGTCGAAGCAGTAGTGTGCGGCTTCGCGTCCGCTCATGCTCGGTGTGTAGTCGAGGCGCTGCAGCAGACCAGCTTGGTTAAAGTAGAACACCTGCTCCTGTGAGTGCGTCGGAACAGAGGGAGGAAACTTCACATGCAGGCGCCTCCATACCTCACCATTTTCTTCGTGTGGTTCGAGCTCGCGTGTTTGGAAGCCGGGCTCCAGAAGCATGAATGGCGTTGCGAGGTAGTACCGGAACGCATAGCTGAAGAAATACAACGTCTGTAATTGGTCCCACGGCGTCGTCAAAGTGTGTCCGGCGAAGGAACTGAGGGGATTCTCAAGTTGCCCGCTGATCTTGCCGGCGGCATCTTCAATCCAAACCCGCTGCGGCGTGAAGTGGCCGATCTGCCCAGTTTGCGGATAGGGCGAAATCGACATCCGCTGTTCGTGCGCGGCGATCTTCATCGTGATATTCGGCAGGCCTGCTGGGTATCCTTTGATTTGAAATAGGACACCGGTCAGGGAGAGCCTCAGTTCAACCTCTTTGATCTCAGGCCAGAGCTTCAGTCCGCCATGCGCCTCGATGGCAAGGTCAACAAGATTCCTCAAAGTTTCCTCCACATATTTTTTGGCCAACGACGGATAACATCGTCATTGGAGTGAGTGTTGCAGGCGCCGCGAGCCTGCAGCCGGCGAGGTGCTCAAGTCGTAGGCCGTGGGCGGGCCGGCGCCGACGTTGCGCACCGGCGGGGTGCAGGTCGTGAGAACGAACGCGATCCGGCTGCACTGCCAATCGGCGCCGAGCGCGGCGCTGGAGATCGGGTCAGGCGATGCCAGGTTGACCGACAGCAGCGCCGCGACGCAAGTAAACGTCACGATCGCGGCGACCAGCACCACACCCTTGCGGGTCCAAAGATTGGAAATCATGGCCTTGGTTCCTGGTTGGACGGCCCAGAATCACCTTCTTCGGAAGGGTCATGGCGGCCTCCTAGAGCGATTTTTCCTTGATCCAGGCGGCGATGCCCTTGCCAATTGTCGCGCCCGAGCTTTCCTGGATGAAGTGCCGACCTTCGACCGTGATTTCAGTCTGGTTCTTCCACGTCCGGCAGAATTCGCGCGGCGCGCCCGTGAGAATTGCCCCCGGATTGGCGCTGACAAAGAACTTCGGAATGCTATTTTGTGCCATGAAGGCAGCATAGGATTCCACGATCGCGACAACGTCAGTGGGCTCGCCAGCAATTGGAATCGAGCGGGGCCACTTCAATGTCGGCCAACGATCCTCGCGCTTGAGGAATGGCCGGCGGTACTCGGCGTATTCCGCCTCGCTCAGCTTCGGAATCGTGCCGAACAGGATCCCTTCGACGAAGGTATTCTCGTCAAGGATCATTTTTTCACCTTCAGGAGATCGGAAGCCCTGGAAAACAGGAATGATTGCGCTCCATTCTTCCCAGCTTTTGTAAGGTCGCACGATGCCCTCCATGTAGGCAATGCCACGCACGCGATCGGGATTGTGCTTCGCCCAGTCGAATCCATAGGCCGATCCCCAATCGTGAATCACGAACAGTATCTTTTCGGTCGGCTTGATCACCGCGTCGATGAACGCCCACAGGTGATAGCGGTGCGTCCGGAAGCTGTACGTAGACGGCTTCACATTGGGCAGCTTGTCGGAGTCTCCGGTGCCAATCAGGTCGGGCGCAATCAGGCGGCCGAGCCCCTCGAGCTCGGGAATCACCTTGCGCCAAAGGAAGGACGATGTTGGGTTGCCATGCAGGAACAGAATTGGCTGGCCTTCACCACGCTCGTGATAGGCCATTTGCCGGCCCAGCACGTCCACTTTCTTCTTGGGCAGAGCGGTTTGGCTCATGAAGTGAATCCTCCGGAAAACGATTTGTTACACGCGAGTTTTAGACGGACGTTTCGGCAGGCCGCTGACCCGAAACGATTCATCAGGCGATTTTTTCGAGATGACTGAGGCCCAGGGCCTCGACTACTTTCGCCTGCACAGGCGCGACGGCCCCGTTGGCTTTGTCGGAACCAAACGCCGCGCCGACGACGGTGCGGGCAGCGCGGCTGCCCTTGGACTGACCCACGAGCCTGGCCACGGCCTCCGCGACATCGTGTGGATTCGGGGCGTCCTTGCCCTCAAACCTTGACATAAAGGACTTGAACATAGCGTCGGGGATTTGGCCGACCTCGCCGTAGGACTTCGTCACTTCGGTGTCGGCGGGCGTCTGAATGCCGGTGTAAAAGTTGGTCGGGTAAGCGCTCGGCTGCACCTCCACGACCTCGACGCCGAGTTGCGAGACTTCGTACCGGAGGCTGTCAGTCAGCGCTTCGACGGCAAACTTGCTCGCGCCATAGATTCCCAAGAAGGGGAACGTCACGCGGCCGAGGATCGAGCCGATGTTGATGATCAGGCCATCTCGCTTCTGGCGCATGGAGGGGAGCACGGCGCGGGTGACGCGAAGGAGCCCGATGACATTCGTATCGAAGACGACCTTCGCCTGCTCCGCGGTGAAGGCTTCGGTTACGCCGGCCGACCCGATGCCGGCGTTGTTCACCAGTACATCGATCTTGCCGGCCTCCGCGAGCACTTTCTTGACGCCCGCTTTGACAGACGCGTCGTCGCTAACGTCCAATTCCACGGTCTTGATGCCAAGCTTCCGTAGGGCCTCAGCGGCCTCTCGATTCTTGCCCTGCGCACCGCGCATAGAGGCGTAAACAGTGTGGCCAGCGCCGAACAGGGTTTCCGCCGTGTCGCGGCCAAAGCCGCTGCTGGCGCCAGTGATCAGGATTGTTTTGGGCATACTCAGTCTCCTTGAGGGGTCGAAGCGTTCACGCAATGACCTGTCTTAGACGCGTTTGGACTTCAACAGACATTCCCAAACAGTTGTATGCATATGCGTCTACATTGTCATGGATGTCAATCGACATCTAAATTAGATTCGATCCTCATCAGCTTTGGGAAGCTTATTATACGTTCGCATGGAAGCCGGCGGAGACCGCCGCGCACGTCGTTCTTACCGAGCGTGGTCGCGCCAAGGCAGACGAAGCAAGGCCGCTGTGGGTTCGGGCCCAGCGCCGTTTCGAAGGCGCGGCCTTCCACCATTCCAAAATCAAACTGTTCTGCGCTACACTCTGTCGGCATCGGGGCGCTCCTCGAATCATCGAAAAGCCCTTCTCGCAAAAGAACTTTCGCTGATTCGGCGTCCCGATGCGCCTAACGCTGTGAGAAATGCGGGCTAGCTTAAGCAACTCACCGTGGATGCGCGGCGCGCCCCAAAGAGAGTTTTCGATGCTCATCTGCCGGATCAGTGCGCGAAGGTCCGTCTCGATCTGTGGCCGCCCTCCCAATGATCGTGACTTCCAGCGCCAGTAGCTGCGAAAGCCGGCCCGATGCCAACGAACCAGCGTCTCGGGACGGATGACCGTGAGGACCTTCAGGATCGATGGAAACCAGCGATATAGCTGGATGAAGAACCAGCGATCGCTGTTTGCGAGTTTGACGCGCCCGCGCAGCTTGCCCCGCAAAACGATCAACTGATGTCGGAGCGCGGCATTTTCGGCCTCAAGCCGGATCTTCGACTTGAATGGCGAGGCCAGGACGGCGAGAACGAAACAGAGCAGCCCGATCATTCCACCAGCTTAGGCGATTCCATCACGTCATCAACTCGGATAAGGTTTTCGGTACACACAAGGGGCACGCCGCGGTGGCCGGGAGGCTCGTGCCGCTTGTCGTTGCGGCGATCGGCAGGGTGCGTTGACACGGGTCTCGATCCGGCATCGAAGGAAGGAAACATGAAATCGCGCGCCGGCGATAGGGCAAGTAGCCCGCATGAGCATAGCGACATGCGGGATCGATAGACGAGAGATCAGCCCCGGATGTCGCTTTGCTCATCCGGGCTTCGCTTGCTCTAGTGACCTAGCCGCTTTCGTGGCGCTTGTAGGTGGTGATCGCGAACTCGCGCATATGCATTGTTCGCCGTATTCGCCGAGGCTGCGCCGCCCGGCCGCTCGAGACCCATTTTGCCAGCAGGCGTCTCCACACCGGTCAAAGGATCCCGATTCGGATTCATTGCGCAAGAGTTGTCCGTGCACTGTGCAAACGCAGGAGCTGATAACGATATCGATGTTAAAGCTGCTGCAACAAGCGTTTTGTAGTTCATCATAGATCTCCCTGGTTAAGTGCTGCGTACTCGCCGTATTTGGCGATTGCAGTAATTAGATTATAGTCGACCTCTATATCGCAAGCACGAACGGACGGACCAGCGAAATCGATCCCCTACACATGAAAGTGATATGCGTCACGTCGACGACAAGGATTAATGGGCATATGCCTTCATAACGGGGCATATGCCGGCGTAGGAGAAAAGTTTATGACCCCATCATACCAGGCTGGCGCTGGGTCGGTGCAATTGCACGCATTGTTCCACGCCGTAGGGTTAGGTTATCTGCGAGATGTATCATCCCAACTTCAGTATTGTGATCACGAGTGTTACGTTCGACACAGCAACCGTCGGCGATACGCGCGAGGTCCGCAGCAATCCAATGTTTCGGTAGCCCGGTGAGATTCATGCCGACGCTTATGCCAACACTGAGGACGGCCCGCCTGCTGACAATCCTGCTCCTCCCCGCGCTGGCGGCCTGCGGACGACAGAGCCAGTCGCAACCGCAAGCCTCGCCGCCGCCGCCGCCGCAGGTCACGATTGCCAAGCCGATGAGCAAAATGGTTGTGGACCAGGACGAGTATGTCGGCCGCTTTGTCGCCGTCGAGTCCGTAGAGGTGCGGGCTCGCGTTCCCGGCTATCTGCAGGCGATCCATTTTCAGGACGGCCAGATGGTGAAGGAGGGCGATCTTCTGTTCACGATAGATCGCCGCCCCTTCCAGATCGCCCTCGCTCAGACACAGGCCAGCCTCGCACAGGCGAGGGCCACTCTCGCATTCGCGGAGAGCGATCTGGCGCGCGCACAGGGTCTTACTATCGGCACGGTGATTACCCAGCAGACTTTCGACCAGCGCACGCAGGCCAAGCGCATCGCGGAAGCGTCAGTCGCCGCGCAACAGGCTGCCGAGAGGCAGGCGACGCTCGACCTCGAATTCACCGAGCTGCGCGCACCGGTGGCGGGGCGCATCGGGGACCGGCGCGTGTCCATAGGTAATCTCGTCACCGGCGGAACCTCGGGAAACACCAGCCTGCTGGCCACCATCGAATCAGTTGATCCAATCCGCTTCGAGTTCACTTTGGATGAGGCCTCTTATCTTCGCTGCGGGCACTTCGCCGAAGACGGCGCCGGAGCGGCCAACCGCGGATTGACCTTACCGGTCAAGCTCAAGCTCATCGATGAGTCGACGTTTTCTCACGAGGGCAAGATGGATTTCGTCGACAACGCAATCGATCGCTCCTCGGGCACCATCCGTGCACGCGCGGTCTTAGCCAACCCGGATGGAAGGTTCACGCCCGGCATGTTCGCGCGTATTCGGGTGGCGGCTGCACCGCCCAAGAACGCGCTGCTCGTGCCCGACGCTGCCATCGGGGTCGAGCAGGTGCGCAAGTTTGTGCTGGTGGTTGACGCCGAGAATGTCGCCCGGCCGAAGTACGTGTCGCTTGGACCTGTCGTCGATGGCTTGCGCGTCATCACCGAGGGTTTGGCGCCCGATGACAACGTCATCATCAACGGCCTGATGCGCGCGCGCTCAGGCGCAAAGGTCACGCCGCAGCAATCGAGCACCGCTTCAGCGTCGACCGCCGGCCCGCAAATCGGCGCCAATTGAGCGAGAACCGCGGATGCGCCACTCCCACTTCTTCATCGACCGGCCGATCTTCGCTGCGGTCGTCTCGATCGTCTTCGTCATCCTTGGCGCGGTGTCCCTCGGGCGGCTGCCTGTCGCCCAGTATCCGGAGATCGCGCCGCCGGTCGTGAGGGTCAGTGGTCAGTATCCCGGGGCGAGCGCGGACGTGGTCGCGGCCACCGTGGTTGCTCCCCTTGAGCAGCAGATCAACGGCGTCGAGAACATGATCTACATGACCTCGAACTCGACCGGAGATGGCCGTTTCCAAATTGACGTGACCCTCGAGCTCGGCACTAACCTCGATATTGCGCAGGTCCAAGTCCAGAACCGGGTCGCGATCGCGCAGCCGCGTATCCCCGCGGACGTTCGCAATATCGGGGTCACCACCGCCAAGAGCACTCCCGACTTGATGATGGTCGTGCATCTTTATTCCCCGGACAAGTCGCGCGACCCGCTCTTCATTTCAAATTACGCCACCGTCGAGGTCACGGACATGCTGAACCGCATCTACGGCGTCGGCTCCATCACCGTGTTCGGGGCCCGTGACTACTCGATGCGGGTCTGGCTCGACCCGGACCGGCTGTACGCACTCGGGCTGACCACCGGGGATGTCATCACGGCCCTGCAAGGCCAGAACGTCCAAGTCGCTTCCGGCGTGCTCAACCAGCCGCCGGTCGCCCAACCGCGCGCATTCCAAATAGCGGTTCGGACGCTCGGACGGCTAGTCGATCCGAAGGAGTTCGCCGACATTGTGGTCAAGCAGAGTTCGACCGCGGTCGTTCGTCTCAAGGACGTGGGCCGGATCGAGCTCGCCGCCGTCGACTACTCGACCAATTCCTATCGCGATCTCGACCCCGCGGTCGCGCTCGCCATTTACCAACTGCCGGGGTCGAACGCGCTGGCGACTGCCGCGAAGATCAAATCGACAATGGATCAGCTCTCGACGAAATTTCCGGCAGGCCTCGAATACACGATCATCTATAACCCGACCGAGTTCATCCAACAGTCCATCGATGCCGTCACCGAGACCATCCTCGAGGCAATCGTCCTAGTCGTCATGGTGGTCATCCTGTTCCTGCAGACCTGGCGCGCCGCCATTATTCCTATCGTGGCAATACCTGTGTCGCTGATCGGCACTTTTTTCTTCATGGCGATCTTCGGGTTCTCGCTCAACAATCTGTCGCTGTTCGGCCTGGTCCTCGCCATCGGCATCGTGGTCGACGATGCGATCGTCGTGGTGGAGAATGTGGAGCGCAACATCGCCGCCGGCCTGGCTCCGCGTGATGCTGCGAAGCGGACCATGGATGAGGTCGGATCGGCGTTGATCGCGATCGCCCTGGTGTTGTGCGCAGTGTTCGTTCCGGCCGCTTTCATCACCGGACTTACCGGCCAATTCTACCGGCAGTTCGCGCTCACTGTCACCGGCGCGACGGTCATCTCTCTTATCGTATCATTGACGCTGTCGCCCGCGATGTGCGCGCTGCTCTTGAAGCCGCACACCAATCATCGGCGCGAACGGTTGTGGGTCCGCCCGATTCATGGTTTCTTTCATGCCTTCAATTTTGGCTTTGACGCGCTCGGGCGAGGCTACGGCTGGCTCGTGGAACGTGCCGTGCGCTTCGGCGTCTTGATGATCGTTGTGTATGCTGGGGTGATCCTGTTAGGTCTCAACGAGTTCCGTAAAGCTCCGGTTGGGTTCATCCCGCAAGTCGATCAGGGCTACCTCATCATCGTAACGCAGCTGCCGGGGGGCGCTGCGTTGGCACGAACCGATGAAGTCAATCGGCGTGTTGCGGAAATAGCCCTTCAAGTGCCCGGGATTACCCATGCGGTCAACTTAGTCGGCTTCTCCGGCGCCACCTTCACCAACGCTCCCAATTCGGGTACGGTCTTCGTTGCTCTCGAGCCATTCGAGAAGCGCGCAAAGGATCCTCGTAAATCGGGTCCCGCGCTCCAGGCTGCCCTTCTGCAGAAGCTGTCCGTAATCCAGGAAGGCCTCGTTCTGGTGATAGTGCCCCCGCCCGTCCGCGGCATCGGCACCGCTGGTGGCTTCCGCATGATGGTCGAGGACCGCGCCGGGCAGGGGCCGGAGGCGCTTCGGGCGGCGGTGTCCGTCATGATGGTTCGCGCCGCGCAGACGCCTGGCCTGAAGCAGGTCTTCTCGTTATTCGAAAGCTCAACACCTCAAGTCTACCTCGATATCGACCGCACCAAGGCGCAGATGCTCGGCATCAACGTGCCCGACGTGTTCGCAGCGCTGCAGACCTATCTCGGCTCCTACTATGTCAACGACTTCAATCTGCTGGGACGCACCTTCCGCGTAACGGCGCAAGCGGAGGACTCCTACCGGCTCGATCCCAAGGACGTCCTCCAGATTAGGGTTCGCAATTCGAGCGGGAATACGGTGCCGCTTGGCTCGTTTACCACCGTCCGCGACGTAACCGGGCCCTACCGCGTGCCCCGCTACAATCTCTATCCCGCCGCTGAGCTCGACGGCGCACCGGCCCCCGGGTACTCGCAGGGCCAAGCTATCCAAAGCATGCAGCAACTCGCCGCCGAGACGCTGCCCGACGGCTTCACCTATGAGTGGACAACGCTCGCCTTCCAACAGATACGGGCGGGCAATACTGCGGTCTTTGCCTTCGTGCTGGCGGTGGTTTTCGTATT
>WNEZ01003159.1_pt1 | contig 24643 bp, 29 predicted proteins | sample 5400521 | NCBI WGS metagenome assembly WNEZ01 (sample SAMN13153339, study PRJNA577476) | soil metagenome | isolation source: 120 cm saprolite under Douglas fir tree site 2 hole 1 replicate 1 | place: USA:California | collected 2015-04-18
CACTCACTTTCTCGCTGGCCATGGCCCTCTCCCTGGCTCTCGTGACGTCCGCCGGCGCGCAGGACAAGTGCGGCGCGGTCAAGATGAAGGCGTCCGGGAAGAAAGCCGCCGGCCTGGCGACCTGCTACGCGAAGGGTCTCGCCCACGGTGACCTGAGCTTCGTGTCCACCTGCACCGCTGCGGTGTCGGGGAAGTTCGGCGTGGCCTTCGACAGGGCGGAGGCACACTGACAAGGGCGACATCGAGGACGTGATCGACATGTGCACGACCACGATCTTCGACGCGCTCCGCCACAAGTGTGGCGACGGCGTGGTCCAGGGCAGCGAGGCGTGCGACGACGGCGACATCACGAACGGGGACGGCTGCTCCGCCGTGTGCACGATCGAGCACGGCTTCTATTGCGACAACAGCCCCCCGCCGTCGCTGTGCGCGTCGCAATGCGGCGACGGCCTGGTCGCCAGCAACGAGGGCTGTGACGACGGCAACACGACCGACGGCGACGGCTGCTCCGCGACGTGCGCCATCGAGGCCGGGTACGCCTGCTGCGGCGAGCCCTCGGGCTGCGTCGTCCCGAGCTGTGGCGACGCCATCGTCACCTGCGGCGAAGGCTGCGACGACGGCAACACCCTCTCGGGCGACGGGTGCGACGCGACGTGCTCCGTCGAGCACGGCTACGGGTGCATCGGCTCGCCCTCGGCATGCGCGACCACCTGCGGCGACGGACTGATCGGCGGCGCCGAGGGCTGTGACGACGGCAACATGGCCGACGGCGACGGCGGCTCGGCGACGTGCCAGGTCGAAGCGGGCTTCAGCTGCGCCGGGGAGCCGTCAGTCTGCATGTAGTGGTGGACGGTACTCCGCCCACCTGAGCTGCGTGGGCCGGGGACGCCCCCGGCCCCGCAGCCACCCGAAGCCACCCGGTCCATTTTGCTGCGCCGCGCTGCGTCGATGGGCGGGCGATCGACCCGGGATTTTTTTTGCTCGTCCCCCCTTTGCGGGATACGCACGGCCGCGATCCGTGCTACGTGACCGGCGATCCACAGTATACGAGTGACGGCCACGCTGATTTTCTCCGTCCGGGCCAGGCCACCGTCCGCGCGCATGTGGGAGGTTGGGTATGTTCGACATCGCGGAGCCGCGCGTCCGACGCCTCGTCGCGGAACAGCTCGGCGTTAACAGCGGCGAGCTCACGCCCGCCGTTTCGCTCACCGACGACCTCGCCGCCGACTCGCTCGATCTACTCGAGCTGGCGCTCGCGCTCGAGGCGGAGTTCGGCATCGTCATCACCGAGTCGGCGATGGACCGTGTGCGCACCTACGCCGACCTGCGCGACACGGTGCAGGCGCTCCTCGGCCAGCGCGAGCAGGCGGAGGCGGGCGCCGCCGCGCCGCCGATCGAGGCGTGGGCACGCGTCATCTCGGCGCGCGGCGACGCGAGCGGCGAGATCCAGCGTGCGGGCTGGCTCACTCCGTACACCGCAGAGACGATCGCCGAGGACGCGCTGCGCGCCGGGCGCGGCGCACGCCTCGAGGTGGCGGTCCCCTCGGACGTGAGCGACGCCGGCCTCGCCCGCTTGCAGGGCGAGTTCGCCTGGCTCGGCGAGCGCGGGGTGCAGGTGAGCGTCCGGCGCGAGCAGCACCGGGGACCGGCCAGCGCCCGCGCCCGTCCGCCGCACGCGGCGTGAGAGCGTGCCGGGGCCGGCCGGCGTGGGCGGGGCGGCGCTCTTCGTCTACGGCACGCTGCTCGACGAGGAGCGGCTGCACGCGCTCACCGGCCGGCGCTTTCGCGGCCGGCCCGCGACGCTCGAGGGCTTCGCGCAGGTGACGGCGGCGCACGGCTACCCGACCATCGTCCCCGCGGCCGGCGGCCGGGTGGACGGCCTGCTGCTCGAGGACGTCGACGCGCGGTCCCTGGCCGCGCTCGACGCCTACGAGGAGGCGGGCCGCCTCTACGCCCGCCGTCCGGTCGAGGTCGTCGCCGGGGACCGGCGGGTGACGTGCGCGGTCTACGTGAGCCTCACGCCGTGACCAGCGCCCGCGCGCGCGCGAAGATCGCGTCGAGCATCGGGCGGGTGAGCCTCCCCGTGAACGTGTTCTGCTGGCTCGGGTGATAGGAGGAGAGGAGCACGAGCCCCGACGCCAGGCGGTGCTCGGCGCCGTGCGCGAAGCGGGGCAGCGGGCGCGTCAGCACCGTGCCCCGCGCGCGCTCGGCGGCGAGGAAGCCGTCGTGCGCGATCTTGCCGAGCGCGACCACGGCCCGCAGCCGCGGGAGGAGCGCCAGCTCGCGCAGCAGGTAGCCGCGGCAGGTCGCGATCTCGCGCGGCGCGGGGCGGTTGGCGGGCGGCGCGCAGCGCACGATCGCCGTGATGAAGGCGTCCGCCAGCCGGAGCCCGTCGTCGCGCTCGCGCGCCACGGGCTGGCTCGCGAAGCCGGCGCGATGGAGCGCGGCGTAGAGCCAGTTGCCGCTCTCGTCGCCGGTGAACATGCGCCCGGTGCGGTTCGCCCCGTGCGCGGCGGGCGCCAGCCCGACGACCAGGAGCCGCGCCGCGGGATCGCCGAACCCCGGCACGGGGCGCGCCCAGTACGTCCAGCTCCGGAAGCGCGCCACCTTCTCGCGCCCGATCCGCTCGCGGTGCCGGACCAGACGGGGGCAGAGCCGGCAGCGCGTCAGCCGCCGCTCGAGGCGCGCGAGCGCCGCGCCGTCACTCGGCGCAGAGGACGCCGGCGGTGAGGAAGAGCGTGTGCGTGTCACGGACGGTACCGGCCCACACCCGGCCCTCGCCCGCCGGCTCGACCGCGCGTACCGCGATCGTCTGGCGGACGGGTCCGCTCGCGTCGGGCGGCGCGTAGTCGCCGGGGTAGCGGAAGGCGGTCTCCAGCGGATCGCCGGGGCGCAGCTCCTCCGCGGCGACGCGCTCCATGCCGAGGCGATAGAAGACATGCCCGCGCGCCACCAGCGCCGCGTGGCCCGAGTCGAACACCACGCGCACCAGCGGCACCGGCCCGGACTCCACGACCTTGATCAGCTGGCGGAAGCCGAGCTGGCCGGAGGGCAATCGGGTCAGCACGGCGAAGCCCTTGTTCGGCGTCTCGTGCATGGGGATCGGTCCCTCGGCGCTCTCGATCATGCAGTCGCCCGAGAGGCCACGCGGCGTGGAGCTGGTCATCAGCGCTGCATCGGCAGCACGAGCTGGCGCCGGTCGCGCGGCCGGGTCACGCGCCTGCGCTCCGGCCCCGTGCGCCGCCCCGTGCGCACCATGCGGGCGGCGTCCTCCAGGCCGACGCCGGTGGCCCGGCAGTAGCGCTGGAGCGCCGCGCCGAGCGCCAGCAGCTCCGCGTCGCCTCCCCAGAGCGCGGTCATCGCCTTCACGCGGCGCCAGCCAGGGACGAGCGTGCCGCGCAGCCAGCGGCGCACGACCGAGGGCGAGACGCGGAGCGCGCGCGCCATCTCCGGCACGCCGGCGGCGTGCATGACGCGCACCGCGGCCAGGTAGCGGGGCACGGTCACGATCGTGCCCGCCATCACGCGCCCGCCGCCCTGCGGGCCGCGCGCCGCCTCGCCAGGCCCCCCACCCGCCGCTCCACGAGCGCGTCGGCGCGCGCGAGCAACGCCTCGTTCGGCGTGTAGCGCTCGATCATGTAGGAGAGGTCGCCGAGGTCGTGGATGAGGAGCTGGATCGCGCGCTGGCGCCACTCGGGACTCTTCACCACCCGCATCATGTCGACCACCACGTCCTCCAGCTCGGAGGCCTCGAGGTCGATAGCCATCTCGAAGGCGCGCTCCAGGCTGACGCCGCCACGCGCCTCGCGCTGGTAGGCGGAGAGGAGCGAGCGGAGCCGCGTCACGGTCGAGGGGTCGAACCAGATGCGCGTGCGCGCCGCCCGGTGCGGGTCGGACTCGAGGATGCCCTCGACCAGCGCCAGCGCCCCGCAATGCCCGGCCTCGTGGCGCGCCATGCCGAACCAGAAGTTCCGCACCTCGGCGGGGCGGGGGAACGCCTCCACGAAGCTCACGTAGAGGGCCATCGTCTTCTTCTCGAGCTCGATGGCCGTGTCGAGCACCGCGCGGATGGTCGTGCGGCGGGCGCGGGGCCGGACGGAGGGCATCTCCGCCTCCCTTAGCAAAGGGGTCCCCCGATTGTAAAAAGAGCCGTGGACGAGGCCCTGGTCACCGAGCTGGAGAGCGCCATCGCCGACGGCGGGGCGCTCGTGGTGCGGGCGCAGAAGTACCGCCGCGGCGCGGGGCCGGAGGGTGCGGCCCTGCTCGGCGCGACGCTCGCGCTGGGGGACCGGGCGCGCCGCCTCCACCGCCAGGGCGGGCTCGACGCACTGGCCGCCGGACGCCTCCTGGGCGAGGCCCGCGCCCTCGCCGCGGGGCTCGGCCGGCTGGTCGCCGAGGTGCGGGCGGGCGCCGACTACCAGGCGGCGCTCGCGGCGCACCGCGCGGGCGACCGGGCGGCGCTCGCCCGCCTGCTGCCCGGGATCTTCGCCGGCCTCGAGCCGGCGCCGCCGCCGGGCGACCTCTTCGCCCCGCTCGCCTGGCTCCGGCGGGGACGGCTCCGCCCGGCCGGGGACGTCGTCGCCGAGGTCCTGGCCGCGCGCAGCGAGGGGCTCGCGGGCGAGGGCGACGACCTCTCGCCGGGCGCCGACGCCGACCTGCCCGCGGTCACGCTCCGGGCGGAGACGCCGCCCGACGAGCCGCTCGTGCTCCGCCTGCCCGCCGCCGCGCTCCCCGTCCCGCTGCTGCGCCTGGTCGAGAGCGGCGAGTACCTGGTGCACGCCGCGCGCCTGCCGGCCCCGGTCTCCGTGCAGCTCGCGGCGCGGCTCGAGAGCGACGAGGACTTCCGCCTCGAGCTCACGCCCGCCGATTACGCCCGCTGGCGCGATGCCGTGGCGCAGGCGCTCGTCGCCGCGGGCGTGCCCAGCGAAGTGAGGTGAGTCACGCCCGCAGGCGGGCGCGCAGCGCCGAGACCGCCTCGCGCAGCATCGCGTCCGTCTCGAGGCGGCGCTCGATCGCGCCGAGCGCGTGCACCACGGTCGAGTGGTCGCGCCCACCCAGCTCGGCGCCGATCTTGGCGAGCGGAAGGTCGGTGTGCTGGCGGCCGAGATACATGGCGAGCTGCCGCGGCACGGCGAGGCGGGCCGTGCGCCGCGGGCCCGAGAGCTCGTCCCGGCTCACGCGGTAGTGGTGGCACACCTCGCCGATGATGCGCTGGAGGCTCGGCCCCCGGCGCGCCACCGGCGACGGGCCGAGCGCCTCGCGCACGAGGGCCAGGTCGATCGGGCGGCCGGAGAAGCTCGCGTGGGCCTCGACGCGGGTCAGCGCCCCCTCCAGCTCGCGCACGTTGGCGCACCATTCCTCGGCCAGGTAGCTCGCCACCTCGGCCTCGAGGCGGACGCCGAGCGCGCTCGCCTTGCGCTCGACGAGCGCACGGCGCAGCGCCGCATCGGGCGGCGCGATGTGGGCGAGTAACCCCGAGGCGAAGCGGGAGCGCAGCGCGTCCTCGATGCCGGGCAGGTCGTGCGGGGCGCGGTCCGAGGCGATGACGATCTGCCGCGCGCTCGCGTGGAGCGCGTTGAAGGTGTGGCTGAACTCCTCCTGCGAGCGCCGCTTCTCGGCGAGGAACTGGATGTCGTCGATCACCAGCGTCTGGATGCCGCGGAACTTCCGGCGGAAGCGCTCCATCCGCCGGCCCTCGAGCGAGGCGATCATCTCGTTCACGAAGTTCTCGGCGGTGAGGCTGGTGACGGTGGCCAGCGGACGGAGCTGCGCGAGGCCGCTCGCCACCGCCGAGAGGAGGTGCGTCTTGCCGAGCCCGCAGCCGCCGTAGAGGAAGAGCGGGTTGAAGCGCGCGCCGGGCTGCGCGACGACGGCGCGCGCGGCTCCGTGCGCCACGCGGTTCGACTCCCCGACGACGAAGCTGTCGAAGGAGTAGCGCGCGGGCCCCGGGTCCGCGGGGCGCTCGGAGCGAAACGCCGGCAGGGCTCCGCCGTGCGCGGGCACGTCGAGCGCGCGGTTGACGATCACCGCGACCGAGGTCGGCGTCCCGTTCGCCGCGCTCACCGCGCGTTCGAGCGCGGGGAGGAAGCGCTGCTTCAGCCAGTCGCGGGCGAAGCCGCTCGGCGCCTCGAGCGTGAGCGTCTGGGGGGATCGGCGAGCCGCACGCAGGGGTGCGATCCAGGTTGCGTAGTCCTTGTCGAGCAACTCGTCACGCAGCCGACGCTGCGCCTCGAACCAGATGGCGTCCGCCATTCCGCGACCCCTCTTCGGCCCGACCCGCGTCGAGCTCGCGAAGATCCCGCCGCGCAGCGCGATCCACAGCCTGGGGAGAAGTCACACAACTCCCAGGCTCTCGCGTGTGCACGGCTGCGGCCGCCTCCCGAAGACACCCCGCCGCCCCACCGCCGACTCGCGCTCCGCGAGACGGCCGCGTCCAACCCGTCAACCCGTCGCATCGTCTAGAAAGGAGAGAACGAAAGAGCGGCCCTGATACTCCCGTGCAAAACGGAATGCAAGCAAAAAATTCATCGGGCGCTCACGAGCGCGCCCGCTCAGCGCGACGACGACGTCTGCGCGCGGGCGATCGACGGCAGCGGCTCGACGCCGGCGCGCGCCGCGGCTTCGTAGTAGCGCATCGCCTCCGGCAACCACGCCCGGATCTGCTGCTCGCGCGCGCCGTGGCCGGGATGCGTGGAGAGAAACTCGGGCGGGCCGCCGCTCGCGGCGCGCTCCATGCGCTGCCAGAAGGCGAGCGCGCCGCGCGGATCGTAGCCGGCGCGCGCCATGAGCAGGAGGCCGATGTGGTCGGCCTCCGACTCCTGCGTGCGGCTGTAGGGGAGCGGCACGCCGAGCTGCGAGCCGACGCCGTAGGCGGCGAGGATCGTATCAGCGCCGGGCCCGCCGCCGAAGAGCGAGCCGAACAGCGAGCCGCCCTCCTGCGGGACCAGCCCCTGGCTGATGCGCTCGGCACCGTGGCGCGCCACCGCGTGCGCGATCTCGTGCCCGAGCACGACGGCCAGCCCGTTGCTGCTCTCGGCGATGGGGAAGATGCCGGTGTAGACCGCAACCTTGCCCCCGGGCAGGCAGAAGGCGTTCTGCTGCTTCGGGTCGTCGATCACCACGAAGCGCCAGGTGTAGTCCGGGCGCTCCGCGACCCGCGCCAGGCGCTGTCCCACCGCCGTGACCGGCCCGGCGACCCGCTCGCGCGCGTCGATCGGTCCCTTGCGCACCACCTGCTCGAAGGCGCGCGCGCCGAGTTTAGCCTCCTCTTCCGGTGAGACGAGGATCAGCTGCGAGCGCCGCGTGTGCGGCGCGGCCACGCAGCTCGCGAGCAGGACCAGGAGTGCCACGCGCACGCCACGGAGCATGCCCCGGGCTTACCAGGGCGCTCCGCCGGCGGCAACGCGGTCTTCAGCTGCCCTGCTTCTTGGCGGCCTCGATCATCTCCTTGAAGCCGTCGACGCTGCGGTTGGCTACCCGCTTGCCGTTCACGAAGAAGGTCGGCGTGCCGGTCACGTCGGCCGCCTGCGCGTCGGCCATGTCCTTCTTGATCTCCTGCTCGACCTCGGGCGAGTTGTAGTCCTTCTCCCAGCGCGCGACGTCGAGCCCGATCTTCCCCGCATACTCCTTCAGCTTATCGAAGCCGAGCTCGCGATTGTTCTGGAAGAGGGTGTCGTGCATCTCCCAGAACTTACCCTGCTTGCCTGCCGCCGCCGCGGCCTTGGCCGCCGGCATGGCGTTCGGGTGCATGGTGGCGGGCAGCGGGTACTGCTTGTAGACGAAGTTGACATCGTTCGGGTACTCCTTGAGAACCTGGTCGACCAGACTGGCCGACTGGGCGCAGAAGGGTCATTGGAAGTCCGAGAACTCGGCGATCGTGACCTTGGCGGTCTTCGGGCCGCGCAGGTAGGCGTTGCTCGGGATGGTGTAGACCTTGTTGGGGTCGACCTGCGGCCGCTGCGCGGCCGGCGCGGCCGCCTTCACCTGCTGCACGGCCTTCTCCACGTCCCCCAGCTTGGCCAGGATGTCCTTCTGGCCCTTCTTGATCTCCTCGACGTCGGCGGGGTTGGCGCCGCAGGCGGCCAGTGTCACCGCCCCGAGGAGCACCATGCGCGCGGATCTGCTCAACATCACGAACCTCCTCCCAAGGATCGCAACGATTAGAAGGCGGCGCCGGTCGAGTGTCAAGGGCAAGCCCGAAAACGGGGTGTTGAAGTCGGTATTGACCGCCGCGGCCACGATTCGATACACGGCGGGCCATCAACGTCCACCGGAGGGAGGCCCCATGCGCGAGTTGAGGACCCTGCTAGCTGGATTGCTGATCATCACCACGATGGCCGGGTGCGGATTCCGCGACCGGCGGTGGGGAGGCTGCGCGCTCGCCGGTGCGTTCATCGGCGGCGGGCTGGGCGGCGTCGGCGCTGGCCTGGGAGTCGACAAGGCGGAGAAGTCCCCCGTCGACAAGCGCGAGATCGGTGGCGCCATTGGTGGCGGCGCCCTCGGCGGCGCGATCCTCGGCGCGCTCATCGGCCACGCCATCTGCGATCCGGAGGAGGCCCCGCCTCCACCGCCGCCCGTGGTGCAGGCCCCACCGCCGCCTCCACCGCCGCCCGCCAAGGGGACGAAGATCGCCACCATTGCTGGCGCCCAGTTCGACTTCGACAAGGCGACCATCAAGCCGTCCGGGCGCGACGTCCTGGACAAGGCCGTCAAGACGCTCCGGGACAACCCCGACCTGCACGTGGTGGTCGAGGGCCATACCGACTCGATCGGCTCGGACGCCTACAACCAGAAGCTCTCGGAGCGCCGCGCGGCGGCCGTGAAGACCTACCTGGTGCGCGAGGGCATCTCCTCCAGCCGGATCACGACGCGCGGCTACGGGAAGAGCAGGCCCGTCGCCAGCAACGAGACCGAGGCCGGCCGGGCAGAGAACCGTCGCGCCGACATCGTCGCCGATTGATCCCGGACGCGGGCGGCCGGGAGTCTCTCTCCCGGCCGCCCGCCGTTACCTTTCTTCCTCACCCGTTGCCGACGGGAGAGCCGCCCCTGCCCCGCGCTGCTCGCTTATTGACTAGTTATAGCCTTTGCGTTACCCCCAGCCAGCCTTTTTCCGACGGCGAAGGGGGGAGCGTATGCGTCAGCAGAGAATCGTGGCGCTGGGAGTGCTGGCAGCGTTCCTGGTGACCGGGTGCGCGGTGCGCGACCGGAGATGGGGAACGTGCGCGGTCATGGGCGCCATCGCCGGCGCCGCCGCCGGCGGCATTACGGGCGGCGTCTCCGTCAACAACACCAAGACCCATCCCCGTAACGCCGAGCGCGGCGCCGCGATCGGCGGCGGCATCGTGGGCGGCGCCCTGATCGGTGCGCTGCTCGGCCACGTGATCTGCGACCCCGAGAAGGAGGCGCCACCGCCGCCGCCGGCAGCACCGCCGCCGCCACCGCCGCCACCGCCGCCGGCGGGGAAGCCGCTGGTCACGCTGCACGGCCCGCAGTTCGACTTCAACAAGGCGACGCTCAAGCCCGCGGGCAAGAAGATGGTCGACGAGGCGGTCGCGGTGATGAAGGGCAAGCCGGACATGAGGGTCTCGGTCGAGGGCCACACCGACGCGATCGGCTCGGACGCCTACAATCAGAAGCTCTCCGAGCGCCGCGCGAAGGCGGTGCGCGACTACATGGTCGCGAAGGGCATCGATGCCGGCCGCATCAGCGTGACCGGCTTCGGCAAGACCAAGCCCGTCGCCGACAACAAGACGGAGGCCGGCCGGGCCGAGAACCGGCGGGTCGAGATCATCCCCGAGTAGAGTGCTCGTGGCGCGCGGCCGGGCCGATCCCGGTCGCGCGCCCGTTTCCCGGTGGCCGACTTCAGCGCCTGCTTCCTGCTGGTCTTCGGCCAGCTCGCCGTGGGCGGGCTCGCAGCGCTCGCCGTCCCGCCCTTCAGCGTGCTCGAGCGCGGCTTCTACAAATCGAGCGCCGGCGTCTTCCTCGGCTGCGCCGTCCTCTACCTCGGTGCAACGATCGACCTCGCGGTCCGCGAGCGCATCCCGATCGGGCGCGGCGAGATCGCCCTCTGGGCGGCGTTCACCGCCGCCCTGGCCGGCTACATGGCGTCGCTCTGGGGCGACGTCGGCCGCCGGAGAGCACGCGCATTCGCCGCCGCGCTCTTCCTCGGCCTGGCCGCGCTCTCCGCCAGCGCGGGCCGCTATCGCGTGGGGCCGCTGCTCTCGCCCGCCACCGTCCTCTACCCGCTCGCCTTCGTGACCGGCGCGCTCGCCCTCGGCGCGGTGGCGACGGGCATGCTCCTCGGCCACTGGTACCTGATCGATCTCGGCCTCTCGATCGAGCCCATGCGGCGGCTGTTCCGCTACTTCGTCGCCGTCGTCCTCCTCCACGCGGGGGTGCTCGCACTGACCATCCTGGTGATGGCGCTCGGACCGGCGGCGGGCACCGTGGCCGTCGCGTCGCTCTGGCACGAGCACGGCCCGCTCCTCGCCGCGCGCTTCCTGCTCGGCCCGATCGCCGCCCTCGGCCTGGGCGTCATGATCCACCGCACGCTCCAGATCCCCCAGACCATGGCCGCGACGGGGCTCTTCTACATCGCGATCCTCTTCGTGCTGGTGGGCGAGCTGCTCGGGCGGCTGATCCTCTTCCGCACCTCGCTGCCGCTCTAGCGGCGCGCTCGAAGGTCGCCGCGGCGGCGCCCTCCGCGGACCGACCGGGTCTAGTACACGCGGATCACGGTCACGCGCAGGCCGCGCGACGTCCAGCCGACGTCGAAACCGACCTGCATGCCCTCGCGCAGGCCGTCGACGCGCGGGATCGGGCCGATGATCTGCACGAAGGGGAACTTGAAATGGTACTCGCGGCCGCTGGTGTCGCTGACCAGCGTCCCGGTCTCGCTGCCGTAGTACACGCGGGCGATGGTGCCGCGGTAGTACCGGTCCTGCAGAGCCGCCGGCTCGGGAGTGCCGCCGCCCTCTGCCGGCTCGTCGCTCACGCGGGGGGCGCCGCCGCCTTCGCCGCGTCCGCGACGGCCGCCAGGCGCTTCTCGCCGACACGGTCGACGAAGGCCGGAAAGCTCTCGCCCGCCGTCCGCTCCCGCTCGTAGAAGCGGGCGAGGGCCGCGATGGCCGCCGACGCGTCCTCCTCGGCGAAGCGCCCCAGGCGTTTCCCGATGCGCGCCCGGCCCTCGCCGACCGCGCCGCCGACCAGGATCGAGTAGAAGGGCCGCTCGCCACCGTCGGGCGTCTTGGCGAGGATGCCGGTCAGGCCGAGGTCGCCCACGTGGTGCTGGCCGCAGGAGTTGGGGCAGCCGCTGATCTTGACGGTGAAGGGGCCGAGGCGCTCGGCGAAGCCGTTGCGCGACTCCGGGTGCGCGGCGAGGTGCGCGCGGATGCGTTCCGCCATGCCCATCGAGCGGGTGATGGCGAGCGAGCAGTAGTCCATGCCCGGGCACGAGACCACGTCGTTGATCGAGGAGACGTCGGGGTTGGCGAGCTCGATCTCGGCAAGCCCCGCGTGCAGCGCCGGCAGCGCTGCCTCCGGGATCCAGGGCAGCACCAGGTTCTGGTCGTTGGTGGTGCGGATGGTACCGTTGCCGTGCTCGCGCGCCAGGCGGGCAAGCGCGCGCATCTGGTCGCTGGAGACGTCGCCCAGCGGGACCTGCACCACCGCCGCGTGGTAGCCGGGCTGCTTCTGCGCGCGCGTGTTCGTGCGCTGCCAGTGCGCAAAGTCGGCCAGTGGGGCGCCCGGCGCCCGGCGCACGTCCGGGGGTGGCGGGACGCGGAACCCGGCGATGGACTCGCGCACCTCCGCGCGCAGCTCCTCGCCCCGCTCAGCGGCGACTCGCTCCACCTCGCTCTCGATCGCGGCGCGGAACTTCTCCAGACCCATCTTCCGCACCAGGTACTTCATGCGAGCACGGGTCCGGTTCTTGCGCTCGCCGAAGCGGTGCTGGATGCGCACGATCGCCTCGCACCACACGAGCAGGTCGTCGGCGGGAACGAAGTCGCGGATCGGCTGGGCCAGGAACGGCTGCGCGCCGAGCCCGCCGCCCGCGTGCAGCGAGAAGCCAGGCGCCCCGTCGCGCACCTTGGCGTAGAGGCCGATGTCGTTGACCGGCGCCTGCGCGCAGTCGCGCTCGCAGCCCTCGATCGCGATCTTGAACTTCCGCGGCAGGGTCAGGTTGAGCGGGTTGAAGAGGAAGTAGTCGTGGATCGCGAGGCAGTAGGGCGAGACGTCGAAGGGCTCGCCGGGCGCCGTCCCCGCGTACGGGCACGCGGTCACGTTGCGCACGCTGTCCGCGCAGGCGCCGCGGGTCGTGATGCCGACCGCGAGCAGCCGCTCGTACATGTCGATGATGCCGTCGATCGGGACCCAGTGGATCTGGATGTCCTGGCGGGTGGTCACGTGCGCGATGCCCCGCCCGTAGCGGTCGGCCACCTCGGCCATCAGCTCCATCTGCTCGGCCGTCAGCATGCCGCCCGCGATCTTGATGCGCTGCATGTGGCTCGTGTGGTCGAGCTGGTAGTAGAGGCCGTAGGAGAGGCGGATCGGCCGCCACTCGTCGGGCGTGAGCTTGCCGCCGACGTAGCGCTCTGTTCGGTCGGCGTGGAGCGCCAGCGCGGCGCGGTGCTGGGTTTCGGTTGGACGCATGGAGACCGTCGATTATGGGTCCCCGTTTCCCGCGAAGTCAACGCGTCCTACGGTACCTCAGGCCGTGGGCTGACCCAGCGTGCCGAGCGAGGCGTAGCTCATGCCGTTCATCGGCCTGCACTCCGCCGCCAGCTCCGTGAACACGGCCTCCGCATCGTCGAACCGGATCCCCCCGTCCACCGCCGCGAGCAGCGCACCGAGCGCTTCCCACCCCGCCCGCGCCTCGCCCGGCGGCGGCACGGCCTGGTGGAAGCGCTGCACGCGTCCGGCGTGGTTGGTGAACGTGCCGTCGCTCTCGGCGTAGGTCCCGACGGGCAGCACGACGTTGGCGTACTGCGCCGTCTCGCAGAGGTCCGTGTCCAGCACCACCAGGTACGGCACTCGCTCGAGCGCGCTGCCCGCGCCCCGCCAGGCGACCAGATCCGCGCGGTGGAGGATCAGCGTGCGGAGGTCCGCCGCCGCGAGCAGCTCGTCGGCGGCGCCGTCGGGCGACAGGCCCTGGAGCCGGAGGCCCCGCGTGTTCGGGTTCTTGTCGGCCTTCACCAGGAAGTCGTCGTGGAAAGCCCCGGGCGGGGACCACGAGACGCCGGCCACGCGCGCACTCACGGCGGCGCCGATGCGACGCAGCAGGTAGACCTCCTCGTTCGACGCACGCGCCGAGACGACGATCCCCACCCCGCCCTCGCGCAGCCGCGCCGCGACCGCCGCGAGCGCGCTCTCCCACGTCGCGGGGGCAAACTGCTCCGCGCCACGCACCAGCGGCTGCGTCAGCCGGCCCTCGCCCTGGAGATCGCGGTAGCTCATCCGCCCCGCGTCGCACATCCAGTACTGGTTCACGGCGTCGTTCTCGCGCGGCTGGAAGCGGAAGAGCGTGCCCTCGCGGTGGTAGATCTCGATGTTGCAGCCGGTGGCGCACGCGCCGCACACCGACTCGGTGCGCTCGAGGTACCAGACGCGGGCGCGGAAGCGAAAATCACGATTGGTCAGCGCGCCGACGGGGCAGATGTCGACCACGTTGCCCGAATACGGGTTGTCGAGCGTCCCCCCGGGGGCGAGGTCCAGGTCGACGTGGTCGCCGCGCTCGTAGAAAGCGAGCTCGCTGGTGTGCGTCACCTCGTCCAGGAAGCGCACGCAGCGCGAGCACATCACGCAGCGCTCCTGGTCCAGGATGACGAGCGGGCCGATCGGCTTGGCCTTCCGCTTGTGCACCTTGGCCGGCAGCGGCACGCGGCTCCGCTGCCGGTCGTAGTCCATGTAGTACTCTTGCAGCTTGCACTCGCCCGCCTGGTCGCACACCGGGCAGTCGATCGGGTGGTTGATGAGCAGGAACTCGAGCACCGACTTCTGCGCGGCCCTCGTCTTCTCGCTGGTCGTGTGCACGACCATGCCGTCGGTCACGCGCGTGTTGCACGCGATCTGGAGCTTCGGCGACTTCTCGATCTCGACCAGGCACATGCGGCAGTTGCCGGCGATGGAGAGGCCCGGATGCCAGCAGTAGTGCGGGATCTCGACGCCGAGGCGCTCGGCGGCGCGGATGACGGTGACGCCGTCCTCGACCTGGAGCTTGCGGCCGTCGATCTCAACCGTGGGCACGGGCGGGAGCCTCCGCGCGGAAGGGGCAGCGGCCGAGCGCAGCGTGTAGCTCGAACTCGGCGCGGTACTTGGTGACCAGGGCGCGCGCCGGCATGGCGGCGGCCTCGGACAGGGCGCAGATGGTGGTGCCCATCATGTTGCCGGCGATGTTGAGCAGGAGATCGACATCGTGCGGCGAGGCCCCGCCTTCCTCGAGCCCGACCAGCACCCGGTGCAGCCAGCCCGTGCCCTCGCGGCAGGGCGTGCACTGGCCGCACGACTCGTGGTGGAAGAAGCGCTCGAGGACCATCAGCGTCCACACCATGCAGACGCTGTCGTCCATCACCATGATGCCGGCCGAGCCGAGGAACGAGCCCGCCTTCTGCACCGAGTCCATGTCCATCGGGACGTCGATCTCCTCGGGCGTGAAGATGGGCATCGAGGCGCCGCCCGGGATGACGCCCTTCAGCTTGCGCCCGTTCGGGATGCCGCCGGCGTGGGTATAGATGATCTCGCGCAGCGGCGTCCCCATGGGCAGCTCGTACGTTCCGGGCCGGACCACGTGGCCGGAGACGCAGAACAGCTTCGGTCCCGGGCTCTTCTCGGGGCCGATCGAGCGGAACCAGTCCGCGCCGCGGAGCACGATGTGCGGCACGCAGGCGAGCGTCTCCACGTTGTTGACGATGGTCGGGCAGGCGAAGAGCCCGTGCGTCGCCGGGAAGGGCGGCTTGATGCGCGGGTAGGCGCGCTTGCCCTCGAGCGACTCGATGAGCCCCGTCTCCTCGCCGCAGATGTAAGCGCCCGCGCCGCGGTGCACCCACACGTCCAGGTCGAAGCCGGTGCCTAGGATGTCCTTCCCGAGGAGCCCCTTCCCGCGCGCCTCCGCGATCGCCTGCTCCAGCACGCGCACGCCGTGGGCGAACTCGCCGCGGATGTAGATGTAGGCCGTGTGGCAGCGGATGGCGTACGCCGTGATGATGATGCCTTCCAGGAGCTGGTGCGGGTCGTCCTCGATGATCTCGCGGTCCTTGAAGGTGCCGGGCTCGCTCTCGTCGGCGTTGACGGCGAGATACACGGGCTTCTCGCCCTGCTTGGGCAGGAAGCTCCACTTCATGCCGGTCGGGAAGCCGGCGCCGCCGCGCCCGCGGAGGTTCGAGACCTTCACCATCTCGATCAGCTCCTCGGGCTTGTGGCTGGTGAGGGCCTTGCGCGTCGCCTCGTAGCCGCCGCTGGCGAGATACACGTCCAGCCGGCGGAGGCCCGGGACGTCCCGGCAGCGGAGGAGCAGCCGCTCGGGCACTAGCGGGGGGCCGTGTCGCCCGCGACGGGCGTCTGCTTCGAGGCCTGGATCTTCCGCTGCAGCGCCATGAGCCCGTCGAGCACGCCCTCGGGGCGCGGCGGGCAGCCCGGGACGTAGACGTCCACGGGGATGATCATGTCGATGCCCGGGAGCGTGGTGTAGTTGTCGTAGAAGCCGCCGGTCGAGGCGCACGCGCCGAACGCCATCACCCACTTGGGCTCGCCCATCTGCTCGTAGACGCGCTTCAAGATGGGGGCCTGGCGCATGGTCACCGTGCCGATCACCATGATGAGGTCCGCCTGGCGCGGCGAGAAGCGCGGCAGCAGCGCGCCGAAGCGGTCGATGTCGTAGGGCGACATCGAGAGCGACATGTACTCCATCGCGCAGCACGCGGTCGCGAAGGGATACGGGAAGATCGAGTACTTGCGGGCCCAGCCGATCGCCTTGTCGAGCTGCGTCAGCACGACGGCGTCGCCGAGGAGCGCCTCCTCGCCGGAGGTGGCGAGGCGGGGGCGGGGCGGTGCGATGGGCCTGGCCACTGACTCTTCGTCTATCCAGTGCGACGCGGCCTTGTCAAAAGCCCGTTTGCGTTCGGTGGAGGCGCACGATAGCGGGGCGCGCCATGGACCTGCTGACGCGCTGGATCCATCTCGTGGCGGTCGCGGTCTATCTCGGGTCGACGGTCGCCGTCGCCCTCGTCTTCCTGCCCGCGATGGAGGCGGTGGCCGATCCAGCGCTCCAGCGCCGGCTGCTCGCCCGCGGGCTCAGGCCCTACAACGTGCTCTCCGTCGGCGCGCTCGGCGTGCTCGTCATCTCGGGCGCGTCGGGGCTGACGGACATGAAGGCGATGCTCGGCCCGGAGTTCGGGCGGCTCCTCTGGCCGCTCGCCGGGAAGCTGTCGTTGACCTTCGTGCTGATCAACGTGGCGACGTACCTCTCCTTCGGCCTGGCGCACCGGCTGGTGCGGGCGGAGCTCGGGCAGCTGCCGGTCGAGGCGGAGAAGCAGGCGGGGATGATCCGGCGCATGCGCGGGGCGGCGTGGCTCGGCGTGGCGCTGGCGGCGTGGACGGTGTGGGTGGGGATGGGGATGGGGCGGTGACTCAGCGGACGCCGCGCAGTCGCTCGACGATCTGGGTCGTCGCCGAGTTCATCGCCGCGCGGTTGGCCTGGCCCAGCGCGCTGGCCGCGAACGCGTTGCTCGCCTTGCCGACTCCGAAGAGCGAGAAACCGCTGGCCGCCGACTCGCTGGTGAAGCTCCCGTTCGCCACGAGGGAGCCGACCAGGCGGCCGTTGCTCGGGTTCACGATCTTCAGGTCCATGGCCACCGACCCCGTGCGCCGGGCCTTGGTGTTCTCGAACGTTGGATTCGCGACTGCCACGCCCGCTCCGGTGGCGGCGGCGGGAGCGTTCCCCGCGATGGCACCCGCAATGCCGAGGGCGGCGCCCACCGCGCCGAGCGAGCCGCCGACGCTGGAGCCCGTCGCCTCCGCCACCTCGTTGAACTCGGTGACCGAGCCGCGGACAACGAACGGCCCCACCTCACCCTGGTTCTTCTTGACGAGATTGCCCGGCCTGTTCTTGTTCGCGAGGTAGTAGTCGTAGTCGATGATGCGCACGTTCCCCGCATTGCTGAGGGCGGTGACGAGCTGCGCGGCGATCGCCGCCCCCATGTTGCCCGAGGCCCCCTGCGGTGGCGGGTTGTAGGGCCGCGCCTGCGGCCCTTCGGGTAGCAGGCCCCAGCCCCAGGGTCCCCAGCCGTAGCGGCGCCCCGGGACCGGCGGTGCGGAGCCGCCGCCCCCTCCGTCCGCGTCGAAACCGAGCGGCTCGACCGTCACCACGTAGTACGGCAGCGAGGGATCGTAAGGGATGCGCACCACGTCGACCTGGGTCGACTCCGGGGCGTTCTGCGTCGCCTTCACGGACTGCTTGTCGACCGTCGCCGTGCAGCCCGCGGCGAGAGCCACTACGCCGAGAAGACAAAAGGCCCGCATGGTTTCTCCTTCCGCACCCGCGGCGTCTAGTCTCAATCGGTGCGCAAGTAAAGACGGACGCATCCGGAAGCGTCGGCTCGCGAACGACTACGCCGCGCCCCGGCTCCGCTGCAGACGAAACCGCAGCGCCGTCGGCGTCATGATGCCGGCCTCCGTCACGACCCGAGCCACCAGCCGAAGCGGCGTCACGTCGAAGAGCCGGTTCACCACGCGCACGCCGCGGGAGGAGCGCCGCAGTACGGCGCCGGGCTCCGCGGCAGGCGCGCGCAGTCGCCGCGCGAGCACCCGCCCGAGGAGCCGGTCCCCCGTCGTCACGACCAGGAGGGGCCGCCCCGCTGCCCGGGCCGCGAGAGCGACGGCCAGCGTGCCGCACTTGTGCCACAAGACCGCGCGTGTCACCGCGTCCGCACCCACGACCACCGCGTCGACCTCGGCCGCCAGCGCGGGGGCGAGCGCATCGACCACCAGGTCCACGGGGACGTTGCCTGCCGCGAGCCGCCGCGCCAGGGTAACACCCTCGCACCCTGGCCGGCTCTCCGCCACGATCACCCTGGCGAGCTGCCCTCCTCGCCGCGCCGCGAGCAACGCGCGGTACACCACCTCCGATGACGAGAGCGTCAGCACGGTGGCCCGCCGCGGCAGCAGCGCCGGCAGCCGCCGCGCCGCACGCTCGACCGCCCGCGCCTGCCGCCGCACGTAGCCGTCCATCGCCCGCCGTACGGCCCGCGCGCCGGCCGGGGTGGACGTCGCCCCCTGCGCCGCGCGCCATGCGACGTCCACCACCGTCAGCACCGACCCCATCGCCGGCTGCGCCGCCGCGAGCGCCTCCCCCAGCGCGCGCAGCTCCTGTTGCCAGCGCGCGAGCCCTTTGCCATCATCCCGGGCGGCCGAGCGGAGAAGCAGCGCCGCGCGCCGGGCCAGCGCCGTCGCGCCCGACACGCGGTCGCGCGCCAGGGCCACCACCCGTCGCCGCATGTCGCCCGAGTCCGGCACTCCCACAGAGATCGTCGCCGTCGGCCGCGAGCTGCTCACCGGCCGCACGGTCGATACCAACTCGGCGTGGATCGCGGCAAGGCTGACCGACCTGGGCGCCTTCGTGGCCCGCATCGTCGAGGTGGACGACGAGCCGGCGGCGATCGCGCGGGAGATCACCACGGCGCGCGAGCGCGGCGCCGCGCTGGTGGTCACCACCGGCGGCCTCGGGCCGACGAGCGACGACCGCACGCTGGCCGGCGTGGCGGCGGCCTTCGGCCGGCGCCTGGTCGAGCACGCGGCGGCGCTCGATTTCGTCGCCCGGCGCTACCGCGAGCTGGCCGCCGCGGGCTCCGTCGCCGACGGCGCCCTCACGCCGCCGCGCCGGAAGATGGCTTGCCTGCCGGAAGGCGCCGAGCCGATCGACAACGCCGTCGGCACCGCCCCCGGCGTCTTCATCATCGACGGCGCGCAGGCGCTGCTCGCCCTCCCCGGCGTGCCCGGCGAGATGCCCGCCGTCTTCGACGCCGCCCTGCCCCGCCTGCGCGAGCGTCTCGGCGCCCTGGCCCACGTCGCCGAGCGCGAGGTCGCGTCCGGCTCGGGCGACGAGTCCGTCATCACGCTCGCGGTCGAGCGGGTCATGGACGCCGTGCCCGGCGTCTACCTGAAGTCGCTCGCCACCGTGTTCGCGCCGGACTGCGACCTCCGCGTCCGCATCAGCGCCCGCGCCGCCACGCGGGCCGAGGCGGAGGCGCGGGTCGCGCGCGCCGCCGAGCGCCTGGTCGCCGAGCTGGCGCGGCTCGCATAGGAGACCCGATGGAGCGCTTCCGTCACGTCCCCTGGCTGCTCGCCTTCTCGGCCGAGAAGATGAAGAAGGTGGGCCTGGTCGACACGCCGAACCTCTTCTGCGACGCCTACTGCCTGGAGCCGGGGCAGGAGCAGGCGGGGCACCGCCACGCGGTCGGCGACAAGCTCTACTACGTGCTCGCGGGCACGGGACGCATCCGCGTCGGCGCCGAGGAGCGCGAGGTCCGCCCCGGCGACCTCGCGTGCGCGCCCGCGGGCCAGGAGCACGCCGTCCGCAACCCGGGGCCCGAGCGGCTGGCGCTCCTCGTCGTCATGGCACCGAAGCCATCATGACGACGCTCTACCTGAACGGCCGCGTGCTCACGCTGGACGGCGCGGCCGCGGTCGAGGCGCTCGCCACGCGTGACGGCAAGGTCCTCGCCGCCGGGCGGACAGCCGACGTGCGGCGCGCGGCCGGCGCCGGCGCCGAGGAGGTGAACCTGCGCGGCGCGACGCTCCTCCCCGGCCTGATCGACACGCATCCGCACCTCATGCACTTCGGGGTCTTCGTCGGGCCGCTCGTCGACCTCTCCGACGCGACCGCGCACGCCGACATCGTCGCGCGTATCACCGCGCGCGCCCGCACCACGCCCGCGGGCGAGTGGATCATGACGACGCCGGTCGGCGAGCCGCACTACTTCATCCGCCGCTCGTACCGCGACCTGGCCGAGGGCAGGCTCCCGGCGCGCGACGTGCTCGATCGCGCCACGACCGAGCATCCCGTGGTAATCCAGGCGTGGGCGCCGGTCATCCCGAATGTGTGCGCCTTCAACTCCGCCGGCCTCGCGCGCCTGGGCATCGACCGCCGCACACCCGATCGCGTGCACAACGTCTGGATCGAGAAGGACGCCGCCGGCGAGCCGACCGGCATCCTGCACGGCTCGGTCACCAACTACTACACCGGCGACCCGTTCATGAACCGGATCCTCGGGGAGCTGCGCATCCTCCGGGGAGACGCGGTCCTCCCCGGTACGCGCGGGGCGATGCGCGCCTACAACGCCCTCGGCGTGACGACCGTCTACGAGGGGCATGCGATGGACGTGCCGCTCATCGAGGCCTACCGCTTGCTGCGCCAGGAGGACGCGCTCACGGTCCGCGTGCTGGCGACGCTCGAGGCCGAGAACTACTCGCTCCCCTGGGACCGGTCGCTCACCGACGAGGAGTTCCAGGCCCGGCTCGACCTCGCGCTCGCGATGGTGAACGTGGACGACGACATGCTGCGCGTGAACGGCGTCACCCTCTCGCGCGGCGGCCCCTGCTGGCCGGGATTCCTGCTCATGCGCGAGCCGTACAAGGGCCCCTACGGCGAACCCACCCGCGGCGTCTCCTTCGTGTCCCGGGAGAAGGCCGAGACCGCCATGCGCTTCTGCGCCGAGCACGGGCTTCGCCTGAACGTCATCGTCGCCGGCACCGGCGAGCACGACGAGTACCTGGCGCAGCTCGAGACGGTCGCCGCCGCGCACGACTTCCGCGACCGCCACTGGATCCTCCAGCACGCGTTCTTCGTCGAGGAGGCGCAGGCGCGCCGCTACGCGGCGCTCGGCTTCGACGTCACCACCAGCATGTCCTTCTCGTGGGGCAAGGGCGACCTGTTCGTCGAGCGCATCGGCGAGCACGTGCTGCCCGACCTGATCCCGCTCCGCCGCCTCCTCGACGCCGGCATGATCGTCGCCTGCGGCACCGACTGGGGGCCGAAGAACGTCTTCGAGCACGTCGCGCTCGCCCTGACGCACCGGTTCTGCGGCAGCGGGCGGACGAACCTCGGCCCGGCGCAGCGCGTGACGCGCGCGGAGGCGCTGGCCATGTGGACGCGGGACGCGGCGCGCGTGCTCGGGTGGAACGGCATCGGCACCCTCGCGCCCGGGAGCCACGCCGACCTGATCGTCGTCGATCGCGACCCGCTGGCGTGCGGGGTGGACGAGCTGCCCGGGACACGGGTGCTGCGCACCGTCCTCGGCGGCGAGGTCGTGTACGATGCGGGAGAGCTGCGCCCATGACCGACGCCGAAGCCGTCCTCGAGGCCAACGCGGCCTTCTACCGGGCCTTCGAGAGCCTGGACGTGAAGCGCATGGAGGAGGTCTGGCTGAGGGCGCCGTACATCAAGTGCGTCCACCCCGGGTGCGGCCCCCTCGTCGGCTGGGGGCCGGTCATGGAGAGCTGGGAGCGCATCTTCACGGCCACCCTGGGGATGCGCTTCGCGCTGACCGGCGTCGACGTCCAGGTGCACGGGGACCTCGCCTGGGTCGTCCTCGCCGAGAACATCGAGAGCCGCCACAGCGACGGCAAGCTCGAGGGCCTCGTGCAGGCGACCAACCTCTTCGAGCGCCGCGACGGCCGCTGGTTCCTCGTCCACCACCACGGCTCGCTGGTCTACGGCCCGGTGGCCGGCCCGGAGCAGGTGCACTGACGCGCCTCGGCGACCTGGTCAAGCCGAGCGAGCGGGAGTACGCCGGCCTGGTCCTGCTGGCCGGGGTCATCGGCTTCCTGGGCGCCGTAGGCAACGTCGTCTTCCGCCTGGTGATCGGCGGCGCCACCTGGCTCTTCCAGGGGCACACGGCCGCGCTCGGCCCGCCCGGCATCCCGCTGGCACTCCTCGCCGGCGGGCTCGCGCTCCTCGCCCTCGATCTCCTCTTCCCCGGCGAGGTTCTCGGCTACGGCTTCCCCCGCTTCCTCGAGATGCTGCACCTGCAGAACGCGCTCGTGAAGCGACGCTGGATGATCGTCAAGACGCTCGGCGCGGGCATCTCGCTCGGCGCGGGCGCGTCGGTCGGGCGCGAGGGGCCGATCGCGCAGATCGGCGGCGCGATCGGGAGCGCCGTCGCCCACCTCGTGCGCCTCTCCCCCGAGCAACGCAAGGTGCTGATCGCGTGCGGCGCGGCGGCCGGCATCGCCACCACCTTCAACGCGCCCCTCGGCGCGCTCATGTTCGCGCAGGAGATCGTCCTCCTCGGCGAGGTGCACCTCGCCAATTTCAGCCTGATCGTGGTCGCGACCACGTGCGCGGTCATGGTCTCGCGCGGGCTCTTCGGGAACGAATCGGTCTTCCACGTGATGCCGTTCGACCTGCGCAGCTACTGGGAGTGCTTCACCTACGGCGCCCTCGGCGTGCTGCTGGGCCTCCTCGCCGTCGTCTACACGCGCTTCTTCCACGCCGTCGCGCGGCGCGTGCAGCAGCTCGCGTGGCCGCGGCCCGCGGTCCTCCTCGGCGGGCTCGGGCTGGTCGGGCTCCTCGACATGGCCGTGCCCAAAAACATCTCCGACGGCTACCCGCTGGTGAACCAGGCGCTCGCGGGACAGCTCAACTGGCGCCTGATGGCGGTGCTCGCGGTGGCGAAGATCGTCGGCAGCAGCGTCTCGCTCGGCTGCGGCGCGCCGGGCGGCGTCTTCGGGCCCATCTTCTTCATCGGCGCGATGACGGGCGGGAGCTTCCGCGCGCTCTCGGAGCTGCTGCTCCCCGGGCTGACCGGACCGCGCGGCTCGTACGCCCTGGTCGGCCTGGGCGCGTTCCTCGCCGCCACCACGCACGCGCCGCTCACCGCGATCTTCCTCCTCTTCGAGATGACGCAGGACTACAACGTCACCATCCCCGCGCTCATCACCGCCGGCCTCGGCCTCATGGTCGCCACGCGCCTCGAGCCCGAGTCGATCGACACCTTCGGCTTGACGGCCGAGGGCAAGAGCCTCCACCCGACCTCGGACCGCGTCATGCTCGACCGCATCCCGATCGCGGGCGTGTACCGCAAGCAGGTGGAGACGATCCCCGAGCGTGCGCCCCTGCCGCAGGTGCTCCACACCGTCGGCACCAGCCGGAGCAGCACGTTCCCCGTGCTCGACGAGGGCGGCGCACTGGTGGGGGTGCTCTCGTTCGCCGGCCTGCGCACCGTCCTGCTCGAGGGCGCGCTCGGACCGGTCGTGGTGGCCGCCGACCTGTGCGATCCGCACGTCCCGACGCTGACGCCCGAGGCGAGCCTGGGCGACGCCTTCCGCCTGATGGAGCGCGAGGGGCTGGAGGACGTCCCGGTGACCGATCCCGCCGACCCGCGCCGCCTCCTCGGCATGCTCTCGCGCGCCGACCTGATCGGGGCCTACAACCGCGCCGTCGCGTCGCTCGGCGCGCTGCCGCTGGCGTCGTGGGTCTCGTCCGCCGGCGCGGGCGACTCGGACGAGTTCCGCGTCGCCGTGCTCGGCGTGCCGCGCGGCTGGGTCGGACGCACGCTCCGCGCGATCGACTGCCGGGCACGGTACGGCGTCACCGTGCTCGCGGTGCACCCGGCGGGCGACGCGGCGCGCGCGTACCGGGTGCCGGATCCGGACCGTCCCCTCGCGGCGGGGGACCGGCTGGTGCTCGCGGGGACGGCGGAGGGGTTGCGGCGGGCGGGAGCGGAGTGAGGACGCTCCCCGCGCGGCTGCCGCCAGCTTGGCCGGTCGCGGCGACGATGCTACAGAGGACCGTCCCCCAGGAGGCCCCGTCCCCATGCTGATCCCCGCCACGCAGCTCCGCGTGGGCATGATCATCCAGCACCAGAACGACCTCTGGCGCGTGATGAACGTCGTCCACGTGACGCCCGGCAACTGGCGCGGCATGGTGCAGACCAAGCTGCGCAACCTGCGCAGCGGCACGCAGACCGAGTACCGCTTCCGCTCCGAGGACAAGCCCGAGCGCGTGACGCTCGAGCAACACGACATGGAGTTCCTCTACGAGAGCGACGGCCAGTACCACTTCATGAACACGGAGAACTTCGAGCAGATCGCCCTCGAGCAGGACATCCTCGGCGACACGGTCAAGTTCCTGATTCCGAACTCGCGCATCCAGATCGAGTTTCACGAGGGGAAGCCGATGGGCGTGAGCCTGCCGAAGACGATCGATCTCAAGGTCGTCGAGACCGCCCCGGGCCTCAAGAGCGCGACGGTCACCAACGCCCTCAAGCCGGCGACCACGGAGACGGGCCTCGTCGTGGGTGTGCCCAACTTCATCAACGAGGGCGACCTGATCCGCGTCGATACCGCGACCGGCGAGTACCTCGCGCGCGCCAAGGGCGAGTAGCGGGTGATCGGCAGGCGCTGCTCGAGGCATAGGTGGGAACACCGGTCGTGGACATGTGGGCGCCCATCCTCCCCGTGCCGGAGGTGATGGCGCACGTCGCGGAGAACTTCCCCGACGCGATGCTCGGCTACCTGCGCGTCTTCTGGAAGCAGCGGCCGTCGCAGGAGGCGCTCCGCGCGGGCGCGCCGGCGATGGCGCGCTCGCTGGAGGACGTACTCGTGACGCTCGACGCGGCGGGCATCAGGCGCACGCTGATCACGGGCTTCG
>WNEZ01000867.1_pt1 | contig 24632 bp, 17 predicted proteins | sample 5400521 | NCBI WGS metagenome assembly WNEZ01 (sample SAMN13153339, study PRJNA577476) | soil metagenome | isolation source: 120 cm saprolite under Douglas fir tree site 2 hole 1 replicate 1 | place: USA:California | collected 2015-04-18
TCCGCAAGGTCGTGAAATATCATCAGCTCGCAATGGCCGACATCGATCTGTGGGAGCTCCACGAGGCGTACGCGGTGACCACGCTTTACAACCAGGCGCAGCTCGAGACACCGTGGGAGATCACGAACGTCAACGGAGGCGCGGTCCCGCTTGGCCACCCGTACGGCATGTCGGGGATCCGCTACCTCGGTTCCACGCTGCTCGAGCTCGCCCGCCGCGGCCGTCGTCGCGCGATAGTGGGCGTGTGTACGGCGGGTGGGATGGCGACTGCCGCATACCTCGAGAGACCGTAACGAGTGGCCGCCTCTCAGCGCGCCGCGCAGACCGGCCGCGATCACATGCGAAGGGATCATTGTCTCGCGGAGCTCCGAATCCACGCAGAGCCAGCAACTCTCCCTTCGCGAATCAATGTACTTGATGGGGTAGGTTCAAGGGTCAATGTCGAACGAGCGAAAGCTGCCGATTTCGCGAACCGGGCGCCTTGCACGTCTTGCGGGTGTGGGTGCGCGCGCTGGCTTCGAAAAGCTCGCCGGATTTTTGGGCAAGCGCGGGTCTGAGGATTCGTTGGCTCAGGCGGCTGCCGATGCCCTCGGTACGATGCGTGGCCTCGCACTGAAGCTCGGGCAAATGGCAAGCTATGTTGATGGATTAGTTCCCCAGGAGCATCGCGAGCTTTACCAGCGCACCATGCGCGGTTTACGCGAGGCCGCAGCGACCATGTCGGCCGACGCCGCGCGGCAAGTTGTTATCGGCGAATTTGGCCGTCCACCCGAGGAGCTGTTCTCCGAATGGTCGCCGACGCCTTTTGCGAGCGCCTCAATAGGTCAGGTTCATCGAGCGCGACTCCAAGATGGAAAGCAGGTGGCCGTGAAGGTGCAATACGAGGGTATCGCCCGCGCGGCAGCCGCCGACCTCACGAACAGTGAACTTTTGGGAACCTTTCTCGGCCCGCTTGGTGCCAAGCTGGGTCTCAAAGATCAACTGGGGGAGATGAGAGCCCGCTTTGAGGAGGAGCTCGACTACTTACATGAAGCGGCATCTCAACGGGCCTTCGCATCCCTCTTTTCGAGCGACGAACGGATTCGAGTACCCGCGGTTATCGATCGCTTCACGACTCGGCTCGTCCTGACAACGGAATTGGTGTTTGGGCGCGATTTTGAAGAAGCCTGCTCAAGCACTGAGGCAGAGCGGCGAGCGTGGGCCGAAACGCTCTGGCGGTTTGTCTTTTCCAGTCTGCTTGGGCCGGGCTTTTTCAACGCCGATCCTCATCCTGGAAATTACATCTTTGGGAAACGCGGCATCGTCTGGTTCCTCGATTTTGGCTGCACGCGCACGCTGAACCCCAAAACTACGGAACACGTGAGGAGATGTCACCGCTCCATCCTCGCCCGCGACGAAGAGAGGTTCTATCGGGACGCGCACGAGCTACTCGGGATCCCAGAAGGTATAGAGCAGGCACGATACATGCGTGAGTATTTTCGTCTCTGCTTCGAGCCAATGCTGGCATCTGGCCCTTACAAGATTACCCATGGATATGCAGCCAAGCTGCTGGACGACCTGCGCGCCCGTGCCAAAATTCAGATAATCGGTTCGAAAAAGGAATTTCGTCCTCTTCCTGTAGAGCTCCTGTTTCTCAATCGCCTACAACTAGGCTTTTATTCCGTGCTTGCTCGCCTTGACGTCGCGGTTGATTACCGAGCACTCCACGGCGGGATCCTTGCGTGATTTCGCAAGCTCATGCTCGGACTCGCCCTCGCGCTCGAGGGCATAGGAAGCGTTGGCCACCCAAAGGGTGGCTCACCGAGAGCAAAGCCCAGTGGCGCTTCGCAGCCTCTGTGCAGTAAAACACATTCGGACGCGCCTCGTGACAACCTGCAACGAAGCCGCCCGTGGTGTGAACAATTCAGCGTCGCTTGACAACAAGCAACGTTCGGGTGCCGCGGGCCGATATCAGGAGTCACCGATGACGAAGGTGTTGCCTTCCGGGTCCTTGAAAATCGCCGAAGTGCCCCAGGATTCCTTTTTGGGCGGCTGGACGAATTCGACGCCACGATCCATGAGCTCGCGGCAGGTCTTTTCGACGTCGTCGACAGAAAAAGACATACTCTGGAAGGTGCCGATCCGATTCTCGTGTCCTTTCGGCGTAAAGAGGACGAGGCCGGTCTGCGCTCCGGGAATCTTGAGCTCGATCCATCGCTGTCCATCGCCCATCGGTTGATCGGTGGCGATTTGGAAACCCACCGTTTTGGTCCAGAACTGGACCGCCTTGTCCTGGTTTCTCACCGGAATACCGACGAACTTGATCCGCTTGATCATGATCACATCTCCTTTGCGATAGCAGTGGGTTGTAAGTGCGGGAGGTGTCTCACAAAGCATTGCAGGTGGATAGAGCAGGCTCGTCGTTCGCATGTCACCAGGACAATAGCCAGGCGTGCTATAGCAATGTTGGCCATAGCAGACGAGAGGCGGGGAAATGCCAAATCTGACGATCGATCCACACCTCGTCGACGTGCTCCTGCCGGATCTCGTCGGACACGACAAGCGGCCATCGACGTTCGTGCTCTATCTTTGGCTCTATGCGATGACCCGGGGAGTGGGCCGCAAGAGCGCCTTCTTCAGCTACCAGATGCTCACCGACCGCACCGGTCTTTCAAAGCGCGCAGTGCAGCGAGCCGTGGCGCACTTGCAGCGCCGGCAACTGATTCGCGTGGCGCGCAAATCACCGACCGCCGTACCCGAGTACGCGGTGGCGACGCCCTGGATTCGCGGCTGAGCGGGTCGCGAACGCGGGCTAGACTTCCAACCCGTCGATATAGACGCGAGAGAAACTTGGTTGTGTCTTTGGTCGGCGGGGTGTAGTCCGCCGCGAGGTAGTTGGCGCAGCGCTCTGGCGATGTCGAAGAGGGGGAAAATCCTAGCCCTTAGCTCAAATTGCCGCCCTCAAGCGCTTTTCGAATCGCGACGGCGAAGTCGCTCGGCGCGGCGTACTTTGGCATGCTTCGGTACATTTCGGCGGCGGTGCGGATGCGTTCGACGTCGAGGTGCAGCCGATCCGCTTCCCGATGGGGGAGTCGGCTGAGAACCAGGCGGTCCGGATCGACCAGCCCGGCGGCGATCGCGGCGGGCACGAGCTTTTCGCAGCGGCACTGGTGGGCGGGATTTGCGATGCCGCAGTGCGCGCGGAGGAATGCTCCCATTTGCTCGCGGGCTCGGGAAAGCCGTTTGCGAAACGCGGCCGCGCTGATCTCGAGAATGGCGGCGGCTTCATCACCACCCAGCTCGAGCACCTCGCCCAGGATGTACGCAAGCCGGTGCGGGCGGTCGAGGCAGATCAGCATTCCCCCGGCACATGCCAGTTTCACCTCGTTGACGAGGGCTTTGCGCGCGGGGTCCGTCTGAGCAGGCGGATGCGGAGCATTCGCCAGGGCGCCCTCGAGTGTGGCCGCGGCCTGGTCGAAATCGATCTCCAATCGCCGCAGGCCGGTGCGGAAGTTCAACAGAGCATGCGCGGTCACCCGGTACGCCCATGTTCTGAAGCGACTCTCGCCCCGGAACGAGTCGAGCTTCGTCACCAGGCGGACGAGGATTTCCTGCGAGGCGTCGCGCGCGTCCTCCACGTGTCCCAGCATTCGAAGCGCGAGGTCGAAAACATCGTCCTGGACAGCCCGCACCACACCCTCGAGGGCGATTCGATCGCCAGCTTTTGCCCTGGCAACCAGCTCGTGCAGTTGGTCGTCGTCCATGTCCGCCTCCCTCGCGACTCGAAATGCCTGTGGGCTATCGCTTGCCGCCGCCGAACATTCCCGCGAAGGGCCGACCATCGAAGGCCGACTCGACGTGGGAGATCTTTCCGTTCTTCACCACGTGCCACTCGGCGACAAGGGTCGTGGCGGCAACCGGGGCTTTTGTTTCCAGCTCGAAGAAGATCGCGGCGTCATTTCCTTCCCCAATGATCTTCTTCGCATCCAGCCGCACCGTGACCGATAATAGTTTGGTCAGGGCCGCCAGGTACTCCTCGGCGCTGTGGTAGGTTTCAAAAGGACCCACCAAGAGGAGATCGTCATTCAAATAGCGGCGAGCCTCGGCGAGGTCCCTTTTGATGACCGCGGCGTAGAACTTCTTGAGAATGTCTCCGGCGTTCGGCACGATAATTCTCCTTTGGCTTTAGTTATTTCACGACCCCGATTTGTTCGCCCACGGGTCATAGAACGGCTTCTCTTTAGACAGAAGGCGTAGCGGGCGTGTGACCGGAAAGTGCAAGGTCGCCCTTTCCAAACGCCAACAGCGCTACGAGCAGAGATTCCTTCTGGTCCTGCGTCCACGGTTTTCCAACGCTGCGCCCCAGCTCGGCCAGACGTTGGCGTATGATTTCAATGGAGACTCCCAGATGCTTGACCGCTTGCGGGTAGAGCTCCCGCGCTGGAACGCGGGTGACAGGCACATCCAGGGCCTCGCTCGCGCCAATGATTGCCTGACGGAACAGCTCGCCCTCCGCTGCGTGTAATAGAGAGTGGGAACGAAGCGTGGCTTCGAGTGGCGAGGAAAACGGCCGGTTCCCGACGATGGTTCCGCTCGCGACCACCTCATATCCCCACTCACGAAGATCGCGGATTGCTGTCGCCAGCCCATCTTTCGCTCGGCTTGACGCGATCTTCTCTGTTTCAAGAACAAACCGTTGTGCAGCATCCAGCGTGAGCTTTGCCGCTGCGTGGTAGGTAAACCGATGCTCCCGCGGATCGGTGCCGACAATCATCTCCACTCGACGCCGATCCAGTATCGTCGGCAATGGCGATTCGACCGGCGGCGTCACCGCAATCATCGCTGCCCAGCCCGTGTGTACACGGAAGCCGAGCGCCGCTGGCTTCAACTTATTCTTATTCACCGTGCCCTTCTCTACCTGGCTGGCGTAGCCAGGTAGGCGCCATAGCCCCCGGACACGCTGCCTCCAAACGCGACCTGGGCCTGCGAATTCAGCAGGGGCACAGTGGCATACGCGAACGTGCCACCACCCGGAGCCGGGTCTCCTGCTCCCGCTATCTTGCTGATGGTGCCCTCTGAGAGCAAACACGCGGCGCGTCCGGCGGCCGTAGTGCTGGCAGAAAATGCCACTTGCCCCGCGTCGTTTAAGGAAGCGGTATCCGCATAGACAATTGCTCCAGCGCCGGGCACTTGATCTCCCGGGCGTGCGATGCTGGTGAGAACACCATCGGTGGACAAGAACACGCCCCTGAAGCCCGTGGACAATTGACCGCCAAACGCCACCTGTCCCGACGCATTCAGCGAGGGGCGGTTACGAAAGGACAGGCTGGTGAAATTGAATGTGTCACCCCCCGGTGCCGCGTCGCCTGACTGAGCAATGGTCTGCACGCTGCCTTCCGAAGCCCGAAAAATACCCGAGCGGCCCGGAGCGGTGACGACGGCCGAGAACGCGAGCTGGCCCGCGTCATTGAGCGACGTATAGTCCAGGTAGGCGAAGGTTCCGCCACCGGGTGCGGCGTCTCCGAAGGCGATAAACCGACGAAACTGCCCGCCGGAAAAAAGAAACAGGCCCGGGGTGCTCGGATACGAATTAAAGCCAAGGAACGCAACGTCTCCGTTGTTGTTGATGGAAGGGTAGCTCAAATTGGTAAATGCTCCGCCACCCGGGGCGGGATCGCCAACGCCGGCGATTCGTCTCAACACGCCGTCGATAGGCGAATACAGGCCGACACCACTGCTTGTCGTGAAACCGCGGAAAATTGTTTGCCCGCTGTCGCTGACGGCGGGTTGATAAACATAAGTAAAGACCCCTCCCCCGGGAGCTGGGTCGCCCGCCGTTGCAATCAGTGTGCTGGGAGCTCCACTAAGGAGCGCATAGCCTCCGGGAAACATTCGCGCGGAAAACACGACTTCCCCCGCTCGATTGATTCCTTCGGGACTGGCGTCGATAAATTGGGGCGCTCGATCGATCGGGTCACCGTGGCCGGCCACTCGAGTGATATTTCCCTTCGAGGACAGATAAATGCCTCCAGTCCTGTTCAGCAACTGGCCGAGGAACGCCACCTGGCCTGCCGCGTTCAGCGACGGAACGGAAGCGTCGGTAAAAATATCTCCTTCCGGAGATGGCTCTAGAACGCGCATTAGCTGGATGATGCTTCCATCGGCTGAGGCCAAAAATACTCCTATGACCGTCGGCGTAGATGTGTAGCCTACAAAGGCGATCTGTCCTGCCGCATTGAGAGAGGGGGAGTCCACATAAGTGAAGTCGGGACCGCGCTCTCGGATCCGGCGGACGATTTGCCCTTCGAAAAAGACAAAGATTCCCCCCCGCCCGAAAATCGTAGTTCCGGCGTGGAAAGCGACCTCTCCGCGGTCATTGATCGATGCTCGCGGAATTCCGAAATAGCTGAAGGTAGCACCGCCGTCATCGAGGCTTTGTCGCGGTATGCTCCCCCGGTGCCCGGCGATGGCGAGATGCTGGATCGGTGGCGAAAGGGCGTTCGAAAAGTCGAATCTACCGCCGGCCGGGGCAGGATCGCCCGTGCGAGCCACCACGATGATTGTCCCATCTTGCTGCGCCAGGAAGATGCCAGACCCGGATGGGCTCAGGTCGCTATAGAAGACCACCTGTTCATGGATGTTTATTGCCGGGTAGAAGAAGCTGAGGAACGTACCTCCACCAGGCGCCGGATCGCCCCCTCGGGCCAGGAGCCGCAGGGCGCCCCGAGAGGAAAGGAATAGGTCTTCTTGGCCGAGAGAAGTGAATCCACTGAAAGACACAGCTTCCCCGGCGGCTTGGAGCGAGAGCTCGAAGAAAGCGCTAAACGTCCCCCCACCCGGAGCCGCATCACCGAACTGTGCAATCGGCCGAACGCTACCTTCCGACCAGAGGAATACCCCCTCACGGCCCGACGACGTTACCTCGGCGGCAAATGCGACCTGGCCTTGCGCGTTCACCGAAGGCATTCTGGCGGCCAGGAACGTACTTCCATCGGGAGCCGGATCGCCAAAAGCAGCGATGATCGTGGTCGCGCCGTTCGACCGGAGAAATACAGCGTTATCCGCCTCAAATGCCACCTGCCCACTGTCGTTGATCGATGAATAGCCGAACAGACGCAATTCCGGCGGCACGGGCGCGCGATCGCCGGTTCGCGCGATCGCGCTCAAATCGAAACTGATCTCAGCACGCGATGCCGATGGAAGGAGCGACAGGACAAGCCATGCCAAGCCGCGAAGTCCCGCCAGACTACCTTGCTTCAAAGGCTTCGCTTCTTTCGAACGGTACATGGATGTCCCCCTTTGCAATGCTTTGTCAGGTGTCCCCTCGAGGAGTGTCAGGCGGGGTTCCGAAGCCATGCTCTTACCCCGGACGAAGGGCGTGGGGAACAACTTTCTTAGCTGACGAACCCGGAGTGGAGCTTTTCGCCAGGGTCGTGTTGTTTCAATCGCTCTCAGGAGCAGCGACCGAAAGCGCCAAAATGCGTGCGTTTGGAAGCGGGCCAGTCACTTCCAATCAGAATGGTGATGATCGCTGCTGTGAAGCCGGCCAACGGGAATGTAACTTGTTGTTTCGTCACTGCGTCTGCTTATTGCACGCACGCCCACGGTAGATCCTCGAGCGCAGGTGACGCTTCGGCCGCGGTGCAGTGTGGTGCGCCAAAGGTACCGACGAGCTTTGCCCCATCGTCGAGCGTCACGTCGATGTTACCTGAGACTTCCCTCGCACTGATCTAGGACAGCGTCACCGTGCCACTGCGCGCTTGCCTGGGCTGCGAGGAAACCTGGCAAGAACCGTCCACGAATGCCGCTGTGACCGATGCTGTCGGGGTCGGGCCGCCTCTAGACGGGAAAGAGATCGAGTATGTGCCCGCGGTGATCGCGTCCACCGTGCCATGGCTCACAATGATCTCCACATCGGCGGTGGTCGCCTTTATCGTTTTTGCGGCCACTCTCGCGCACGCACCAGGAGTCGAGGCGATGAGTACGACCACGGCGCTGATGGGTTCGCTCAGGCCGTCGAATGAAAGCGTCCTCCACTGGAGCCCGACCGAGAACGCTTCGACCCCCGTGAATGCCCTTGTCCCGCCGCTGGCGGTTACGTGGGTCGGCGAGCCCGAACCGCAGGCGCAGCAGACAAGGAGCAACGCGAGCGTACGCTTCATCCACTTCACGAGAGCACCTCGGCAACTGCCTATAGCGATTTTACCGCGTCAAGCTCGCTGCGTTTCACTGCCACATCTGGATGTTGTCGACCGCGGGAAAATCGTCCCGATCGTAGAAGATGTTGATTCGTCCAGTCGGCTCGTCGCACCAGATGCCGAAAAAACTGGTCTGGGGCTCGGGTCCTGGGGTCCCGGGGAACTGGTATTGCCCGATCGTCTGCCCCTGAGTGTTGTAGACGCTGATGTTCCAGTTGGCCTGAGTAAAGAACCAGGACAGCTCGAAGCCGACGCCGCTGTAACTGGCCGCCGGAAAAACCACGTCCAGGCTCCCGGACATTCCCACGACGAACAGGTCTAGACCTGCTTTCTTGCTGGTCGAGCCGATGAAATTGGGACCGATGACATAAAGGGCGAACATGCTTCCCGACGGGTTGAGGTCGGGCGGGTTCGGTCCCGGGGTAATGTTGTCCCAAATCGCAATGTTCTGGAGCAGCCCCTTGGGGAAACCGGTGCCGAAGAACGTGTTTGGGTCCTGATTCAGCGGAGCCGGCAGGAATTGTTTTCCGCCATCTGAAATGTTCGACTCTTCGAACGTCTCGATGCCCTGCAGGGTCTTGCCCTCCGCCTGGTTGAAGGCTTCGAATTCGGCCTGATTGTAGAAGGCCGTGCATGCATCCGTTTGGGCGAAGCTCACGGGTACGGCAAGAACGAGAACGACGCAAAGTACGACCGCGCGCATGGTGTTACCTCCCTCGAGCGTCGGAACCGCTTTAGATTGACACCGGCAGTCCGTCAAGGCCCCCGCCGGCAACGGAATAATGACGAACGACTAATCAGATTGAGTCGGTCTTGACGCTTTCTAATCCTCCAAACGTGCAAGGTCTCATCGACTAATACCGACTCTGATTCATCACGTGGCGCTGGGGCGCAGCCTGGCTCTGCTCTCGGGTTTGGCCAAACCGACTGACTTGAGGCTGGTGATCTCGTGCGCATTGCGACGCGAGCGCCGTCGCGCACGTCTATCGACGAACGTAAACGTCGATTATCAGCATCGGCGGAGACCGCGGATCGTGTTAGGTACGCGCCCTTCGATGCGAACACCACCGAGGACCACATGACGCTCCTACTCGCCCTGCTTATCGCGGCGCAGGCTTCGAACGTTCCCGACTTGCCCAAGGAAGTTCCGGACAGCGCGACCCGCTACACGGTGCTAATGGCCGGCCTACCCGCGGGCCAGCACACCGTCTGGACCGAAGCCGGGAAGCTGCGCGCCTTCTTTCAATACAACGACCGCGGCCGCGGCCCCAAGACGTGGAGCACGCTGGCGGTGCAAGACGGCCTGCTCGTCTCCGAGGAGAACGAGGGTAATGACTACATGAAGTCCCCCGTCCACGAGACGTTCTCCCTCGCGCAGGGGACCGCCACCTGGAAAAGCAAGGCGGAGGACGGATCGCGCCAGGTCGACGGCCCCGCGTTCTACGCCTCGATGTATGGGCCGCCAATGGAGGATGCGCTGCTCATTCGCGCCGCGCTGAGCCACGGCGGCCGGATCGCGCTTTTGCCGAGCGGTGAGGCGCGGGTCGCCGAACTGAAGAAGAAGGTCGTGAAGGTGGGACGAAAGTCGCAGACGGTCACTCTGTACGCGGTCAGCGGGCTCGATTTTTCGCCCGGGACGGTGTGGCTCGACGACCGGCGCGAGCTCTTCGCGTCTGGGGGAAACTGGCGGGCAATCATACGCGAAGGATGGGAACCGGCGATGCCGGAGCTCATCCGGCAGCAGAACCAGGCCGAGCAGGAGCGCGCTCGTGAACAGGCGCGGAGACTGTCGCATCACCCGCGGGGAAAGCTGGTCATTCACGATGTCGCCCTCTTCGACGCGGAGCGCGCGCAAATGGTCCCGCACCAGGACGTGGTCATCGACGGCCAGAGAATCCTCGCCGTCGTCCCCACCGGACCGGCGCCCAAAGACGCAGAGGTGATCGAAGGAGCGGGCCAGACGCTGTTGCCCGGCCTCTGGGATATGCATGCCCACGTCCAGCCGAACGATGGACTGCTGAACCTCGCGGCCGGAGTGACCGCGGTGCGCGACCTCGCCAACGACACCGATGAGCTGCTCGCGCGCCGCAAGCGCGTCGAGGAGGGGACGGAGCTCGGCACCCGCATTGTGATGGCGGGCTTCATCGACGGCCCCGGCCCATACCAGGGACCCACCAAGGTGCTGGTCGCCGATGAGAAGGCCGGCCGCGAGTGGGTGGACAAATACGCCGCGCTGGGAATGGTGCAGATCAAGCTGTACAGCTCGCTCAAGCCCGAGCTGGTCGCGCCGATCGCCGACGAGGCCCACCGAAAGGGCCTTCGGGTGTCCGGTCACATCCCCGCCGGGCTGACCGCGGCGGAAGCGGTGAAGCTTGGGTACGACGAGATCCAGCACGTCAATTTTCTCGTGCTGAATTTCATGCCCGATGTGAAAGACACGCGGACCCCGGCGCGCTTCATCGAGCCTGCCAAGCGCACGGCGGACCTGGATCTGAAGTCCCCGGCGGTGCGCGAGTTCATCCAGCTCCTGCGCGACCGCCACATCACGCTGGACCCTACGCTCAGCATATTTGAGAGCATGTTCCTCGACCGCCCCGGAACGGTGGCGGTGGGCTACCGCGCGGTGGCAGATCGGCTGCCCGTGCAGGTCCAGCGCAGGCTGTATGCCGCCAGCTTCAGCGTCCCCAGCGAGCTCAATGAACGCAGCAAGGCGTCCTTTCGCAAGATGCTCGAATTCATCCACGACCTCTACGTGGCGGGAGTGCCCATCGAGGCAGGCACCGACTCGCTCGCCGGCTTCGCCCTGCACCGCGAGCTCGAGCTCGACGTGGAGGCCGGAATCCCCGCGCCTGAAGTGCTGCGTCTCGCAACCTGGGGGGCCGCCCAGATCGCCGGCCAAGGAAACCAGCTCGGCTTGGTGCGGCCCGGCAGGCTGGCGGACCTGGTTTTAGTGAATGGCGACCCCTCGGCGCGAATCTCCGATATCCGCAAGCCGGTCCTCACCATCAAGGACGGCGTGGTGTACAAGGTGGCGGAGCTGGATCAGGAGCTGGGCATCCAGCCGTGACATCTGGATGTGTCCGGCCAGCGGCCAGGGTGCGGCCGGCCGGCAAGCAACTCGGCCCGGAGAGGCTCGACGGCGACGGGACAGGCGGTGTGAAGACCGCCAGAGAAAGTGCGCCGTGCTCAACACCCGAGCGCGGTGAGCGCGCTGATGAGGTGCGCTGACGCAGCTGTCGTGGGCAGCCCCAAGGTGGTCCTCAGCTCCGCGGAGGCGGGTTCTTGCGCGGTCGCCATGAGCTGCGTCTGCGCCTGCGCACGCGCCGCTTCTATCTGCGCACGCTCCCCACGCGTGAGCCGAGGACGCGCCCAGTCATCGACCGCCCAGGCCAGCGACGCGTGCTCCGCTTCGTCCACCGCAATGGTCCGCATCGCCCGTCGGAGCGACAGATTTCCGGCGGATTCGCCTTGAAGAGCCGCCAGCGCGGCGCCATAGGTTTCGCGAACACAACCCTCGACCGCATTTTCGATCGCCACTTCGACCAGGGTTCTAATTCCGGCGGGTTCCACCTCGACCGCCGGCACGCGCGCGCCGAGGTGGGTCGCCAACCCGGAGATGGCCGAATGGTGCCGCTTCTCGTCCTGCTGCGCGGACCTTGCCCGAGCGACGAGTTGGACAGGCGCTCCATGCGCGACCAGCTCGCGCACCAGGGCCTCGAAGGCGAAAACCGATGCCCCTTCGAGGTGAGCCGCGGCCGCCAATCGCGCCGCCACTTCCGACGGTTGCGCCGCCGTCGAAGCCCACTTCAGACCGGCAGGCAGCCGTCCGCAGTTGGGGGAACAACTGCTCAGGCGCGTCTGGCACTGAATGACGGAGCCGGCGTCCACGGGCACCACGCAGCCGATGAACTGAGGGTTGACGCAAGGGTTTTGGCTCGGGTACCCGCAGTACTGGAGGCACTCGGCCGCCGAATGGCTCGAGCCAGGTGCCCAAGCGATACCTCCATCCACGAATCGGCTGTCGGTCAAGATTGTGTCGTGGCAGTCGTTTCCACAGCCGCAAAGGCCGGCAAGCGGGACCGCGGTCACGGCGGCGCGAAGCCAGCGGTGGAGCGACTTGCCGGTCCGCCAAACTCGAATGGGATCGCGCATCATGGTCCTCGCGCGGTGAGCATCTTCTATGCCAGGTCGAGTTGACTGAGCGTTCTTCTTCACTCGCGCCGAGGAAGTCGGACATTGCTGTCGCGGATGCGGCTCGCACCCCGAAAATCAATCGGCAGGCCGAGGGCGCCACTCCATCGGCCGACGGGTGGTGGCCGATCAGCATGGACAATGAAGGCCTCGATACGCACCTCGCGGCGCGGCCTGAGGTTTGACGTGTCTGGAAATTGCCGGTCGTGCGACGTTTCGGTCGGCACTCTGCCTTCGCTTGAGGGTAGAGTGCGCCGCGATGCGAAATGCACTGCCCGCACTGGTGCTCGCCCTTCTCGGCCTACCCGCATCGGCCCAGAGGGCCAGCTCTGTCGCACCGGAGGTGCGAGAGCTCATCAAAGTCGACGCGCCGGTAATCGCGCTCACTCATGTCAAGCTGATCGATGGCACCGGCGCGCCCGAGCGAGCAGACCAGACGCTCGTCATCAACGACGGGCGCATCCAGGCCGTCGGCGATACCGCGCGCACGCCCGCGCCGGCAGGGGCCAGAGTGCTGGATTTGACCGGCTACTCTGTGCTGCCCGGGCTCGTGGGAATGCACAACCACTTGTTTTGCATTGTCTCAACCGGGCGCACTCCGCTGGTCAAAAACGCCGAGTGGAGCTTTTCGCGGCTGTACCTGGCGATGGGCGTGACCACCATCCGGACCACGGGATGTATCGAGCCCTACACCGACCTCAATTTGAAGAAGCTGATCGACCAGGGGGTGCTTCCCGGGCCCCAGATGTTCGTGACCGCTCCCTATCTCCAGGGCGCCAACCCAGGGCGCGGCTACTTCCAGATGCATCAGCTCTCCGGGCCGGACGAGGCGCGCCGCATGGTGGAATTCTGGGCGGACGCCGGCGCTACCTCGTTCAAGGTCTACACGCACGTGACGCGCGCGGAGCTGGGCGCGGCGGTCGAGGTCGCCCACCGGCGTGGCTTCAAGGTCACCGGGCACCTGTGCTCGATCGGCTACCGGGAGGCGGCGGCGCTGGGGATCGACAACATCGAGCACGGGTTCATGGAGGACAGCGAGTTCACTCCGGGAAAGCAGCCCGATCGCTGCCCCGATCGGATGGAGGAGCTCAAAAGCCTCGAGGCCCTCGACGTGAACAGCGCGCCGGTGCAGGACCTCTTCAAGGACCTCATCCGCCATCGCGTGGCGGTGACTTCGACGCTGCCGATTTTCGAAGCCGGGATCGTGGAGCGGCCCTACCCCCAGCGAGCGCTCGAGGTGATGGTTCCCGAGTGGCGCGCCCGGGTGCTGGCGTCGATGGTCGATGCGGCGGGACCCGCGACCGCGAGCCGAACCGCGCTGCTCACCTCGCTGCTCAAGAAGGGCATGCAGCTGGAGCGCGCCTTCGCCAAGGCCGGCGGCATGCTCCTCGCCGGCAGCGACGCCGTGGGCATCGGAGGCGTGCTGGCCGGGTTTGCCGATCTCCGCGAGATCGAGATGCTCGTCGCCGCAGGCTTCACGCCGGTCGAAGCCATTCACATCGCGACCTTCAACGGCGCCCAGTTCCTCGGCGAGTCGAAGCGGATTGGAACCGTCGAGGTCGGCAAGCAGGCCGACCTCGTCGTGGTGCACGGCGATCCTGCGGCGAAGATTACGGACATTGAAAAAGTGGAGACCGTCTTCAAGGACGGGATCGGCTACGACTCGGCCAAGCTCGTCGACTCGGTGCGCGGCGTGGTGGGCCTCCAGTAGCGCTCGAAGCTGGAGGCTCGGCTATTCAACGCCACCTGGCTGGCTGGCCTGACAGCCAGGTCCGCCACCGAGGTTGACGAAGATCCAGTGTTTCGCCCAAAGAATACCCGCCGTCAGGCCGGGATCATTCCTCTGACGTCGGGAATTTGATATCGGCAATGGCAGCGGGCGCGTAGATATCAGTGTTGTATGGCGTCAGGAAAATGAAGCTGCTCCAACGAACCCCAAACCCGACGACCCGGTTATGTCCGAAAAGTTAAGGAGCGCGCTGAACCGGGATCTCTTGCCTTCGCCTTCGCCGCGCCCTAAGAACCGGCACCGCCGCCGTAGTTTCGAGAACCCGACGTTCAATTTCATACGAGGCCGATAATGAAAAGCCGCAGGGAGCTCCTGATCGCAGTCGCGCTGGGTTCGTGGTTATTTGCAACCGGGTCGCAAGCGGCCGACGTCAAGTATCAAAAACCACCGAAAGCGATCCTCGACGTCTTCAACGCCCCGCCGTTCCCGGTCGCATTTCCCGATCCTTCGGGCGGCACGCTCCTGCTTGCCACGCCGGTCCTCTATCCGCCCATTGCCGATCTGGCGAAGCCGATGCTCCGGTTGGCTGGGCTTCGCATCGATCCCACGACCAATGGCGAGCATCACGCTTCTTATTGGAGCAGCCTCTCCTTGCGGAAGGTCGCCGATGGTTCGGAAACGAAAGTCGAATTGCCGGCCGGCGCCCGCCCCGGCTACCCCACCTGGAGCGCAGACGGGAAATGGTTCGCGTTTACGAATATCGCTGCCAAGGGAATCGAGCTGTGGATCGGCAACGCATCCAGCGGGCAGGTTCGGCGACTGGAGGGGGTTCGGCTCAATGGCATTTTTGGTCAGATGAGTTTTGGTCAGATGAGCTCTCCCCTCCAGTGGATGCCTGACCAGAAGACCCTTCTCGTGAGGCTGGTGCCCGCCGATCGCGGCCCGGCGCCGGCGGCAGCTGAAGCCCCCGAGGGACCGAATGTGCAGGAGAGCACCGGCGGACGAGGACCCAGCAGCACGTACGAGGTGCGCGACGTCCTCAAGAATCCGCACGATGAACAGCTGTTTGACTATTATGCCCTGTCGCAGCTGGCACTGGTGGACACCGCCAGCGGCGCTATCTCGCCGCTCGGCAAACCCGCCATCTATGGCACCTTCTCGCACTCGCCGGATGGCCAATACATTCTCGTCGAGCGAATTCTTCACCCGTACTCATACCTCCATCCGTACGAGAGGTTCCCCAAGAACGTTGAGATCTGGAACCGAAGCGGCGGGCTGGTGCACAAGCTCGCCAGCCTTCCGCTGGCGGATCAGGTACCGATCCGCGGTGTGCCGACCGGCGCCAGGAACTACACCTGGCTGGAGTCTGGCATCCTGATTTGGGCAGAAGCCCTGGACGGTGGAGACCCGAGGAAGAAGGTCCCTCATCGGGACCAACTCCGCGCCCTAGAGGCGCCCTTCAACGGGAAACCGACCGACCTGTTCAAGACCGAGCAGCGATTCGCGGGCCTCCAGGAAATCGAGAAAGGTGACTTGGCGCTGGTCACCGACTGGGACGTCGATCGGCACTGGAGGCGAACGCTCCTGGTGGACATGAAATCAACCGACCGTGCGCCGCAGCTTTTGTGGGAACTGAGCACGGACGATCGATACCGAGATCCAGGGTTCCCCAGTCTCAAAGTCCTGCCCAACGGAAACCGCGTGGTGAGAGCAGATGAAGGCTGGATTTACCTGTCCGGCGTCGGGGGCTCTTCGGACGGGGACCGACCTTTTCTCGATCGCTTCAGCCTTCAGACGCGCAAGGCCGAGCGCCTTTTCAGATCTGACAAATCAAGCTTGGAGCGGTTCGTCGCCTGGGTCGATACCGCTCGAGGGCAGTTCGTCACTCACCGGGAGTCTCCGGTTCTGCCTCCCAACTACTTCCTTCGCACGCTGACCAAGAGCACGCCGAAACAGATCGAGGCCGGCGAGGCCTCGGTGATATCGAGTCTTCGTCCGATCACCCAGTTCCCGGATCCGGCGCCACAGCTTCGGCGGATCAAGAAGCAACTGGTCAAATACAAACGCCCTGACGGAGTGGACCTTTCGTTCACCTTGTATTTGCCGCCCGATTACAAACCCGGAACGCGGCTGCCCACGATGTTCTATGCCTACCCGCTCGATTACACCGAGAAGGAAACGGCGGGCCAGGTCCAGGGATCGACGCAAACCTTCGATATGTTTCGCGGGCCCAGCCACCTGTACTTCCTGCTCGCCGGCTACGCGGTGATGGACAACGTCGCCATGCCGATCGTCGGCCCGTCGCTCACCGCCTATGACACCTACCTCGAACAGCTGGTCGCCGATGCAAGAGCGGCCGTCGAAAAGGGAGTCGCGATGGGGGTGGTCGACCCGGAGCGGATTGGCGTGATGGGTCACAGCCACGGCGCGATGATGACCGCCAACCTGCTCGCGCACTCCAACCTGTTCCGGGCGGGCATCGCTCGCAGCGGCGCTTACAACAAGTCCCTGACTGCGTTCGGTTTCCAGAACGAGCGTCGAACGCTCTGGGAAGCGCTCGACACTTACGTCAAGGTGTCGCCATTGTTTTACGCGAACAAGATCAAGGATCCGATCCTCCTCATCCACGGCGAGGCGGACTTCAATCCCGGCACCGTGCCGCTTCAATCCGAAAGGCTTTACGAAGCCATCCGCGGCACCGGCGGCACCGTGCGACTGGTGATGCTGCCGTTCGAATCACACGGCTATCAGGCGCGCGAGTCCATCGAGCATACGCTCTATGAGATGCTCGCGTGGTTCGACCGCAACGTAAAGGGCGCCTCTCCTCGCGGAACGAAGCTGACCAGCGTGCCGGCGAAGTAACCGGTGGCTGTTGGGGGGACGATTTGGAGCGATCCCTTTTCGACCGCGGTTCGGCGCGAACGGTTGTCCGCCGCACCAGTCAACCGGAGTCGTCGTTCGCCGTTGCCGGCCCCGAGCTGCCTTTAGCGGACGAGCTGCTTGAAGCGGGACAGAAACTTATCCAGCTCGATTCTCTCCTCTCGTCTTTCGGCATCCCTGACGTCGACATACACCGCCAGGTCCGAGGCGCGGATTCGCCGACGGGATCCGACCTTTCGACAGGGTATGTCGCCCCTGTCGAGAATTTTCATGCCAAATGGGCACGCGGTGATCCGATATAGAGGCCCCCACCGCCGGTAGGCCAGACCGGACGGGGGGTCGCGACATGCCGATCACGCTCTCGCTGCCTGAGGCGCGCCGACTCGCCATTGCTTCACAAGGATTCGGTCCGAAACCGGCGACCGCCTCCGTCATGCACCTTCGCAAGCTGGCAGCGCGGCTGTTCGCATTCCAGATCGATTCGGTGAATGTGCTTGCCCGTGCCCACTATGTCCCGGCGTTCGCGCGGCTCGGCGCGTATCCGATGGATGCCCTTGATTCGCTGGCCTACCGCAAGCGCGAGCTCTTCGAATACTGGGGACACGCCGCGTGCCTGCTGCCGATCTCGCTCTATCCGCTTTTGCGGTACCGGATGCACAGCGACCTGACGCAGGAGTACATGCGGTCCGAGCGCGGGGCTTTCATGGCGAAGGCCTACGGCGAGGTCGCCGAGCGCGGACCCATCGCCGCCGCCGAGCTGTCCAATCCCGGCAAGCGCTCGGGGAACTGGTGGGGTTGGGGCGATGGGAAGATGACGCTCGAGCACTTGTACAACTCCGGTCTTGTCGCCATCGCTGGACGTCGCGGCTTCGAGCGGCTCTACGACATTGCGGAGCGCGTCATCCCTCGGGCCGCGCTCGACGCGCCGGTGCCGCCGCGCGAGGAGGCGATGAAGCAGTTGATCTGTTTCGGGGCAAAGGCGTGCGGCGTCGGGACGCTCGCCGATATCACAGACTATTTCAGGATCGACGGGTGGCGCGATCGAGTCGCGCCCTTGCGTTGGTGGGAGCGATTAAAGGGCCCGGGTCGTACCAGGCCGATCGCCAAGCGCCTGGTGTCGGAGCTGGTCGAGGAGGGACGTCTGGCCATCGCGCGAGTAGAGGGGTGGAAGGAGCCGGCCTATGTCCTTCCCGGCGTCCGCGTGCCGCGGATGGTCCAAGCCCGGGCGCTCGTGACCCCGTTCGACTCGCTCGTCTGGGAGCGCAGCCGCATCGAGCGGCTCTTCGGGATGAAGTACACCATCGAGCTCTACACGCCGCTGTCCAAACGGGTCTACGGCTACTACGTGTTTCCGTTCTTGCTCGGCGACACGCTCGTGGCCCGCTGTGACCTCAAAGCCGACCGTCAGCGCAAGGTCCTCATGGTGCAGAGCGCTTTCTTGGAAGTGGGGCAGCAGGCGCGCCGCGTGGTCCCGGACCTGGCCGACGAGCTCCGGCAAATGCAGGCGTGGCTTGAGCTCGACCGGATCGAGGTGGCCGAGCGCGGGGACCTCGCGGCGAAGCTGCGCCAGAGTGTGAAGTAGGCCGCGCTTGAGGTTCGTTTTGGATCACCGTGGGCACGCTTTCGCGTGGTAGCATGCGCGCGTCTGGCGCGGCAGCGATGTCGAGCGGGGTGGTCGCGGGTCTCGCTCGCCCGGGGGTGGACATGCGTGCGTTTAGCCCGGATCAGTGGCGCGTCCTCAGTCCCTATCTGGACCAGGCCCTCGACATCGCTCCAGAAGAGCGCGCGGCCTGGTTGGGTTCAATCCGAGCGCAGAACCCAGTCCTCGCGACGGATTTGCAAACGCTGCTTCAGGAACACGGCGCGCTCGGCGACGAGGGATTTCTCGAGACTGGCGCGACGTCGCTGCCCTCTGCGGCGCCGGTGACAGGACAGACACTCGGGGCCTACACGCTGGAGTCGCCGATCGGCCAGGGCGGGATGGGCACGGTCTGGATGGCGCGGCGGAGCGATGGTCGATTCGAAGGGCGCGCGGCGATGAAATTTCTGAACGTCGCGCTTCTCGGGGGCGGCGGTGAGAAGCGATTCAGGCGCGAAGGCAGCTTTCTCGCACGGCTCGCGCATCCCAACATCGCCCACCTCATCGATGCCGGTGTCTCGGCGGGTGGCCAGCCCTATCTGGTCCTCGAATACGTCGAGGGCCATCACATCGACGTCTATTGCAACGAGCACGCGCTCGACGTCGATGCGCGCATCCGTCTGTTCCTCGACGTCATTGCGGCCGTTGCGCACGCGCACGCCAACCTGATTGTCCACCGCGACATCAAGCCCTCGAACGTGCTTGTCACTGGCGAGGGTCAGGTCAAGTTGCTCGACTTCGGAATTGCCAAGCTGCTCGAGGACGAGACGACGGAGAAAGCGGCGACGGCGCTTACCGGCGAAGGCGGGCGAGCGCTGACCCTGGCCTATGCGGCGCCAGAGCAGGTGACGGGTACTCCGGTCACCACCGGAACCGATGTCTACGCCCTCGGCGTTCTGTTTTACGTATTAGCGACCGGTAAGCACCCGGCCGAATCTTCCCTTCATTCGCCAGCGGATTTGATGAAAGCGATCGTCGACACCGAACCGCTGCGTCCGTCCGAGATCGTCGCGCCGGCGGACAAGCTGAGGCGCGCGCTCCGGGGAGACCTCGACACCATCGTCGCGAAGGCGATGAAGAAGAATCCGGCGGAGCGCTACGTCTCGGTGACCGCCTTCGCCGACGATCTTCGCCGGTACCTTCAAGATCAGACGATCAGCGCCAGGCCAGACACGCTTGCGTATCGAGTGGCGAAATTCTTCCGCCGAAATCGCTTGGCAGCCTCGTTGGCCGCAGTAGCCTTCGCGGCGATCATCGCGGGGGTTGTCGGCACCGCGATTCAGGCGCGCACCGCACGCATCGAGCGCGACTTCGCTTTCCGTCAGTTGTCGCGCGCCGAGGCGATCAACGACCTCAACACCTTCGTACTTGCCGACGCGGCGCCCTCGGCGAAATCCTTCGTGAACGAGCTGATCGGACGGGCCGAGCAGATGGTGGGACGCCAACAAAGCCCGGACGATGCGAATCAGCTGGAGGTTCGCATGTCTGTCGGCGACCAATACCGGGGGTTAGGTGAATACGCGAAAGCCCACCGACTATTGACCGAAGCCTACCAGCGCGCGCGAGCGCTGCCGGACCCGGCCATGCGCGCTCGCACCGCCTGCGCGTTGGCGCAAACCCTTGCGAGCGAGAGCGACGTGTCCGGGGCGGAGAAGCTCATTCAGGAAGGTCTTGGCGAGCTTCCCGATGAGACGCGGTTCCTGCTCGATCGGGTCGGTTGCCTCCTGCGCAGCAGCCTGGTCGCCTTGAAGAAAGCGACCAATTCAAAGGATGCGGTCGCCAGCGCCGAGGCCGCTCAGCGCGCATTGCGCCAGTGGCCTTTTCCGACAGGAGCTCGCGAGTTGGACACCCTCACCATCCTGGCCACAGCCTACCGTCACGCTGGGCAGGTGCGAGAAGCCCTCGCCGCATTCGAACAAGCTTCCGCGCGCCTCACCGCGCTTGGTTACGGCGAGACGCATCGGGCCCAGGTGCTGTTCAACAATTGGGGCACGGCGCTGTTGGCGTGGGGGCGTCCGCTCGATGCGGAACGCGTGCTTCACCGAGCCATCGCGATTGGCCAGGACCATCGAGCGGACCTCCCGGCCCCTTTGGTCGTCAACTATGCGCGCAGTCTTAAAGAATTGGGTAGGTTTGAAGAGGCGGCGGACTACGCCGACCGCGCCTACTCGACGGCGCAAAAGCTGGGTGACAACGGGGCCTTGATCGAGTCGTCGTTGATGCGGACCGGAATCTATCGCAGCAAGGGCGACCTCGAACGCACCGACCAGCTCCTCTCGGAAACCGAGCCCATCTTGCGGCGCACCCTCCGACGGGGCCAACACCACGCCTTCGCTTCGCTCGCCCTAGAACGGGGGCTCACCGCGCGGGCGCGGGGCGATGCGCAAAGCGCGCTTGATTTTGCCAACCAGGCGATGGCAATCGCCGAAGCCTCGCTCAAGGAGAGCCGCGAGGCCCTTGGTCTCATCCCTGGCTTTCTCGTCAGCCGATCGGAGATCGAGCTGCAGCTTCATCAACCGGACAAGGCTGCGGAGGACGCCAGGCGGGCATTGAAGATGTCGCTGGACGTGGCGCAGCCGGGAACACTCTCATCCAAAGTCGGCCGGGCCCACCTGGCGCTCGGACGCGCTCTGGAGGCGCAAGGCCAACCCCAGGAAGCACGCGCGGCGTTTCGCTCCGCCGCCGAGCATCTGCAGAGCGCTCTCGGTCCCGATCATTTGGAAACGCGAGCTGCCGGCAAGCTCGCGGAGCCGGAGCTCCAGCTTTGATCGGAGCAAGGCGTCCTCGACGAACCCGCTGTGAGCGCGGTGGGATCGCGGCAGACTGCCCTCATCCACGGCCGGCGTCCGCGGGGCGCGGACTGCTCGCCCTCGCGGTCATCTCGCCCCTCTTGCTGGCCGAATGCGCGCACGCGCCGCGGGGCAATGGCTGCTCTCTGCCGGGCGCGGGTCCCTGGCGCTCGAAATCACCGACGCCGGTGGCGTCGGGGCGGTCGCCTCAGATGCGAAGGCACTGCGCAGGCAGCTCACGGATTACCGTGCGCGCTGCAATGCTGGCCAGGCCGAGTCCGTGACCGCGGGAAAAGCCTCCGAGTGATGAGGCTCTTTCCGCCGTGGTCCTTGAGCTTCGCCCGCTCACGCGCGCTGATATCGAATCTGCACCAGTCCCGAGGGATAGCTCTTCGATTCGACGAAACGCAGCGGAATCTCGGGGAGGCCGCTGGCGAAGAGCGGGCGTCCGTTGCCGAGAATGATCGGGACGACGTCGATGGTGAGCTCGTCCACGAGGCCCTCCTGCAAGAAGCTGCGGATCAGCGCGCCACCGTCGAGGTAGACGCGGCGGATGCCTTCGCGCTCGAGCCGCTCGGCGAGCTCGCGGGGCGGGCCCGACCACAGCTCCTCGCCGTGGCGAGGGTCGGCGGCGCGGCGGGTGAAGACGATCACCCGCTTTCCGCTGTAGGGCCACTCCGGGAAGCCGACCATGGTGTCGTAGGTGCCGCGGCCGATCACCAGCGCGTCGACGCCGGCGAAGAAGCCGCCGTAGCCATGGTCCTCGCCGTGGAAGGGATCGAGCCAATCGAGGCCGCCGTCGGGGCGGGCGATGAAGCCATCGAGGCTGACACCGATGAAGACGGCGAACTGGATGGCCATGCCTCCTCCTGGACTCGGCGATAACGAGCGCAACGCGCTTTTCAGCATCGGCCAAAACCGCCGATTCGGCGGGCCGACCGTGGCTGGCCTACCTCAGTGCGCAGAGATTGGCGAGATCGGCAGCGGAGGCGCCTTCGGGCCGCGCGATCGCCGCAAAGCGAGCGGACGTTCCACCATCCCAGGCGCCTGCCGCGATAGATGGGCTTCCGCCTTCGCGTAGATCACGCCGCAGTGAGGACACTCCTGACCGGAAGCTCGCGGAGCGTGACAACGAACGCAGGTCGCCCGCGCCTGGAGATCCACGGCTGAAGTCTAGCGTCGCGTGGCTTGACCACACTACCGCTGCTCACCGTGCGACGCGGGTCTGGGCTGTACGCGTTTGCCTATAGGTCCAGCGCGTAGTTGTTGGTGACTGCGTCCGCTCCGTTGAATCCACCCTCGAAATAGAAGGTGTTGCCGAGGATCGTACCGCTGGTGTTGTCGAGCGCTGGGGCAGGCATCGTGGCCCCCTGAGACCACATACCGGTGGCGGGGTCGAAAATCTGGGTATGACCCGTTCCACGCGGCGCCGGTCCTCCACCACCGGCCAGGTAGATCTTCCCGGTGCCGGAATAATAAACAGTCGCTGGATCGGTGACGCCGAAAGGCATTGCCGCTGCGACGGACCACGAGTTCGCAACCGTGTCGTAGACGCGGTGGTTGACGCCGTCAAAGCCTCCGGCGAACACGTGGACAGTTCCGTTCGGAAGCTCCACGCCGTGGATTCTGCCCAGCGGAATGGGCATCGGGGCGTAAGCGGTGGTCCAGGAGTTGCTGCTCAGCTCGTAACGCCACACGGTATTGGTCTCGAGGAAGTCACCGCCGAAACCGCCGATCACCCAGATCACCGCGCCATCCGTCGCGACCGCTGGACCAAAACGCGGGCCAGGCATGTCGGTGCCTCGGCTCCAGGTGCCACCGTCCTCGTGGTAGATGTGCAGGGTGTTGAGGACCGAGGTTCCATCGTAGCCGCCGAAAACATAGACGCATCCACCGATGGTCACGGCCGAGCCGAATGCGCGAATTCCCCCGGTTTGCGGAATGGGCGTCAAGGTGCTCCAGGTGTCGCTCAGGCTGTCGTACTTTCGGACGACGTTTGTCGGGATCAGCGCACCACCGATCCCTCCGCCAATCAGATAAAGCGAAGTTCCATCGCTGGACGGGGCGGTGGTGGTCTGTGCCAGGCCCCCGCTCTGCGGGATGGCCGCATTGGAACGCCACGTGCTCCCATCAGCAGTGAGGAACATCCCGATGCCATCTGGAGCGCCCTCCTGATTGACCAAGCCAAGGCTGGGGTGTTCCGTCTGTTGCGCGAACACGCCGGTTGCAAAAAGAGCCACTGCCACGAATAGAAAATTCCCCGGTCGCTTCAAGAATTGTGTCATGGATTTTCTCCCCCTCGGGTTTGTCATCTGACTGCAGCTTCGGCTCTCGCTTCTGGCTTGCAGCAGCGAAGGTGTCAAGTTCTATCGATGCACGCTGGAATTACCACGTATTCAATCTTTTACGAGATAAGCGTCTTTCTTTGGAATCTGCTGCCCGACCTTGAGCACCGCCAGGATGCCGAGCCCCTGAAGCAGCGCCACACCCCCCAGCGTCGCGCTGAACAGCCCCCGGTCCATCAGGCGGCCGAACACCAGCGGTGCGGTGGCCAAGCCCACGTCCAGTCCTGAATAGACGAACCCATAGACGCGCCCGAACGATTTCGACCCGAACCGCTCCATCGCTGTTTTCCGAACCAAAAGGTCGCGCGACGGCGTGGCCATACCGGTGCACAGGCCGATCACCGCGAAGAACGCACCGACGCTCCACCGCGGGATGGCGCCGCTGGCGACCGCCAACGCGGTGAGGGCCGCGCAAACGAGCGCAGCGGCGACGACGCGATCGTGCGCGCCACTTCTGGCGGCGACGAAACCACCCAGGACAATGCCTGCCGCGCCGCCGAGCAGGTACAGCGTGAGCACCGAGGCCGCTGCGGGCAGCGACAATCCGTAGACGTGTTGCACCACCGCCGGCCCGAAATTCTGCACCGCGCCGAAGGCCATGATCGAGACGAGGAAGAAGAAGAAGCACATCCACACTGCCGCGGAGCCAAGAAAGGCAAAGGCCGCTGCCGGCGGTGCAGGGTTGCCCGCCGGTTCGGCGTCGTGCCTGAAGGTCGTTGCGGCGAAGACGCTGCGCCGGGCGACGAGCAGCGCCAGCGCCACGACGGCGACCGATCCCGCGGCGAACGCAGCCGGACGCCAGCCCACCGACGCCGCGATGGTGGTCATGAACACCGGCCCCGCCGCCCAGCCGAGGTTCCCGGAAAGGCCGTGCACCGAAAA
>WNEZ01000868.1_pt1 | contig 24623 bp, 22 predicted proteins | sample 5400521 | NCBI WGS metagenome assembly WNEZ01 (sample SAMN13153339, study PRJNA577476) | soil metagenome | isolation source: 120 cm saprolite under Douglas fir tree site 2 hole 1 replicate 1 | place: USA:California | collected 2015-04-18
ACCCAATCGTTCGTCGATCCGTCCTATGGGAAGCTCGGCCTCGATCTGATGAGAGCCGGGCGCAGCGCGCCCGATGCGCTCACCGGTCTGCTCGCCGCGGATCCCGGCCGCGAAGTGCGCCAGGTCGCGATGATCGATTCCCAGGGGCGCGTCGCTGCTCATACCGGTGCGAAGAACATTCAGGCCGCCGGTCACCGCGTGGGGAGCAGCTACTCGGTTCAGGCGAATCTCATGCTCAATGACAAGGTCTGGCCGGCGATGTCCAAGGCATTCGAGCAGGCCCAGGGTGACCTGGCGGAGAAGATGTTGGCGGCGCTGGACGCGGCTCAAGCGGTGGGCGGCGACATTCGCGGGCGGCAGTCCTCGGCGATCATCGTCGTCTCCGGAAAGCCGTCCGGAAAGGCTTGGGAGGACCGGGTCTTCGACCTCCGGGTAGAGGACACTGCCGAGCCGCTGGTCGAGTTGCGGCGGCTCGTCAAGCTGCAGCGGGCCTACAATCACATGAACGCCGGCGATCTGGCGGTTGAGCGCAAGGATGCCGAAGGCGGTTTACGGGAGTACGCCGCCGCGGAGACACTGGTCCCCGACAGCGCGGAGATGATCTATTGGCACGCCGTCGCGCTGGTGAACATGAAGCGAATCGAAGATTCGCTGCCACTTTTCCGTCGCGTTTTCGCCTTGGATCCCGCCTGGCGCACCCTCACTCCCCGACTGCCTCAGGCCGGGTTGCTGCCCGACGACAAGAAGGTGATCGACCGCATCTTGAAGGCGCAGGGCGCCCGCTGACCGGCGACAGCCGTTTTCATTTGAGGACGGATCAAGGACTCGCGGCCCGGGAAAGCGGGCGGGAACCATCGAGGCGCGCCGCGATCGGCCGAAGCGTTTCGTAGATTTTGACCCGGGCCAGGCTCCAGGGGACGACCTCCGGCCGGTATCCATCCAGCGCATCGATCAGAGCATCCCGATGCTGCGCGGCGCCCGGATGAGCGATGACGATCACCTTCCTCTCGTCGGAGGAGGCGCAGGTCGAAAGCCAGTGGCGCAGCAGCACCAGCGCTCGGGGCAGGCGGTAAGGCATCATCCCGTAGCGCCCGTCGACTCCGTTTCGCGCGGCGAGCGCTTCCCGTGCGGCGATTGCAGGTTTGGAAATCGGATCGATGGGGAGCTTGTCGATGAAAACGCAAGCGACGTCGTGGCTTGCGTGGCTGCGGTGCCACAAGCTCCGGCTGCCGAGCAGCACCCGCCCGGCGGCCGGGTCTACCGGCCGGGCGCCATCCCGCCGCGATTGAAAAATCCGAACCGTCTCGATTCCCGACCGCTCCAGATTCGCCCGGACCCGCTCCTCGATCTGCACCAGGCGAAGCTGAGATGCGAAAAGCCCCATCACTTTTCCGCCGAGGAAAGCAGCAATCCCGCAGATCCGCGATGCGGCCCAGTCGAGGAATTCTTCATCGAAGGGGCGCGGCGCGTCGGCTATCAGGAGCACCAGCGGCCTTGTAGAGCTCTCCTTGGATGTCCAGTGCGGTGCGCGGGCGACGCCCAGGCGCTCCAGCAGCCAGGGCTTGTCCCCACCCACCGAAAGCGCGGTCGAGCTCAAGACCACGCTTCGGTCCTTGGCAAGACGCCCGAAGGCGTCGGAGACGTCGAGCGGCTCGGATCTCAGCCTCCACCCGATGGAGCTCGCTTCGACCGAGGCGAACAGAATTCTTGCATCCCTCGCGGGACCGGCGAATTCGGCCGTGGTTTTCAGCAGGGCTTGCACCTCGCAGGAGGCGCCGAGGACATCCCGCTCAAGCCCGGGGTTGAGCCGACTCAACTGCGGCAATTCGTCGCGGAGCGCCGACAGCCAGTCGCCAAGCTCGGCGAGGTGCATCTTGAGCTCGACCAACATCGCGCGCACCGGGGCCCAGTCGATGCTCGCTTCTATTTCCGCGTTCAAAAGAAGCTCTCGGCGATAGGGGGTGTTCTCCTCGGGGCACAGCGTGGCGAGGGCGCTTCCCAGGCGCTCGCCATCAAGACTAATCACCCTCACCCTGAGCGCGCCGTCCCCCGACCGAAGCGCGGCCGCCCAGGGCTCGACGATTCCGCGCATCTGCGATCCGAGGGCCGCGAGAAGTCCCCCGCGTCCCTCCACACCCAGCATCCGGTCGCTCAAGCGCGCAAGCGCGGCGTTGGACAGCTCTCGCGACAGTGCCGTCGCCATCGCGCCCTCCAGCTGGTGCGCTTCGTCGATGAGCAGGTGGCGCGACGTTGGGTAGTCCGGTGGCCACTCGGCCAGCACGGGCTGCTGCAGCAAGAGAAGGTCTGCCTCCTTCGAGCGTTTGACCGCCGAGTGATAGAAACATTGAGCATAGAGCGGGCAGCGCTCCGCCAGAGTGGTGGCGGGCTCCGATCGCGCCGCGAAGGCAAGCCTCTGCAGCAGCGGATAGCGACCTTTGAACCAATAGCTCAGCTTGCTGAGCTCGCCCGTTGGGCTGCAGCGGAGGAACGCTTTGAGGTAGGCGCGCGGAGCACGCTCTTCGTAGCTCATGCGCGCGTCCGTCTTCGAGACGTCCGCGGCGCGCCGCCGACACAAGTACTGCTGTTGTTCGGCCAGGAAGGAGTAGTGCAGGCCCTCGGCGGTGTCGCGTTGAACGCGCGGCAATTCGGTGCTGAGCAGCCGCGCCAGTCGGCTCTCACTGCCGACGGCGATGGTGACGCGGCAAGCGTTTTTTCTCGCGAACGCCGCCGCCGGAGCCAGGTAGGCCAGCTTCTGCGACGCGGCGCGTCCGGGCTCGACCGCCGAGGTGCCCTCGCTGGCGAGCGCGGCTTGCAGCCATTGCGCCATCTGCGCTTCCGGCGCGGGCCCAGCGGCTTCTGTCTGCGCTCGCTCGGACACTCCGGCGCCGTGATGCGCCTCGCCGCGGAAAAGCGATGGACCGGAAGACGGGGCCTGCTCCTTGGAGCATCCGTCGAAAGCACGGTTGGAATCGCCCAACGCCGGGTCCCGATCTGGGAAACGGCAGTCGTTCGCGAGCCGCGACAACAGCTCGACCATCGGCAGCCCTGACCGTGCGGGCACCTGCGCCAGAGCCTCCGGTCCTCCGGGTGCCAGGCATTGGAGAACTTCTTCGACGTCGTCTGCCCGTCCCGCTTGAATGCAGCGGTCGACGGCGCGGCAGAGCATGGCGAAGGTGTCCTCGCAATCCTTGAGCGCACGATGCGTCGCGCGGTCGCCGATTCCCGTCCAGCGGATCATCGACTCGAGCGAGTAGCTCTCCAGCTCCGGGTAGAGGTAGTGGAGCAGCTCGCAGGAGTCGAGCACCGGCGCGTCTATCTGCTCGAGGAGCTCGGCGAGGAAGCTCTGCTCGAAGCTTGCGTTGTGCGCCACCACTGTCCATCCGGAGAGAGCTGCCCGGAGCTCGGGCACAAAGGCTTCGAATGCGGGCTGACCGGCGAGATCCGCGTCGTCGATTCCGGTCAGCCGGCGGATGGAGAGGGGCAGCGGAAAGGGAGACTCGAACAGCTTGGAGATCCGCCGGACCACTTTGCCCTCGTCGACGAAGAGGGCGCCGACCTCGATAACTCGATCGATGGATGGGTCGAGCCCGGTCGTCTCTAGATCTACGAAGGCATGGTGTCGAAAAAGCTCAGCCGCCGTGCCCATGAAATACAACACTAATCGCGTGGTCCGACACTCGAAAAACGTCTGTCATTGGCGCTTCGGCGTGCGCGGCCCGAAATCAACCTCGTCCGGAAGCTCGTTGACGTCAGAGTCTTTCTGGTAGGGAAAATGAATCGCCAGCTTCTCGCCTACCTGAGCAATGCCCCGCACGATTCCCTCGGTGAAATCTCCGCGCCGGAATTGATCGGACATCGCGGAGGCGATGCTGCTCCAGAACTCGCTGCCCACCCGGCGGTGGATCCCTTCGTCGCCGAGGACGACGAAGCGCCGCCGCGACGGCACAATGAAGAACAGAACGCCGTTGCGCGCGGAAGTGGCGGTCATGCCCAGGCGCAGGAATGCCTTCTCCGCCTGCCGTCGCACGTCGCCCCAGAACAGCGGAGAAATCGAGACGCGAATTTCCCCGGACGTCTGGTGCTCGGCGACGCGGATCGCTTCCTCGATCCGACGGGTGTCGATGGACTTCAGGAGTTTTGCAGTTCTCCAGAACACCAACGTTCCCTCACCAGGAGCCGGAGGCGCCTCCGCCACCGGAGCTGCCCCCGCCACCCGAGAATCCACCACCTCCACCGCGGCCGCCCCCGAAACCTCCGCCTCCGCGACCAGAAAACATCGTCGAAAGCATGAACAGAGCAAGGGTGGGGTGGGTGATCAGAAAGATCAGCGCTCCGATCGCGACCAACGCGAAGAAAGCGATCTGCAGAGGGCTTGCCTGCCTTGGCGCCGGGCGCTGCCGGTAGTTGGGCGCCGCCCGCGAGTCGTCACCGCCGCCCCCGACGAGCGAAATCAGTCCATCCACGCCGGCGACGATGGCCCGGTCGTGATCCCCGGAGCGAAGTTGGGGGGCGATCCGCTCCTGGATCACCCGCGCCGCCTGGAGATCCGTTACCGCGCCTTCCAGCCCGTAACCCACCTCGACCCGGATCTTCCGGTCGGCCGAAAAAACGAAGAGGGCCAGGCCATCGTCAATTCCCTTTCGCCCGACCCGCCACGACTTGAACGTCTCCGCCGCCCAGTCCTCCAGCGGCGTATCGCCGGTGGTGAAGCCGATCCAGACGATGATCTGGTGTCCGGTTTGCCCCTGATATCTTTCGAGCCTTTGCTCCAGGCTCTGGCGGGTTGCCGGCGTGATGAAATTCGCCTCATCGGTGACGAAATGCGTCGGCGCAGGGGGAACAACCGCAGCTGCCGCGAAGGCCAACCGCCCGCCGAGCAGGCAGAGAACGAAGGTCAAGCAAACGGCAAGTCGGTTCACACTTAGAACTTAACTTTGGGCGCCGTCTCCGCGCCCGCCTGCGCCTTGAAGTACGCCTTCTCGTTGAAGCGTCCGCCGAAAAAACCGGCGATCAGGACGGTTGGAAAGGAGTCTCGCTTGGTGTTGAAGCCCTGGGCTGCCTCGTTGAAGCGCTTGCGCTCCACCGCGATCCGATTCTCGGTGCCTTCCAGTTGGGACTGGAGATCGCGGAAATTCTGCGTTGCTTTGAGGTCCGGATATTTCTCGATCACGACCATCAGCCGCGACAGGGATGACGAGAGCGCGTCCTGCGAGCGCTGAAACCGCTCGAAGGCGCCGGGGTCGCTGGGCACCTTGCTCCCATCCACCAGCGTCTGACCGGCCTTCGCCCGAGCTTCCGTCACCGCGGTGAAGGTGTCTTTCTCGAAGGATGCCGCCCCCTTCACCGTTTCGACCAGATTCGGCACCAGATCGAGGCGGCGCTGATAGACGTTCTCCACCTGTCCCCACTGCGACTGAACTTGTTGATCCAGGGAAACCAGATTGTTGTAGCTGCCCACGCACGAAAAGCCGGCCAGGACAACCGCTCCCAAGACGATGATTGCGATCCACTTACCCATGCATTCCTCCGCGCAAACCTAGACTTGCGCCGCACGTTCATGTACGCGCCGGGGCCCAAAATCAACTGATTGCTTCCTACCAGGGAAAGCCGCCGAAAGGCATTCGTGGTTCGCCGGCCCCTGCTGTAGTGTCATCCCGAGTCGAGGAGCGCGCCCATGGCGACAGAGAAAAGAGTGTTCCAGACGCGTGAGGAGATGCCGCCGCGGTATCGGGAGACGCTCGAGCAGATGATGAAGAGCCAGGCCTACCGCGAGCTCGCCGCGGCGAGGATGTTCGGTCACGGCCTGCAATACGTGAGCTCGAGCAAATGGCTTAAGTTTCTGGTGTGGCACATCGGGGAGGAAACCGAGCACTACCTGGCGGTGGCCCGGATGTACGAGAAGTTTACCGGCGAATCCGTGGATGGCTGGGTGAACGAGCGCCTCGACGACAAACCGATTCCCTTCGCTCAATCCTGGTTCGAGCTGGCGATGGCCCAGTTTCTCTACGACCGGGGCGGGTTCTGGCAGCTCCAGGAATACGACGTCTGCACCTATCCTCCCTACCGCGAGGTGATCGGAAAGATCATCGAGGAGGAACGGGGACACCAGGGCCTCGGAGAACGGATCGTCGTCGAGCTTTGCCAGACGGGGAAATACGACGAGGTGAAGCAACCGCTGTTCGAGCGATGGCTGAAGCTCGGGCTGCTCTCGTTCGGCCGTCCGAACAACGAGGGCAACCGCTACGCGATCGGCGTTGGGCTGAAGAAACGGGACTCCGGCGAAGTGATGCAGGACTTTGTCACCGACATCAAGCCAGCCGTTCGAGCGAGCGGCCTGACCTTTCCACCGCCGGAACAATTGGGATTGGAAATGCCGCCGTCGTTGGACTGGAAGCTGTAGCGCTCAATTCGATCCGGCGGCGGGTGTCCATCGCACGATCGCATGCAATGGCACGAGCAGCTCGGAATTCGCTCCGCCCAACACGAGGTCGAACGGTCCCACCGCCCGCAGCACCTGCTTCAAGGTCAGGCCGTTGCGCAGCACCAATTCGATCGAGTGCCCCACGTGCTCGGCGAATGGCCGCGGATCGGTGAAGGCGCGGCGCTCAGGCTGCCGGATGATCGGAGCTGGATCTCGCGCCAACTGGGGGTCGTGGTGAACGGACGAAAAGATTCTTTCCCAGACCTCCTGCCGCGCGAGCAGGATTACTTGAAGTTTTTCGAGGCGACCGCTCTGCTTGAATTCGAAAGCGACGCGTTCAACCGATTGGAGCACGTCCTGAAGCGTCTGCTCGGCAAGGACCACTGAAAGCTCGGCCCCCTGCTCGATCAAGACCTCTAGAAGAGAGTTCACCGCGTCACCGGGAACGGCGCTTCGCGCCTGCTTCACCGCCACCTTCTTCTGCGATTTCGCCTTCCGCACCAGAAACTCAGCCGGCGACATCCCGCTCTGCAGCACGCCGAACGCGTCCTCGAATCCGAGCGTGGGGTTTTGCTGCATCAGCTCATAGACCTGGTCAAACCTCTTTGCCTCCTCGGCGTGTAGCTTTCGCCAGATACGGGCTTTCATCTTCCCTTCCAACTCGCCGCGGGCGATCCGCGCGGGGACGTGCTCGCGCTTGGCCAACGCGTTGATCTGGTCCTCGGTAGGAGGGGCTCTCGAGGACCGGGGTCTCCGGGCAGGGTGAGAACCCGCGAACGACGGCTTGACGGTCTGCGGGGTGGGACCCACGTGGTGGGCAGTGGGGTGGAGGGTGGGGACCACCGCATGGGGAGTGGGAACGACCGGCTGGAGGGTGGGAACCACCGCTTGGGGAGTGGGAATGACCGGCTGCGGAGTGGGATTGACCGGTTGGGGCCTAGGGACGACCGGTTGGGGCGGTTTCGCCGCCGACGGCACCGAAGGTCGACGGATCACTTCAATTTGAGGACTGCGGCGGGGCTTCTTATCGCTCACGGTTGTCGATTCCAGGTCAGGACTTGGTGATGCCCATGTTCTCCGTCAGATCCACCTTCCAGCCCTCTTGTTCGCGGACCATCGTCACTTGCTCGGCGATCCCGCCTGCGGCGGCGGCGAGGACACACCGATCTGCCTCCTCGTGGACGAGCTTCACCTCAGTCAAGGGCTCCGGTCGAGTTGTTCCGGAAAACGCCAGTGCGGCGGGGTCGTCCTTGATCGCTCCGCCGGAAGCCATGGAGGCCTCCTTCGACCTCGTGGCCAACCTCTTCTGCGTCTGTTGCGAGAGGGCCGCGTACGCAGTCTTGTAGTCGCCACGCTGCACGGCCTTGCTGAAGGACGTATAGGCATCCACGGGACTGCTTCCACGCGGCTTGTCGCACGCCGCGAGCGACACGAACAGCAGAAGTGCCAAGGTTAATCGCACAGCCGTTATCTACTGCAAATTGTCCCTCACTTCAGCGGAAGTTTCTTCAAGAGCTTAAACTGGCCATCGCCCGCCTTTGAGCTCGATTCGGGCGAGGACCGAGCGCGCCGCGCTGTATCGGAACCGCGAATGTAAGGGATTGTCGCCGTCGCGCAGTTCTTTATGAACCTCCGTTTTCAGGCAAAATGGGTTTGCCGATGATCCAGATGTTCCATGTCTCCAAGTCGTACGCGAGCGCGCCGCCCTGCCTGACCGACGTCACGCTGCAGATCGACAAGGGCGAGTTCGTCTTCATCACCGGACCTTCCGGCGCGGGAAAGTCGACCCTTTTGAAGTTGATGTTCTGCGCCGAGCGCGCGACCAGCGGTCAAGTGTTGGTCGAGGGCCGCAACCTCGGCCGCATTCGAGACTCGGCCGTTCCTTTCCTGCGGCGCAACGTCGGGGTGGTGTTCCAGGACTTCAAGCTCCTCATCCACCGGACGGTCAGCGAAAACGTGGCCTTCCCGCTGCAAGTTCTTGGCGTCTCCCGGGTCGAATGCGAGGAGCGAGTGCGCAAGATGTTGCGTAGGGTGGGGCTGGCCCACAAGGCGGACAGCCTTCCGCCTCGGCTCTCCGGCGGTGAGCAACAGCGGGTGGTGATTGCCCGCGCCCTGGTAAACGAGCCGACCATTTTGCTCGCTGACGAGCCGACCGGAAATCTGGATCCGGAGCTCACCGTCGAGATTCTGGATTTGCTTTGCGACGTCAACGTTCGAGGTACCACCGTGGTGGTCGCCACCCACGACGCCAGCGTGCTCGCCCGATACCGGAAGCGGGTGATCCGCCTCCAGGGGGGACAGGTGGTGTCCGACCGGAATGAGCTCAAAGGTCGCGCCCTGATGGCGGCCGGATGAGGGCGCTCGCGAACACGGCGTACTTCTGGCGGTGTGCCGTGCAGGGCGTCCGGCGCGCCCCGTTGGTGCATCTGCTCGCGGTGTTCACCATCGGAATCGTTCTGCTCGCTGCCGGGCTGGCGAGAAGCGGCATTTCGCTGCTGGATTCACTGACCGAGTCGATCGGGGGCGAGGTCGAGCTGACGGTCTACCTGCGCGAGGGCGCCGCCGAGTCGGCCGCGGCGGAGGTGGCGCGCTTGCTGGGTTCGAAAACCGGTGGCTCGGCGATGGTGGTGACCCCGGAGGCCGCGCTCGCCCGGCTTCGCGCCGAGCTGCGGGGGGTTGGAGATGCGCTGCGGGATCTTCCATCCAACCCTCTGCCGTACTCGGTTCAGCTCCGCGTCGCGCCGGCGCTTCGCAACCCGGAGGCGCTCCGCGCGCTCGCCGCCGAGGCACGAGCGATGCCGCTCATCCAGGACGCCGACTACGGAGAGGAGGCGGTCGCGCGACTGACCGCGATTTCGCGGGCGGTTCGCTACGCCGGCCTCATCGCCTTCACCGTGATTGGGCTGGCGACCGTCTTTATCGTCGCCGCCACGCTGCAGCTTGCGATCTACACGCGCCGGGACGAGATCGAGATCCAAAAGCTGGTCGGAGCCACCAACCGCTTCGTCAAAGCGCCCTTCCTTGTCGAAGGAGGGATCCAGGGCGTTCTGGGAGCGGCTCTGGCCCTGGTGGCGCTGTGGGCGTTTTCCCAGGCGGTAGGTCCCAAACTCCAGCTTTTGTTCGCGTTTCTCCTTCGCCCGGGAACCCAGCTGTCGCTCGTGAGTCCTTCGGTTGCCTGGGAGCTTTTGCTCGGCGGCGGCGCGCTCGGATTGAGCGGCAGCTTCGTGGCCGTGGGGCGCTTTTTGAAGACATGATCCGGACTGCGAACGCCCTGGCCGGCGCGCTCTTGCTGCATGCGCTCAGCGCGGCAGCGTCGGTGGCGAACGAGGGATTGCATCAGGAGCGCGCCACCGTTCGAGAGCAGCTTTCCGCCGAGCGTGCCGCCCTCACCGCGGCGCGAGAGCAGAAAGTGCAGCTGCTCGAGGCGCTGGAATTCACCGAGCGCCTCGCGCGTGCTTCCGCGGCGCGGGCGCGGGCCCTCGACTCCGAGCTGCTCGGTCTGGGTGGGCAGGTGCAATTCGTTCGCCGCGAGCGCGAGGCCGCCCGGGTCGAGCTGGCGCAGTTGCTGCAACGGATCCAGCCCCGCCTCTTCGTTCTCTACCGGATGACGCATGAGCATCCACTCAAGCCATTGCTTTCCGCCGGGGACTTCTCTTCTTTGATGTGGCGCTGGCGGGCGATGACCGGCTTGCTCTCGCGCGACTTCGAGTCTCTCCGCGCTGCGAAACGGCTCGCCGATTTCGGGGGGCTCCTCGCCTCGCAGCTCGGATCGCTGGAGACGGACCTCGGCCGGTGGCGCGACCTTTCCGCCGCTCGAGGCCGTGAGGCGGCCGCTCGCCGGCGCGAGCTTTCCGAGGTAGTGGCTGCCCTTCATGCAGACGCGCTCCAGTCGAAGCGGATCATCGCCGAGTTGGAAGAAGAGGATCGAGCCCTGACGAATCTGATCAAGGCGCTGCAGATGGCGCGCTCCTCTGGGTTTCCGGCGCAAAAGGGCCATCTTCCCTTGCCCGCCGAGGGAGTCCTCGAAGTCGGTTTTGGCAAGGTGATCAATCCAAAGTTCAACACCGTCACCGTCCAGAAGGGCTGGGACATTCGAGCGGAGGAGGGTTCGGCGGTCCGCGCAATCGCCGCCGGGCAGGTGGCGCACGCGGGATGGTTGCGCGGATACGGCAACGTCCTCATCATCGACCACGGCGGCGGATTTCACTCGCTGGTCGCCCACCTGGCTTCGGTTACCCGCGCCGCGGGGGAGGCGGTCGAGGCGGGGGAAACGGTGGGCACAGTGGGTGACACCGGCTCGCTCAAGGGAGCCTATTTGTATTTCGAGATTCGACAGGATGGCGAGGCGGTCGACCCGGCGGCCTGGATTGGAGACAGCGCCGCCATCGTGAGGGCGCGGCGGAGCAGGCGCTAGTGAATCTTTTGACTGGAGTTCAGCGGAGCTTGCGGCGCGCCCTCGTCAGGCGCGGGGCTAAATCGATCACCATCAACGTGCTGGGTCGTCCGATCCACTACTACGAGGTGGTTGGAACCGGGAAGGGTCTTCCCGTGGTCCTGGTGCATGGGCTGGGCGGCTCGGCGAACGGCTTCTACAAGATTCTCTTCCCGCTGGCGGAGCGATTTTCCCGCGTCTTTGCCCTCGACCTCCCAGGGCATGGATTCTCACCGCGCGCGGAGCCGGCCACCAAACTTCGAGAAAACCTGGATCTGGTGGCGGCTTTTTGTGAGCAAGTGGTGGGGGCACCGGTCTTCGCGATCGGCAATTCGCTCGGCGGTGGGCTCTGCTTGTTGCTCGCCAGCGAGCGGCCGGAGCTGATTGGATCCCTCGCGCTGCTGGCCCCGGCGGGCGCGCGACTGGAAAAACAGCAGCGCGTGGAGATTGCCGCTGCGCTCCTCGTTCGCAATGGAGCGCAGGCAAGAGCGCTGACCCGCCGGCTATTTCACCGCGCGCCGTTGGTCACGCTGATCTTCGCCACCCTCTTTCCGAAGCTCTACGGCAGTCCGACCGTCCGCGAAATTCTCGCCGGCCCGGATGCCGAGGCGTTCCTTTCGCCAGAGCAGCTTCGCCGCGTCAGCGTTCCCACGCTTCTCTTGTGGGGCAAAAGCGAAAAGCTGCTTCCCTTCGAGGCGGTGGAGTACTTCCGCGCCCACCTGCCCCGGCAGGCGGGGATTGAGATTGTGGAGGGCTTTGGGCACGTGCCCCAGATCGAGCGTCCCAAGGAGCTGGTTCGCCGACTCAGTGTTTTTGCCGATCAAGCCCGGCTGGAAGCTTGACTGTCTCCCCCTTACAATCGCTCAGGGTCTTTGCAAAGGACGCAATCGTGCCAAGAACGGTCTTTGGTTTTGTACGGGTGGGAGCAACCGCTCTGTTGGCGCTGTGGCTGATTTCCGGTCGCTTGGCCTTCGCTGCTCGCGACGATGAGACCTACAAGCAATTGGAGCTGTTCGCGCGGGTTCTCTCCTACGTGCAGAACAACTACGTCGAGCCCGTCCAGGAGGAGCAGCTGATCCACGGCGCGATCAAGGGGATGCTCGAGACGCTCGATCCACACACCCTCTTCATGCCTCCCGAGGTGTTCAAGGAGATGAAGATCGACACCTCCGGGGAGTTTGGCGGTCTGGGAATCGAGGTGGTGAAGAAGGACGAGGTGATTACAGTGGTTTCCCCCCTCGATGACACGCCTGCCCCGCGCGCCGGGATCCGCCGCGGCGATCAGATCCTTGCGACCGACGATGAGGCCACCAAGGGGATGGACGTTGCCCGGGTGATTTCAAAGCTCCGGGGACCCGCGGGAAAGAAGATCGTGCTCAGCATCATGCGGGAGGGCTTCAACGCGCCGAGGGAAATCGTAGTCATCCGCGATCACATCCGCCTCGTCTCGATCGAAGGTCAGCTCTACGAAGGGATCGGCTACGTCCGGGTGAAGAATTTCCAGGAACGGACCGACGCTTATCTTCGCAAGGAGTTGGATCGGCTGCGGACGCTCAACGGCGCGGAGCTGAAGGGCCTGGTGGTCGATCTCCGCAACAACCCGGGGGGCCTTCTCGACCAGGCGGTGGCGGTGAGCGATCGCTTTCTGCCCGGCAACCTCACCATCGTCACCACCCGTGGGCGCGATGGCCGCAACACCACGGAAGAGCGCAGCAAGGATCGCGATACCGAGAAAGCGTATCCGCTGGTGGTGCTGGTGAATGGAGGCAGCGCTTCGGCATCGGAGATTGTCGCGGGTGCGTTGCAGGACCATCGCCGCGCGGTGGTGATGGGCACCCCGACGTTCGGGAAGGGATCGGTGCAGACGGTGATCGAGCTCGAAGACGGCTCGGGACTCAAGCTGACCATCGCCCGTTACTACACGCCGAAGGGGCGCTCGATCCAGGAGCGTGGAATCACCCCCGACTTCATCGTCGGTGAGTCACCCGGGAAGGCGGCGCCGTCCAAGGAAAGCCCCCGCGAGAGAGACCTTCGGCGCCATTTCAAATCCGATGAGGTGGCCAGCCGCGAACAGCCCGCGGCAAATGTTCCCGCCAACCTCAAGGACTGGACCGCCACGCAGCAACTGGACGATTACCAGCTCAAGGTGGCGCTCAACTATCTGCATTCCCTTCCCCCCTCGAACGCGCCCACCAGCCCGCGCCAGGTTCAGGTGCAGTAGGCAATTGCACCGAAGTGCTGACTTGGGGACGGGCGAAGGGCGGCCCCTGTCGATTCGATTGCAACGAGCGCGGAGAAAGACCACCTTCTCGAAGTGAGCTTCTGCGAACGAAGTGCCTTCAAAGCGCGGCTAATCGTTTGACAGCGCTGGCCTGGCTCCCTATTGTCCGGCGACTCAAGCGTCGGAATGGGAAAACCCTTGTAAATTTAGGGGTCTGTCTAATTCGAGAACTAAAGGAAGGCCGAATCCGCGGATTCGGGCGGGGCTTCTCGGATGGCCGAGTGCGCCTTATCTCGGTCAAGAAAGAAGCGGCGCCACCACCGCGGAGGGGCTACCGCGAAAGATGACCACCGTCGAGATTCTCTTTCTGGGTGTCTACTTCAGTGTGCTTTGCGTGCTCGCGGTTTACGGCTCGCACCGCTACCGGATGGCTTTTTTATATTACCGACACAAGTTCAAGCTGCCGGTTCCCAAGGGTCACGTCGGGCGACTTCCGCCGATCACCATTCAGCTTCCCATCTACAACGAACGGTACGTGGTGGAGCGGCTGGTGGATTCGGTGTGCCGGATCGAGTACCCGCGGGAGCTGCTCGAGATCCAGGTTCTGGACGACTCGACGGACGAGACGTCGGCGATCGCCCGCGCCTGCGTGGAACGGAATCGCCAGCGCGGTTTCGACGTCAGCTACTTGCGCCGCGAGAACCGGGAAGGCTTCAAAGCCGGTGCCCTCGAGTATGGGCTTAAGGTCGCCCGCGGCGAATTCATCGCGGTATTCGACGCGGACTTTGTCCCCGCTCCGGACTTCCTGCAGCGCACGGTCCCCTTCTTCTCCGACGCGAACGTGGGCATGGTCCAGGTTCGCTGGGGGCATCTGAACCGCGAGTTTTCGATCCTCACCCAGGCCCAATCGATTTTTCTCGATGGGCACTTCATCATCGAGCACACCGCCCGGAATCGATCGGGGTGCTTTTTCAACTTCAATGGCACTGCCGGAATCTGGCGCCGCGATACGATCGGCGACGCGGGGGGCTGGCAGCACGACACCCTCACCGAGGATCTGGACCTCTCCTACCGGGCCCAGCTTCGAGGTTGGCAGTTCATCTTTCTGCCCGAAGTCATCTCCCCGGCGGAAGTCCCCGTGGATATGAATGCCTTCAAAAGCCAGCAGCACCGCTGGGCGAAGGGTTCGATCCAGACGGCGAAGAAGCTTTTGCCCACCATCCTGCGCAGCGATCTTCCGTTCGCGGTGAAGCGGGAGGCTTTTTTCCATCTCACCAACAACATGGCCTACCTCTTGATGGTGTTGCTCTCGGTGTTGATGCCGATTTCGATGGTGGTGAGATTTCAGCACGGGCTCTACGAGACTCTCTTTCTCGATCTACCCTTCTGCATCTCGGCCACTGCTTCGGTCTGCTTCTTCTACATCGCTTGTCAGCGGGAGCAGGGGCTGAGCTGGTGGGATCGGATCAAGTATCTGCCCTTCGTGATGAGCATCGGGATCGGACTGGCGCTCAACAACGCGACCGCGGTGATCGAGGCGCTGCTCAATCAGCGCTCGGACTTCACCCGCACTCCGAAAATCGGCGCCGAGGGAAGGGTGGCGAAGAGGGAGGTCAGCGACAACTATCGCGGGCGCCGCAACTTCATGCCAGTGATCGAGCTGCTGTTTGGCGCCTACTTCACCGCCGCTCTGTGGTTCGCCATCGATGCGGGGATTTACGCTTCCGTTCCATTCCTCGTCTTGTTCCAGGTCGGTTTCCTCTACGTCGGCACGATGAGCGCCTTCCAGGGCAATCGACTCGGGCGGCTGCTCTGGGCACGGATGCCTGCCGCGGCCAAACAGGCACAGCGGACGGCGTAGACCAGCCCCGAGTTGAAATCGGCCTCCGGGGCTACCCGGGATCGGGCGAGGGCGCGCGCGAGTCGCCTCCTGCATCGACCGGATTCACCGGTACCGGGGCGGTGGCGCGGATCAGACGATGTTCGGCCATCGGTAAACGGCTGACGGCTTGCGAGGACCGGCAGGACTCGTCGACGGCGGTGCTCGTGGCGGACTTCGAAGCGGGCCCGCCGTCCTCGCAGCCGGTGAGCGCGGCTGGCGACGCCCGGCAGGATTCGTCGACGTTCCTGCTCATCGCGGACTTCAACACCAGCCCTCCGTCCTCGCAACCGACCAGCTCGGTGGGAAAATCGACCGAGCAGATCCGGCCGGAGGTGACGAACACCATGGCTCGAGTTTCCCCGAGAAATCCCCGCGGCGTCCTGGAGAGCAATATCGAGATCGGATTCGAGTCCTGCCGGCTTGTACCCGCGTCGCCATGGGCGCGTTCCACCGCAAGGAACAGGGTGCCTCCATCGTCAGTGCCGAGGTAGTTGTAGCTTGGATTGAGCGCGTGGACGTAGGTACCGGAGAGATCGCCCAGACATCCGGGCGGTACGCGAATCGCAGGCGGTGGAGCTGCGCCGGGCGGGCTCGGGGCGGGAGGTGGCTTACGGATACACCCGATCCAACCGCAAAGAGACAGCCCCAGCGAAAACCATCTCGAGCACGCATGTCTCAAGCGCTTCCACTTCTAGGGCAGCGACTTGCCGGACGTCAATTAACCGTCTCGCTGTCGAAGAGCGCGGCGACGAACTCCCGCGGATCGAATGGCCGCAGGTCGGCGATCTTTTCACCCACACCCACCCAGGTGACCGGAATTTTGAGCTCGTCGCAGATCCCGATGATCACGCCGCCCTTGGCGGTGCCGTCCAGCTTGGTGAGCGCGATGTTCGTTACCCCGACCACCTCCTGAAACTGTTTCGCCTGCGCAATCGCGTTCTGGCCGGTCGTCGCGTCGAGCACCAGCAGCACCTCGTGCGGCGCTCCGGGGAGCGCCTTGTCCATCACCCGTTTGACCTTCTTGAGCTCCTCCATCAGGGAGATCTTGGTGTGCAAGCGGCCGGCGGTGTCGGCGATCACCAGATCCGCATTCTCCAGCCGTGCCTTCTTGATCGCATCGAAAATGATCGAGCTGGGGTCGGCGTTGTCCGCGCCTTTCACCAGCTGCGCCTGGGCGCGCTCGGCCCAGACGTCGAGCTGCTCGGTCGCCGCGGCGCGAAAGGTATCTCCGGCCGCGATGATCACCCGCTTGCCCCGCCGGGTTTGTTTCGCCGCCAGCTTGCCGATCGTGGTCGTTTTGCCCGAACCATTCACCCCCACCACCATGATCACGTGCGGGGGCCCGCCTCCCTCAAGGGTGATCGGAGCCGGGAAGGTGACGATCCTCTCCACCTCCTCGCGGATCACCGATTTGAGCTTGTCCGCGCTCGTCAGATCGTTTCCTTTTGCCTTGTCGCGCGCCAGTCGCACCAGATTGGACGCCGTCTTCACCCCGATGTCGGCGGTGAAGAGAATCTCCTCCAGCTCCGCGAGCACCGACTCGTCCACCCGTTTCGGTTGGCCGAAGAACGAATTGAGCTTGGACATGAAGCCTTCGCTTCGCGTCTTGCCCAGGCCCTGCGCCAGGGTCTGTCCCGCTTGCGCTTCGATCCGCCGTTTTTCCTCTTCCCTCGCGATCCGCGCCCGCTCCTCCTCTTCCTCGCGCGCCTTCTGGGCCGCTTCTTGCCGGAGGCGGTCCTCCTCCTCGCGCTCGCGCCGCTGGCGCTCTTTCGCCTCCCGCTCCGCCGCTTTGGTGGCGCGGTATTCTTCCCGCTTGGCCAGCTCCTCGCGCTCCTTGAGCGCGCTGGCTTCGGCTTCGAGGCGGGCTTTGGCCTGTGCGTCGGCCGCCGATTTCGCGGCCTCCGCCAGCTGCCGCCGGTCCCGGGCGAGCTCCTCGGCCGTCTGGTGCGCTTGCTCCGCTTCACGGCGTCGCTCAAGCTCGGTATCCGAGGGTGGAAGCTGGATTCGCGGCTCGATCTTTTCTGCCGGCAGCGCCGGAGTTTCGGGAGGGCGTTCGCGGGGTCGGCGCGCTCTGACCGCTCGCCGCCAGAGGATCACCGCGATCAAGAGAAGCAGAATCGCCGCGCCGATCGCGAGGCTTGGAACGAGGTGGCTTTGGGCCCAGGGAGAAACTTCGTGCGAAGGGACGAGCGGCTCGAGCTGCCCCCAAAGGCTGTTTGCAACTGCTGGAAACATCATCGGCTTCGCATACAACAGACCGCCCGGTATGCCTACCGCGCGTTGAGCCTGGCTGAAGCGGCAGCGTGGGGTCTATAAATCATCCAATGCGTCTGGTTTTTGGTTTCGGTGTCGCCTTGGTCGCCGCGAGCGCCTGCATCGTGGATGCGCCGAGCGGGGATAAGCCTTCCGAACGTGCGCAGGCGGCGGTCTCGCAGGTGCCACCCCTTTCCTCCACGCTCGGCGCGAACATCGACGGGAAAATCGAGCTGACCTCGGCGAGCATTCAGCCGGGCCGGATCTTGCCCGGCGAACAGGGCAGGGTGACCCTCTCCTTCAAGGCCCTCGACGACGTGGATAAGGAGTACGTGGTGTTCGTCCACGTCGAGGATGCCGACGGCCGCAGCTTGCGCCTCAACCTGGATCACCGCCCCGCGCGTCCGACCACGCAATGGCCCAAGGGCGAGACAGTGAAGGACGAGTTTTTGTTACAGATTCCCCCCGGGCTCTCGGTCCGGAAGGTCAATCTGTGGGCCGGGCTGTGGGAGCCGCTGGCGGATGTACGGCTTCGGCTGCGCAATCCGGATGCGGTGAGAAATGACGGGAACAACCGTGTGCTGGTGGCGCAGCTTCCGACGGCGCCCTGAGCGGGGATTGCCGTCTTCTCAGGCTAAATCGGGCGCTTTCGAGGCGGCGTTACTCAGTTGTCCTGCGCGCCCTGAGCAATCCATGTCTCGATCAGCGCGAATTCGTCAGGGGCGATCACCCCCAACCCTTCGGTCCCGAGCGGCATGGGCCTACCGCATCGGGTGTCATCCGGCAGAGTCTTGAGCCACAACATGCTCGACGGAGGATCGAATGGCACCACCCGGACCGAGTCCGGGACGGTCTCCATGCACCCCGCCGACGTGGGCTGATTCACCAGAGTGCTGAGTGAGCTCCCCGCCGTGAGGTCCATGCCAGCAGTGAGGAGGTCGGCATTGTGACACCTCACGCAGCGCGCATCGAAGATCGGCTGGATGTCGTTTGCGAAACTGACATCCGCAACCGGACCTGCCTGCGCGAGGAGAGGAGCTGCCGCGATGCTCAAGAATGAAACAGCGAGAAAGCGACCAATCGACATGAATGGCTCCTTAGGGTCGTCCCGAAGAGACGAGCCGATGGGATGGTGACGAGCGAGCTCGTCTTTCGAGTTTGGATACCGGCAAGCAAGGCTTGGTTTTCGCTAAGCGCTGGAATGACACGCGCGATCTACAAGCGTTGCACGGCGCCCGACTTGCCTCAGGGCTGGGTCAAACCAAAGTGGACCTGCACATAGAAGTCGCCGTCCAGATTGTAGAGGGGAGTGACGCTGACGTCTCCGTCGACGTCGGTCAGAGTGTCACCGAACTGAAGCGGCGCATCGGTGCGCGTGGTCGTGGTGAATCCGATGTCGACGAGCGATTGGCTCCGGAAGGAACTGCCGACGTAGACGGTGACGCCGTTGAGCACGGCGGGGTATTGCGTGAGCAACGAATCGAAGCCAATCGCTTCGCGCGCCTCGATGAACAGAAAGTCCCCGGTGGCGCGCCCGACCTGAAGCACCCGGTTTCCGTAGTCCGTCTCCGAAGACCGCAGCACTGCGGTGACATCGCCATCCGGGGCGCTGATGGAAAGGACGTCGGAGCTTGCGATCCATCCCAGGTAGCGTCGGAACGAGCCGTGGTACTCGGCCCCGCCGCTTCCAAGCGCGTCGAAGATGTCGCCGTACTCCATCACGCTGCAGGAACCCCGGAGCGGATCATCGGAACACCGCTGCGAGTGGGAATGCAGCAGCCCCAGGTTATGACCGAGCTCGTGCACCGACGCTGCGCGACTGATGGTGTTGTTCAGCCAGACGTAGCGCCCCGGAACCTGCGCCAGTCCCGCCCAGCCGCAGCTCGCCACGCGCGGGAACGCAATCACGATGTGGTCGTAATCGTTCGGCTCGTATCCCGCCCCGCGCGCCGCCGCTTCGGCCTGGTTCCGAAAGGTGGTGGTCGCGCAACTTGTCGAGGGGCCATCGACGGTGAACCAGCCGAGAACGTCCGAGACGATGGTCATCTGCCCGTACGACGTCTCGAGGTACCAGTCGCTGATGTTGTCATACCTTTGCCTGGCCAGGTCCATCGACCAGGGCTCGGATGGAGCGTCGGAGAAATTGATGCTGATGATCAGCGCACGGCGCGTGGTCAGCGCGGCGTTCGTCTCGGGCGCAGTGACCGCCGCGTCGATGGTGACGTCCTCCGTCGCAGCGGCCAACCAATTCCCGAGCAAGAGCCCGCGAACGGTGAGGCGAGTTCCGCTCACGTATTCGTCCGGCAGCTCGATGGCGAGGCGCAGGTCCTCTGCGGAGGCAATCAAGTGACGCTCCAGGCCCGCTCTTCCATCCTCGGCGAGCACGCCCAGGAGCTCCAGGGTTCCCGTCCGACTCGCCAGCTCCTCGATGTGCTTTCTCGCTTCCTCCGGCATCCCGTTTCGCGCCGCCGGAGCGAATGCCTCTTGCAACGCCGCCTCGGGCGAAGCCTGCATCAGCGCCAACATCGCGCGTTCGCGGCGTTCGGCGAGCGTGCGAAGCTGTGCTTGGTTCTGATTTGGCTCGGAAGCCGCGCGATTTAACTCTTGCGTTTCGGAATTTACCCGATACCGAAGAACCTGTATCGGACCAGCCAAAGGATCCGGAGGCCTATCCGCCGCTTGCGCAACCCCTGCGCCCAGCACAATCGAGAACGCAGCTGCTCTTCGAAGGATGCTGATGACGATCCTCATTTGGTGCTCCCCTCTTCCCTGATGTTCGATGGACCGCGGGCCCAACCAGAAACTCCCCGAGCGGGATAACACACCCAAGCGCTCTTAGTTACAGCTTGTCTGGTAATTGAGGGCACCCGAAATCTCGGGCCCAATGACATCCAAACGACAGCTTATGAAGCCTGTGAAGCTTGTGAAAACTTTTGGCTGGCTTAGTTTCAACAAATAAGTCTCGCTGTGGAAACGGAGGGAACGCGAGATGAAACCCAGCTGGAAAAAACTCAGGATTTCGCTGTGCGCCTCGTTGATCGGTTTGGGAGTGATTCCATCGAACGTGTCGCTCGCCCAGTCCGGCTGGTTCTGGCAAAACCCGCTCCCGCAAGGCAACCCTCTCAATCGCGTGTCTTTCGTGGACGCGAATACCGGCACCGCGGTGGGCGACTTCGGAACGATTCTCCGGACGACGGATGGGGGTGCCACCTGGACGCCGCAGACGAGCGGGACGACTAATTTTCTCATTGGCGTGTCCTTCGTGGACGCGAACACCGGCACGGCGGTCGGCGACCGAGGAACGATTCTCCGGACGGCGGATGGAGGTGCCACCTGGACGCCGCAGACGAGCGGGACGACGAATTCTCTCCGTGGCCTGTCGTTCGTGAACGCGAACACCGGCACGGTGGTCAGCAACTACGGGACGATTCTCCGGACGACTACCGGCGGGGTGAATCTTCCATAGACATCATAAAAGGGTGACGGTCGAACTCGGCGGAACGGCCGCACTGAAGCGCTCTCCAGAATTAGGGAGGCCTTGTTCGCGAAAATTGGGCGACTAGTTAAGTTAAGCGCCCCCTGGTACCGCCGATAAGCGACGTCCGCCCGGGTATCTCGTCCCGTCGCCTGTATCAGCGACAACGAAAGCAACCGTTACAAATAAATTGTTTGTTCGACTTTTCACGTCCTGCTACAACGAATATGAGGTTTTGCGCGCCGTGAGCGCAGGCACTAGATAGCGTCGCGGTGCAGGAGGGGGGACTACGATAGGCTCGCAACTAGGTCGACGCATCCGCGCTTTACGCGAGACGCTCGCGCTCACACAGGAAGAGCTCGCCGAGAAGGCCGCGATCAGCGTTTCGTATCTTTCGATGATCGAGCGTGCCCAGCGCACGCCGCACGTGGAGAGGTTGGTGTCGCTCTCCGCCGCCCTGGGCATCACGCTCTCCCAGCTTTTTGTCGAAGCCCATGAGCCGAGGGCGGACGACCTCCCGCTCTTTGCGTACCTGGCGACTTTGCGTCTCGGCCGGAAGGATCTCGACGCTTTGCTCGGGGTGGCGCAAGCGATGTTCGACGGCAAATCGTAGCCAGCTCGCCTCCGGTTTGACCCGTCTCCGCCGATCTGGCAGTACCGGCGCTGTGGGCAGCGCCGAAGCCTTTCGCGCGACGTCGTAGGAGCCGCCTGATGAATCCTGTTACCGACGTACGCGAGATCTCGAGCATCGGCTACGGTTTCATGGCGTCCAAGGCCCTGTTCACCGCGCTCGATTTGGACATCTTCACCCGGTTGTCGAGCCGGCCACAGGATCTCGCTGCCCTTGCTCAAGCGGTCGGCGTTCGGCCGAATCAGCTCTTGACTCTGATGACGGCGCTGGTGTGCCTCGGGCTGGTCGTCAAGGAAGCCGAGGTCTATGCGAACGCGCCCGCGAGCGAGACGTACCTTGCGCGGAGCTCTCCGAAGTACTACGGCGATTACTTCCGCCTGCAGATCGACAAGCAGTTCTACCCATCGCTGCTCGAGCTGACGGCAAGTTTCCGGGGCGAGCGCAAGGGGTTTTACGAGACCTTCCTTGCCGATCCGGTGCAGGCGGATCTGTTCAGCCGGGCGCAGCACGTGGGCTCACTCGGCGCGGCAGATCTCGCTCGACGGGCGTGGCACGCTGCTCGACGTCGGTGGTGGCAGCGGCGCCTTCAGCATCACCCTGTGCAAGAGGAACCCCAAACTGACCGCGGTGATCCTGGACTTCCCGAGCGTGGGGGAGACAGCTCGGCGATACGTGGAAGAGGCGGGGTTGGCCTCGCGCATTGCATTTCTGCCCGGCGATGCGCTCGACACCGAGTGGCCAGGCGACCGGGGCGCGGTGCTGCTGTCCTATGTCCTGAGCGCGGTGGGGGGGCGAGACGTCACCACGCTGATCGAACGTGCGTACCGGGCCCTGCGGCCCGATGGACTTCTCATCGTGCACGATTTCATGGTCAACGATGACAGGACTGGGCCGCTCAGCGCCGCGCTGTGGTTTCTGCCCATGGCGCTCCGGGGGGACGCGATCTCGCTCACCCCGGGCCAGCTGTCGGAGGTAATTCGGGCGGCCGGCTTCGAGGGCGTGGCCGTTCAGGATCTCATCCCGACGATCACCAAGGCTGTGACGGCTCGCCGACCCTGAACGCAATGCATCGTCAAAAGTCAGCGAAAGGGCAGCCAGAGATGGCGAGAGGAGTCACCAGACTTCGCACGGGTGTTGGCGGACCATGGGAGCGCTGGCTCCGCAGGAAAAGGCCCTCTGAAATTCGGACGTGTTCGAGAGCGGCCCGATCACCCGGTACTTGGCGACGGGTGCGGATCACCTTGGATCATCAGCCGCTGCGTTTCAGGCCGAGTGGCGTCGCCGCGGAACTGCCCCCATGCGATAAAAAATTGCTGCTCGGGCGTGAAGCCGTCGATCATCCTCGTGGGTTTCGTCTTCTGGAAGGCACGGAAAGCAATGCGGGCTCCGGCCAAATCGCCGATCGACTCACCCAGGATGAGCTTGCCGTTGTGGTGGATGCCCGGCTCGATGAAGTAGCCCTCGAATTGATCGACGACGCACTGGCCAAGCGCGTCTCGAACGAGAAGATGGCTTCCGCGGAGGCACCATCGCCGCGATCGTGAAGAGCCTCGAAGCGGGGAGCTGATGAGCGTGCCGCGTCGTAGGATTTCTCCAAGCCGAAGTGCCTTTGCTGCGCGTCGAGCGCCGCGCCAAAGAGCACCGGACCGAGCATGCCGCCGCCGAATCCGGCGGATGCGATCAGGGACGCGTTGGGAAATCCCGAGCGTTGTTGAGAAGATGTTGGATGAACGTCGAATGACAGCGATCGATTGCCTACGCCGTTGAGAAGAATTCCCATGCTGGGAAATCTTCTCAACGCTTCGAGCACTTAGGCATGCGATTCGGAGTGCTTGAATACCGCACGCGAAGGTGCCGTCGATGTGGCCCGGATGCGGACGCTCGACCGGGCTCGCACTTCCTTGGACGTGGCATCCAGCAGCCGGAATAGTCCGGCCTTCACGTGGAGGCAGTCATGGAAGCGGTCAGCGTTGTAGCACCGGTGCAGCAGGTTGTAGATCCGAACGATCCCCTCACCCTTGAGAAAGCCGAGCAGCGACTCAGCACGCTGCTGTCGCAAGCGGAGTTGAACGCTTGGGACATCGGCGACTTGCTCAACAAGGTCGAGAGGCGAGGCCTCGCGCGGGCGAGCTACGGGAAGACGAGGTCGTGGGTAACCCAAAGAGTCAAGGCGGCGGAGGGCAAGATGAGCACGCTCTACCGCTATGCCAACGTGGCGGCGACCTATACCAAGGAGGAGGTCGACAAGTGGGGGATGGCCAAGCTCGAGTGCCTGATCACCCATGATGTGGAGACGCACGGACAAGCGGTAACGGGCGATCCTACCGATCGGGAGATCGAGGTCGTGCAAGAGGATGGCTCGACCGTTGCCAGGAAGTTCACCGAGTGCACGTGCCGGGAGCTGAGTCAGTCCGCACAGGCTCGGAGGAAGGCGACGGGGAAAGCAGGGCGGTCGGAAAAGCCCGAAGGCGAGCTCGGCGGAAGCCGGAAGAAGCGGCGGGCGCACGAGAAGCAAGGCGAGGTGCATCCACTTCGCTACTCGCTGGCGGCGTTCTTCCTCGGCCAGGCCGTGGTCGGTGCTTCGTTCCTCCTGCCCGACTCTGAGCTCAACCTGTGGCTGGCGATCCTCGGCGGGACGCTGTCCCTGACCGGACTGGGGATGCTGCTCCGCCACTGGGAGAGGGCCCGGGATGCCGTCCTCGAGGCGTTCCGGCACGGCCGGGGGATCCACTTCCTCGGGGCGCAGGCCAGCCGCTGCGTCCCGGCCGTGCGGCGAGCCGTCGCCGCCGTTCGCTCCCGCGTGAGCGCTCGGCGGACCCAGACGGCGAAGCTGCCGGCGCCGCCGGGAGCGAGACCCGAGGAGCCGACGCCGCCGGTCAAGAAGGCGGCGTAGTCTAAACCTCGCTGTTGAGCGGTACCTGCCCGGCCAGTTCCTCCCTCTGGCCGGGCAGTTTTTTTTGGTTGCAATCCCGGCGTTGGCCGGAGCGGCTCGTCAATCCGGGTCCTGCGAGCCTCATCGGCCGCAGGACCGAGGGGGGCTCCCATCGTCGCGGCGCTCCGGTGACCCAAGCCACCGGAAGTAGACAGGCTGGGCCTTATCCGTCTTCGATCTACTTGCAGAAGAATCGCTGGGCACGTTGGCGCGCTTCCCCTCTCTCGCCGTGAGATCTTGGAAGGTGCGCACGTCGGTGGGGCGCGCGATCGCCAAGCTCGCCGTCTCGAGCACGATGCAGCCTCTGACCATGCGTTAGCGCACGGCGTTGCGATAGGCGGCGTCGGTCAGCGTGCCGAGGAAGGCGACGAGCGCA
>WNEZ01001021.1_pt1 | contig 24618 bp, 21 predicted proteins | sample 5400521 | NCBI WGS metagenome assembly WNEZ01 (sample SAMN13153339, study PRJNA577476) | soil metagenome | isolation source: 120 cm saprolite under Douglas fir tree site 2 hole 1 replicate 1 | place: USA:California | collected 2015-04-18
TGAGATCATCCTTTTGTCCTTGACCGCTGACCCGCCCGTACAGGACCAAGAGTCGTTCATCGGTCGAGCCACGTAAACGCTCAATTTCGGCTCTGGGAATGCGCGCTTCCAGACCGATCCGTACCGCCTGGATTTTGCCTTGCTTGATCCAGCGCCGGACCGTGAAAGGATGTAGCCCGAGTTCATACGCGGCTACCCCAACTCGCAACAGTTTGGGTGCTCTGGGACCCTCTGATTTTTGTCTTGCCATACTGTGGTTAGTATAAGCTAATTATAGAAAAAAAGCAACTGTTACCTACCCCGGCGGGTGCGTTTCATTTTTTTGCACACAGGAGGGAGGTGGTAGAATACAGGAAAAACGACCAGGAGAGAGGGAAGAGCATGAAAGCTAAGAAGAACAAACGGGAGCGGAGTCCCCAGATGCAACAAGTGAGCGCAGGCCTACGAGACGTGTTGGGGATGACCCAATGGAGGAAAGAGCAACAGATCAGCGACGTGGGTAGAGATCGAAGCGGCGGTGGATGAACGGATCAACCAGCTCCGTGCGCAACTGATCCAGGACATGGTCCAGATGGGAGAGACCGAGGAGTGGAGCCAGAAGCCGGAGGAGGAGCGTCCAAGATGCGCGACGTGTGGCAAGCCGCTGTGGGCGAGCGGGGAACAGACGCGCTTCCTGCAAACGACGGGAGGAGAAGCGGTCAAGTTGACGCGCACGTATGGCACCTGCCTAAAGTCGGGGGTAGGCTTTTTCCCCGCCTTTATGAGGAGTTAGGACTCGTGAGTGGAGGGTTGACACCACGTGGGGAGGAAACGCTGGTGCGGTTGGCGAGCTGGATGCCGTTTGAGCAAGCGCGCGAGCTGTTCCAGGATCTGGTGGGGATCCAGGTGAGTAAAGCGACGGTGCGCCGAGCCACACTGACGACAGGGGAGGGAGCGCTGGCGGTGTGCGAGGGGGAGGTGGAGCGCCTCAAGCAGGAGGTGCCCCAGGCACCTGGTGGAGCAGACAAGCAAGTGCTGAGTGCGGATGGAGCGATGGTGCACCTGGTGGGGGGCGAGTGGGCGGAAGTCAAGACAGTCGTGATGGGGCAGGTCACCCGCAACAAGCGCGGGGAGGTCTGCACGCAGCAGATTTCCTCTTTTTCGCGCCTCTGTGAGGCCGAGCGCTTTGCGGAGGCAGCGCTGGTGGAAACGCAGCGACGAGGGCTGGAACAGGCGGCAGAGGTGTGTGCAGTGCAAGATGGAGCGGAGTGGCTGCAAGGGCTGGTCGACTATCACCGTGCGGATGCCGTGCGCATCCTGGACGCGGGCCCATGCCGCCGAATACGTCAATGAGATCGGGCAAGCCGTGCAGGCAGCAGGGGGCAGACTGCCCACGACGTGGTTGACAGGCCTACTCCATCGGCTCAAACACCAGGGACCCGCCCGCGTGCTCACGCATCTGGCCTGGTTGGCCGCAGGCTCACCCAGCCCACTCATCCGCGAGAAACTGGCCTATTTGCAGAAGCGCGAAACGCACATGCAGTACCCCACCCGATCTGGGAAGCAGGCTGGCCCATCGGCTCCGGGAGCGTCGAAAGTGCCAACAAGGGCGTGGTCGAAGCCCGCCTCAAGGGGGCCGGCATGCGGCTTCCGTCGGCAGAACGTCAATCCCATGCTCGTGCTCCGCAATGCGGTCTGTAATCGGCAGTGGAACGAGACGTGGAGGACATCGGTGGCGCAGCGGCAAGCGCTGCGCACACACCGTCGGCAAGCAGCCAGAAAGCCTCGGCTGACCCGCGCCTTTTGGATGCTCGTCTTCTGGGGAGCGCGGGTGTATCGGCTGTCTCACCCGCCTGTTCCTGCTTCCCCCTCAATGACGGCCGAGGCCCTCGCGGAACCATCAACTCGTCGTCTTGGCGCTGGTTATTCCTGGCGCAAACCTTTTCTCAGACGCCCTCCTTCCGCCCCGACGGTTCCAGGAGAGGCGTGTGCAAAAAAATGAAACGCACCCTAATGGGAGAGCAACATCGACACCTGTGCTATAATGTATTCCAAGTTACAGTCAGCGAATTAGTGAAGGACAAACAGAGCATGCCCGAAACGGACAAGGAACTCAAGCCAATTGTCGCATGTGTGACGGTCGGCCCGTTTCAAGAGAACTGTTACCTGTATGCCTGTCCTCAAACGCTCGAGGCAGTGATTATTGACCCGGGTGACGAGGCGGAACGCATCATACAACGTATTCAAGAGTTAGAGTTCATCCCCAAATATATCATCAACACACATGGTCATATCGACCACATCTGCGCAATCGATGAGGTGAGCGCTGTCTATCCGGTGCCATTGGCTATCCATCCCGCCGATGCTTTTATGTATACAGAGGAACGCACCGCAAAGATGTTCAATCGTCCAGCGCCGCTCGTAAAGAGAAAACCAGATATTTTGCTGAAAGAGGGAGATACGATCTCCTTTGGCACACTCACGCTCGAGGTGCTGCACACTCCGGGTCACACTCCCGGTGGCATCTGCCTTGTGAGCCACCCCTACTGTGTATTCAGCGGCGATACCCTCTTTAATCGCGGCATCGGACGCACAGATTTTGCAGGGGGAAGTTATCCTCAGATTGCAAAGTCAATCCGTGATAAGCTATACAGGCTTGATGATGACCTGGTGGTTTTCCCCGGACACGGTGTGCCAACCACTATTATAGAAGAGAAACACGAAAATCCATTTGTGACTATTGAGGAGTAATGTAGTGGCAAAAATTTGTGTTATAGGTACAGGCTATGTAGGTCTGGTCACAGGCACCTGTTTCGCAGATATGGGTAACCAGGTGACCTGTGTCGATATCATCTCAGAGAAAATTGAGCGCCTCAAACAGGGTATTCTCCCTATTTATGAACCTGGGTTGGAAGAAATGGTCGAGCGCAACGCCAGCGCGGGGCGCCTCCATTTCACAACCAACTATAGCGAGGGCTTAGATAACAGCGACTTTATTTTCATCGCCGTCAACACTCCCACAGGCTCCAGCCAGGGCGGAGCTGACATGCGCTATGTCGAGAGCGCAGCACGCGGCATTGCCCAGGAACTCGATCACTACGCGGTCATTATCAATAAGAGCACAGTGCCGGTTGGCAGTGGCGATGTCGTCACGCGCATCATACGCCAGAGTCTGAAACGGCCAGAAGTCCGTTTTGCCGTTGTTTCCAACCCGGAATTTTTACGCGAGGGTTCAGCCGTACAGGATTTCCAGTATCCTGACCGTATCGTGCTAGGCTCAACCGACCAGGAAGCGGCGAGCAAAGTCGCTACCCTTTACCTGCCATTGCGCGCCCCAATGGTCATCACAGACCTATACACAGCCGAAATGATAAAGTATGCCTCTAACGCATTCCTGGCAGCCAAAATATCCTTCATTAATGAAATAGCGCAAATTTGCGAACGCCTGGGAGCAGACGTCAAAGAGGTAGCAGCAGGGATGGGCTACGATAAACGCATCGGGAGGTCTTTCCTGGATGCTGGGCTTGGTTACGGTGGGAGTTGTTTTCCCAAAGACGTGCGCGCGCTTGCGCATATGGCAGACGAAGCTGGCTTGCATCCACAACTGTTACATGCCGTTATGGATATCAACCATGACCAGCGCCGCCTGGTGGTAACCAAGTTGACCTCTATTCTTGGCTCGCTGCGTGGTTGCGAAATCGGTATCCTTGGCCTGGCATTCAAACCGAATACCGACGACATGCGCGAAGCAGCCTCGGTTGACATCATCCGCTGGATTACAAACCAGGGAGCTATGGTGCGTGTCTATGATCCCGTCGCCGCGAACACCGGGCACGAGGCATTGGAACGCGAAGGCGTACGCATGGAAGCGGTCACTTTCTGTCAAAACCCCTATGAAGTAGCCAGGGGAACAGATGCTCTGGTGATTATAACCGAGTGGAACGAGTTTAAATCGCTCGACATGGCCCAGATTCGCAGCGCCATGCGCCGCCCCGTACTCATCGATGGGCGCAATATCTATGAATCGGGTGAGATGGCCCGCCTCGGCTTCATTTACCGCGGCATCGGACGCGGCACAGGCCCTGCGCCCTCCGTCCTGCCATCAGGAGACAGCACGAGCATGCAGCCGCTGCTGAGCAGCATAGAGAGCACTAATGGATGACCTCCCATTGATTTTTACGCCGCTGGTTCGCCAGCCGGGAATCGCGATTCCCGACTGGCTTTTTGGGCCTGCAGGAGTGGCAGGTTTGCCCGCGCCATTGAGCCCGCCACAAGGAGTGAATGTCGCCGTTGGCATCGATATCATCGAGGTAGAGCGGGTGCGTAAGGTCTACGAGCATCACGGTGAGCGTTTTCTCAAACGTGTTTTCACCGAGATGGAGGTGCGCCAGTGCCGTGGTAAAGCCAACCGGCTTGCCGGGCGTTTTGCTGCTAAAGAAGCCATCAGTAAGGCGCTCGGCACCGGCTTACACGGCGTCGCCTGGCGCGAAATGGAAGTCGTACAGTTGCGCAGCGGACGGCCCACCGTCACATTGCATGGAAATGCGAAACGCCGTGCACAATTTCTTGGCATAAGCGCCTTCGACGTGAGCATCGCCGACCTGAAAGACTTTTCGATTGCCATCGCCGTGGCAATTCAGACATCTCTTATCTGACTTCGCCTAGCCGTTTTCCAGAGATGACTGATCTATCTTGCTGGGTGATATCTGCATCGGAGGCATATCGATCCCGTTTTTTGATCAGTAACCAGGCCTTTTCTCCCAGTCGTTTCTGCCGGATGAGCACGAATTCCCCGCGCAATTTTTCTCCGAACAGCAGAAAACGAAGCTCTCCCCCGTTCAGTTGCGCTCTTACCTGCTCCTGCATTTCCTCTTTAGTTTTCCCCGCAAGGGGTCTGTATGTTCCCTGATCCCAGACGATGACTGCTCCTGCTCCATACTCGCCCTCTGCAATCACCCCTTCGAAGGTTCGATACTCGAAGGAATGATCTTCCACCATGATCGCCAGCCGTTTCTCTTTTGGGTTCAGCGATGGACCTTTCGGCACTGCCCAGCTTTTCAAGACCCCATCGAGTTCCAACCGAAAATCGTAATGAAGACGGGAAGCCTGATGCTTTTGCACCACAAAGACGAGAGCATCTTGCGTTCCCTTCACCTCCCCGTCTGGTTTTGGCCCTTCAGGAACATTCCGATCGGATTTCATATTTTACACCTGGCTCCTCCGCATTGGGAATGGGTCGATGATACGCTGAAAGTTCTTCTTTACTATGTCCTTATACGAATATGCAGTCAAAGCTACAACTATTTACCGGCAAGGGGCGGCCTCACCCTCTGCTCCCTCTCCACTGCGTGGAGAGGGAGCAGAGGGTGAGGCCGCCCCTACGCGACTCTTCTATGACGGGTCGCTAATCCGTATTAGATACGCTGAAAAGCTATGCGATGTGCTGATCAGTAGTGAGTACTGCTGCGAAACTATCGCCAAGTCGCTGGACACGATCGAGTACCACCTGGGGGGTCAGATCTGCGGGGCGAATGTTACCAGTATCCAGTTCCTCCCAGGTGAGCGGCGTGGATACCGTGGGATGAGGAGTGCTGGCACGCAGGGTGTAGGGGGCCGCTGTGTTGCGACCTACGCTGTTCTGTCCAGGGTCAATCGTGACGCGCCCTCCCAGGTGCGTCGGGCCCTGAGCGATGGCGATCAGATCTGGATAGGTGGTAGCGAGCTGCTGCCCCACCGCTTTGACCCAGCTGCGTACGCGCTCGAAGGTATACCCAACTGCTAACGGCACGTAGATATGCAGCCCGCGTCCACCGCTGGTCTTCGGATATCCCCTGACTCCTCCTTGCTCGAGCTTGTCATGGAGTCGCAGCGCTGCCTCCCGAACGTCCGTGAAAGACGCCGTATCGCCGGGATCCAGATCAAAAATGGCCTGATCGGGCTGCGTGAGGTCCGGGACATGTGAACCCCACAGGTGGAATTCGATGGCCCCCTTGTTGGCGAACCAGATCAGGCCCGCTGCATTGTCGATCAGTGGCAAAGGAACCAGGTGCGTGCCTGTCTTGAGCTGGTACGGTACCCTCCGGAGCCAGTCGGGAGCAGAGTCAGGGCAGTCGCGCAGGTAGTACGATTCTCCAGGGGCCCCTTGGGGGAACACGCGCAGCGTCACTGGACGGTCTTTGAAATAGGGGAGCGCTGTGTGCGCGATCTGCCGGTAATAGTGCAGCATATCGCCTTTGGTGAACCCCGTCTGTGGCCAGTAGCGTTTCTCCAGGTGCGATACCTGTACGGTCTGGCTGCCTAGTTGCCACGTTTCAGAGGAGGCACTCATACGGATGGCCTTCTCACTAGTGTTCTTGCTATTGCCGTTTTCACTGTGCTCACCGTCTTGATACATCTCTATCAGGCAAGATTGCATCGTTCTCATGGTATATTTTAGGCAGTACGTCAAGAGTTGTGTGAAGAAGGCAGGTGCCATCGGCGAAGGCGTATGCATACCGCTCTGCCAACGGGCGTTGTTCCCATTGCGGATATTCCGATGCATCTTACAGTCAAGGAGACCGGATCCTGGCAACAGCAGATCGAAGTGTTTCCTGCATATGGAGGAGGGCCGCTTCATCTTTGTAGCGCTGTCTGGGCCAAAAGAAGCCCCTGAGTCCATCATTTCTATGGCGAGGCACGAGGTGAATATGCATATGGGGGACGCTTTGACTGACACGGTTGTTGATGGCGAGAAACGTTCCATCGGCTTGTAAGCCCTCTTCTATGGCTCGTTCCAACAATTGTGCATTCTGAAACAATGGCCCGACAAGGGAAGTAGGAAGATCGGCGAGCGTTTCATAATGGTCCTTCGGCACTAAAAGGCAGTGTCCAGGAAAAAGAGGCCTTCTATCCAAAAAGGCCAGGGAAATGCCATCTTCAAAGACAATGTAGGCCTTTTCTTCAGAGCGAATGATTTGACAGAACGCACACGTCTCGCTGAAGTGTGTTTGGCTGACAGGAGAATCTTGCATGCGTGACACCTCTCTTTTCGTGCAGAAAGTCAAGGATCTTATTCCGACCGGCAACGTGCCTTGAAATGGGTCTTGCTTGTAACGGTTCCCCAAACCGTTCTTGACGACGCTACGAACCTTGCAATGGGTCCTGGCAACGACGCTGCGGCCTTTGTAACCATCCCCCGGATGGTTCTTGCCCCAGCCCTCTCCATTGCATGGAGAGGGAGCAGAGGGTGAGGCGTCCGTCAGCCAGGACCCAAGGAAGTGTCTACGGACTGCGTGCTAGTGCTGCGCACTCATCCGGTCGGATCAGTAGTATGGAGTTCTGTATCCGTGATGATGTCATGGCAGTAATTTGCACGCTATAATATTACTACATGTCGGATGCGTCAAAGGATCTTATTCCGACCGGCAACGTGCCTTGAAATGGGTCTTGCTTGTAACGGTTCCCCGAACCGTTCTTGACGACGCTACGGCCTTTGTAACCATCCCCCGGATGGTTCTTGCCCCATCCCTCTCCATTGCATGGAGAGGGAGCAGAGGGTGAGGCGTCCGTCAGGCAAGACCAAAGGCAGTACTGCGTGCTAGTGCTGCGCACTCATCCGGTCGGAGCAGTAGTGTTGCCAATACACACCTCCAATTCAGGAAGAAGGATCTTATTCCGACCGGCAACGTGCCTTGAAATGGGTCTTGCCAACGACGCTACGCGTCTACGGACTGCGTCCGTCAGGCAAGACCAAAGGAAGTACTGCGTGCTAGTGCTGCGCACTCATCCGGTCGGATCAGTAGTTTTGAGGCTTTTTGGAAACAGATACACCTCAGATGAATGACACCAGGCCGTGAAGCAACTTGACGGTAAGAAAGAGGAACACCCTTTGGAATTTGCAAGTCTTGCGCAATACTTTGAAAAACTGGAAAAAACCAGCTCCCGGCTTGCTTTGATTGCAATTTTAGCGGAGCTGTTTCGTTTGATTGAAAGTCCAGATGAGATAGCAAAAGTCTGCTACCTTGTTCAAGGAAGGGTGGCGCCGCCCTTTGAAACGCTTGAGATCGGTATGGCAGAGAAAACCGTGGCCAGATCGATTGCCATCGCCTATCACACCACTCCGGAGCACGTTCTCACGCTGTATGCTACACTTGGTGACCTGGGACTGGTTGCAGAGCAGGTCAATAAAGAGGCAGGAATAGCGCCTACCGTCTTAAGCGTAGACGATGTGTTTGGGGGGTTGAAAACCATTGCGCAGACCTCAGGGAAGGGAGCGGTCGAAAAACGAATTGCGCTCCTGACCGATTTGCTCAGACAAGTTGACAGTTTGTCTGCAAAATATTTAGTGAGAATTCCAATGGGAAACCTGCGGCTGGGCATTGGCGACTCGACCATGCTTGACGCGTTGGCAACGGCAAAATTTCACGATACACACAAGCGCAAAGTTTTGGAAGGTGCCTATAATAAAACATCAGATCTGGGGCTCATCGCTAAGACATTATGGCAGCATCCCGGGGAGGAAGATGCTTTACGGGCAGTTGAACAAATAGATGTCCAGGTTGGCAAACCGATCCGCCCGCAACTCGCGGAACGCTTACCCGACGCCGAAACCATCATCACGAAAATGGGGGTGGTCGATGTGCAATATAAATACGATGGGTTTCGCACGCAGATCCATAAAGATGGGCAGCATGTTTCCATCTTCTCGCGTAACCTGGAAAACATGTCACAGATGTTTCCGGATATTATTGAGGGAACTCACAAGCAAGTACAAGCAGACAGCGTCATTCTTGATGCAGAAGCTCTCGCCTACAATCCGGCATCAGAAGAATTCCTGCCATTCCAGGAAACAACCAGAAGGCGGCGAAAATATCACATCGAAGCAATGGCAGAGCAGATGCCGCTAAAAGCCTTTGTATTCGACATCTTGTACAAAAACGGGACGTCGCTCCTTGAGAAACCGCTGGTTGAACGCATGAAAATGCTTGAAGCAACCATTCAACCTGACGACATCCTCGTGCTCACAAGCAATCATATTGTGAGGGATGCCAAAACGCTCTCGCTCCTCTTCGAGGAAGCCATCAGCAAGGGGTTGGAAGGCGTGGTGGTCAAAAAGCTGGAAAGCCCCTACGAAGCAGGCGCGAGAAATTTCAATTGGGTGAAACTAAAAAGGCACTCAGCCGGAGCATTGCAGGATACCATCGACTGCGTTCTGCTGGGATACATTTTTGGCAGGGGCAAGCGCGCGGCATTGGGGGCGGGCGCACTGCTCGTGGGCATGTATGATAAGAAACAGGACATGTTCGTCACCGTTTCCAAAATTGGCACCGGTTTAAGCGATGAAGAATGGCGCAGTATCAAGGAGCGCACCAAGGGGCTGGTAGTTGATCACAAGCCAGCCCGCGTCTCATCACTGATTGAACCGAGCGTGTGGCTCGAGCCGGAAATCGTCATCGAAGTGCTGGCAGATGAAATCACGCGTTCACCCATCCATACCGCTGGAAAAGTGGGAGAAGAGCCCGGATATGCGCTGCGATTTCCCAGGTTCGTCGCATTTCGAGAGAAAGATAAAAAGCCCGAGGACGCAACCACAGTGGAAGAGTTGCTTGAAATGTACCAAAGTCAAGGCAAGAAGTAGTATGAGAATACCCGGAAAAAGGCGTGAGAAAAAGCAATGAATGAGGTCTCACCACCCGCTTACGCAGGCCCGCCTCCCGGATCGCCTGAACAGGTCACAGCCATTCTCGCAGAACTGCGGCGCCTGTACCCTGATGCGAAGACTTCGCTCGACTTCTCCAACCCGCTTGAATTGCTGGTGGCCACGCAGCTTTCGGCACAAAGTACTGACGAGCGCGTGAATATGGTCACGGCTGAGCTGTTTAAGAAATATCGCCGCGTGGAGGATTACGCGACGGTGAGCCAGGAAGAACTGGAAAAGGATATTCGATCAACCGGCTTTTACCACAACAAGGCGAAGAACATACGCGCCGCCGCCCAGCGCATCATTACCAACTACGGCGGTGAAGTGCCACGCACGATGGAGGATCTAGTAACGCTGCCCGGCGTGGGACGCAAAACCGCTAACGTGGTGCTGGGCAGCGCTTTTGGCATCGTCGAGGGGATAGCAGTCGATACGCACGTGGGTCGCCTGGCGCGGCGATTGGGCTGGACGACCAATGAAGACCCGGTAAAAGTCGAGCAGGATTTGATGCGCATCATACCCCGCAAGGACTGGCTTCATCTCTCATACAGGTTGATCTGTCACGGACGCGCGATTTGCATAGCTCGCAAGCCGCTCTGCGCGCAATGCACGCTGGTACACCTGTGTCCTTCGGCTTTCCTCGAGTCATAATGTGTTTCTATCTCACCTTCTCGTTGCGGCTGCAGGAAGCACCATTTTGCTTTGAGCGCGAGCCGCTTGAGATCAGAATATGCTGAGCGTCAGCAGTGGAGTAGGGGTGGTGCCATGCTCTGTGAAAGCGAGGTGTAAGCTAGCCAGCGACGGCACGACAAAATCGGCCTCGTCTAACTCTGCCACGGGAAATGTGGTCGTCACACCGATGACACGGCTTCCAGCAGCGTGTGCAGCTTGTATGCCAGCGGGCGCATCTTCGATCACCAGGCAGTTTTGTGGCTCCAGTCCCAACAGCGCTGCGGCTTTCAGATAGCCCTCTGGATGGGGTTTGCCCAGATACACCTCCTCAGCGGTGACAAGGGTTTGTGGAATGGGCAGGCCGACCGCCTGTAAACGCGTGGTGGCAAGCATACGCGAGCCAGAGGTCACTATGGCCCAACTGTGGTCTGGCAACGCCAAGAGCAACTCGACCGCCCCTGGAACCGTGATAAGCCCCTCTGTATCTTCAACCTCTCTCTTTTCAAGCAGCGCAGCCTCCTGTTCAAGGTCCAGATTGAGGTGGGAGGCGACGGTACGCAGGGTATCGATTGTGCGCCTTCCATGAGCATGCGCCAGGATGAATTCACCATCCAGGCCATGTTGCGCGGCCCACATGCGCCAGTGGCGCTCAACAATCACGGTGGAGTCTACCAAAACGCCATCCAGATCAAATACAATCGCCCGACAGCTTATTTCTTGCATTACAAAGCTCCCCTCATTGATCACTACTCTCATCCTAGCATAGTGCTGTGGTAAAAAGCAAAAGCTTGGGAATCCTGCAGCCATAAGGATGCCTATATCTATCTTTTCAATGCTGGTGAATTGCTTCATATTCTGGTTGGCTCCTGGTTCCTGGTCTACCATTGCTTGTACTGCTTTGCCAGTGTTAAACTAGAGGAAACAAAAGGTTATAGGACTAGGATATGAGAGCGTTATTACAGCGAGTAAGCCGTGCCAGTGTCACGGTTGACGAACAGGTCGTTGGCAAGATAGGCCAGGGACTCCTGGTACTGCTTGGAGTAGGGCGGGACGATAGCGAGGTTCAGGTAAAGGCCCTGGCTGATAAAATTGTCTATCTGCGTATCTTTGGTGACGATGAGGGCAAGATGAACCGTTCTCTTCTCGATATTGGTGGAGAAGTGCTGGTCGTCTCGCAGTTCACGCTGTATGCTGATACGCGCAGGGGACGCCGTCCCAGCTTTACCGATGCTGCGCCCCCGGTAGTTGCAGAAACCCTCTTTGAGCTTTTCAAGGAAGCTCTTGCTAGCTATGGGCTTACTGTCGCAAGTGGGATTTTTGGTGCTTATATGGCTATTGAGATTCGGAATGAGGGACCTGTCACGATTTGGCTTGACAGTGAGCAGTTGTGAACCAGCCTGGCGAAAATGTGGAACACCCGAAAACGCCTACCCGGTTTAGTGCGTACGAGTTTCGTGCATCTTCTGTATTTTCTGCGCAGTTTGGGGCATCTCTTCTCCCACAGAGAAGAGGAAGATCGTGGCGGTCGACTCCCCCAAAAAGGCGAAACGTTTGCGCAGATCCTTCAAGAGCGCTTCCTCACTCGTTGCTTTGACCGCTTGCAGATACTTTGCAAATGAACCAAATTCTCGCTGCACCTGTTGTATCGCCTGGGCATTCGCAATCACAGCCGTAATTTTCTTAGCGCTTCGTATCATGCCCTCATCCTTGAGTAAGCGATCAATATCGCTGTCATCAAATTGAGCAACAGCATCGATTGAAAAGTTGGCAAGGGAGCGCCTTATATCTGCCCATTTCTTCTCAATCACGTTCCAGTTCAGCCCTGCAAGAAACACAGCTTTTGACATCTGCTCAAAATACCCATCATCATCTTTTGGGCGAGGCATTGGGGAGTGGTGCGTCATATCCCATGAATCGCCTTGCTTCGCGTTCATCGTTTTCTCCTTGTTTCATATTCATCGCTTTATCATAAACCCAGCCCATTGTAAAATACAAATGCCCCTCTTGCAAGAAGATACAACCTGGTAGCCTTGACACTCCCATTAGACTCCTCTACAATTAAGCTCGACCCTCGTCGTTATTAGAAGTAGTAATCGGAGAGAGAGCACGACCAGGAAGAAGCTCAGCGATGACCGACCGCGTAGGACAGCAACTTGGCAATTATCACCTGATCCGCCTGTTAGGTCATGGCGGCTTTGCTGTTGTCTACCTGGGTGAACACATCCACCTCAACACACTGGCGGCCATCAAAGTGCTCGATACACGCCTGACAAGCGATGAAATTGCCCAATTCCGCAACGAAGCGCGCACAATCGCCCGTTTAGAACATCCCCATATTGTGCGTGTCCTGGATTTCGGTGTCGAGGAGAGCATCCCTTTTCTGGTGATGGGTTACGCTCCTAATGGCACCTTGCGCCAGCATTACCAGAGGGGCACGTGCCTGTCACCAGAGAAGGTTCTACCCTATGTTAAGCAAGTAGCGTCAGCCCTGCAGTACGCCCATGACCAGAAGCTCATCCACCGCGATGTAAAGCCGGAAAATATGCTATTGGGGCGCAACAACGAGATATTGCTCAGCGATTTCGGCCTTGCCATGGTGACCTATAACTCTTCCCAGGAAAGCCCGCGGGATTCATCGGGTACCATAGCCTACATGGCACCGGAACAGGCCCGTGGCAACCCACGTCCAGCGAGCGATCAGTACGCATTGGCAGTCTCGGTTTATGAGTGGCTTTGTGGCACGCGCCCTTTCAATGGTTCTTACGAGGAAGTAGCAATTCAGCATGTGCTCAATCCTCCTCCTCCGCTCTGCCAGGTAGAGCCAAGCATTCCGCCTGCTCTCGAAGGAGTGGTGTTGAAGGCACTTGCCAAAGATCCACACCAGCGTTTTGCTAGCATCCAGGATTTTGCTGATGCCTTTGAGCAAGCAAGCCAGGCCGGACAAACACCTGTTGAAATAGCGCAGCCCGCTCCTTCACCTACCCCAGCCAGGCAAGTTACAAACACACCACACCAGGAAAGCGCTTTCTCCACCGATCGCAGCCACGCTGCAATGATCTACGCCGTGGCGTGGTCGCCTAACCGGCGGTACATAGCCTCTGGAGGCCATGATCGCGTGGTAGATGTATGGGATGCTACCAGCGGAGCCATTTCCTATATCTACCGGGGTCACGCTGCTGGAGTAACATCGATTGCGTGGTCGCCTGATGGACGGCAGATCGCCTCGGCAAGCCTTGATAAGACGATACAAGTCTGGGACGTGGCCAGTGGCCAAAAAGTCTCCAGCTATGACGGCCACGCTGGTATGATCTATGCTTTGGCATGGTCGCCTGACGGCAAGCACATCGCTTCTTGCAGCGGGACAGACAATACAATACAGGTATGGGATGCCAGGAGCGGCGAAAGCGTCTTGACCTACCGGGATCACATATCCTGGGCACGGGCCATAGCCTGGTCACCCGATGGTATGCTAATTGCTTCTGGCTCCTGGAGGGAAGTGCAGGTATGGAATGCTGCCAAAGGGCGTAAGGTTACCAGCTACCGCGGTCACGAGGGTTGGGTAAGGGCCGTGGCATGGTCACCCAATGGTAAGCGGATCGCTTCAACAAGTGAGGATAAGACGATACAGGTGTGGGAAATCGCCAAAAGTCGTCCGCTTGCTACTTATCGTGGTCACACCGACTGGGTGGGCATCCTGGAATGGTCGCCCGATGGCAACCGTATCCTCTCCGTAAGCAAAGATAACATCGTCCAGGTCTGGGATGCTGAGCATGCGTCCGCGATTGCCTCAACAAAACCTCATGCACAGAGTAACGTCCTGACCTTTCGCGCCCATGCTGACTCCGTACATGCCGTGGTATGGTTACCCGACGGCAAGCATATCGCCTCTGCAAGCGGTGATGGGTCAGTGCAGGTGTGGCAGGCAGTCTGATTGCTCAACCTTGCAATGGGTCCTGGCTACGGCCTCACCCTCTGCTCCCTCTCCATGCAATGGAGAGGGCTGGGGTGAGGCGTCCGTCAGGCAAGACCAAAGGAAGTACATAGTTTGACATCACTGTAATCCTGGGACTATACTAAATGAAGTGAAGAGAAAAAGAAGCCGCTGCTTACCCTGGCTTCTCTTTTTTGCCTGTCAGAAAGGAAACCCTGGTTGCTCGTCGATAGCCACGCCCACATTGACACCTCCCGTTTCAATGCCGACCGCGAAGCCGTAATCTCAGCCGCCTTCGAAGGCGGCATCACCCGCATCGTTGATCCGGGCTGCGACCTCGCCTCGAGCCAATTCGCGCTCTCGCTGGCAAAGAAGCACCCGGGTGTCGTATTTGCTGCCGCCGGCACACACCCACATGATGCCACGACCTACAGCGACGAGGTAGGAATGCACTACCGCGAGATGGCAAGAGAGCCAGAAGTCGTGGCAATCGGCGAGTTCGGCCTGGACTATTTTCGCATGCTCTCGCCTCGCGATGTGCAACGCAGCGTCTTCTGCTCGCACCTCCAGCTTGCCCGCGAGTGTGATCTGCCATGCATCATTCACGTGCGCGACTCACACGATGACGTGATTGAGCTATTACGCGCTCATGGGCAGGGGCTGCGCGGTGTCTTTCACTGTTTTTCGGGGAACGTCGCCCAGGCCGAAGAATGCCTTGAGTTTGAAGGTTTTATGCTCTCGTTTGCAGGACCGCTCACGCGCCAGGGCAACGCGCTGCCAGAGGTGGCGCGTATAGCTCCACTGGATCGTATTCTGGTCGAGACCGATAGCCCCTACCTGGTTCCGCAGCCCTTACGCGCCAGGCGCAACGAGCCGCTCTTTGTCAAACACGTCGCCGAAAAGCTGGCCGAAATTCGTGGCATGACATTCGAGGAGATTGCCCAGGCCACTACAGCGAATGCTGTTCGTTTGTTTGGTCTTGGCACCTATCCATCTCGTCAACGCCGACAAGTCGATAAATCGGCACTACGCGTTGATGAATCAACGCTCTACAGTAGACCCCGATTTATCGAGGGGCGAGCGAAGCGAGACGAGATGCAAGGAGGAGGAGAATCCTTGCGATGAAACTGTTCAACACGCTTACTCAATCTCTGGAAGAATTTGCTCCTCTCACGGACAATACGGTACGCATCTATGTCTGTGGAATTACGCCATATGATACAACTCACCTGGGTCATGCCTTCACCTATGTCTCCTTTGATACACTCATTCGCTATCTTGAATTTCGCGGCTATACAGTGAACTACGTGCAAAATGTCACCGATATCGATGACGATATCCTGCGTAAGGCTCGCGAAGTAGGCATGGCCTGGGATGAGTTGGGCAGGCGCGAGACTGAGCGCTATTTACGCGATATGGACGCCCTGAATGTGCGCCGCCCCAACGTTTACGCTCATGCCACCCAGGAAACGCCGGCGATGATCGAGATCATTCAAACGCTGCTGGCGCGTGGGTATGCATATGAAAGTGGCGGCAACGTCTATTACAGTATCAAGTCGGACCCAGATTTCGGTATAATGGCGCGCGCAATTGGCCTGAACGACTATTCTGCCATGCTCACCATCGCCAACGAGCGCGGGAATTATCCTGATGATCCCCGCAAGAAGGACCCGCTCGATTTTGTGCTCTGGCAGGCGCAGGCTCCTGGCGAACCTGCATGGCCGAGTCCCTGGGGCCCCGGTCGTCCTGGCTGGCATATCGAGTGCAGCGCGATGTCGATACATTACCTCGGCCCACAGATAGACATCCATGGTGGCGGGGCTGACCTCGCGTTCCCGCACCACACGTGTGAAATTGCGCAGTCCGAGCACTTTACAGGGAAAGCGCCTTTCTCGCGCTTCTGGATGCATACAGGCATGGTACACCAGGATGGTGAGAAGATGAGCAAGTCGCTAGGCAACCTGACGCTCGTCAGCGACCTGCTCCAGCACTATAGCGCCAATGCCATTCGTGTGACGTTGCTGAGCCACCACTATCGCTACCCCTGGGAGTGCTTCCCCGAGGATCTGCAGGTAGCAACGGAGACGGTCGAGCTTTTCCAGCGGGTACGTGCACTCGTAGGTGAACGAGTAGATGGGACAGATAGCCTGCTGCACGATCGTTTCATAGCCGCCATGGAAAACGATCTGAACACACCACAGGCCTTATTCTTGCTCAGACAAGCCGCGGAGGCAGTTGTAGCGAATCACGATCTGAATACAGGGGCGGAAATAGTGCGCCTGGTGAGGGTGTTGGGGTTGAAGATATAGTGCATTTACCTGTAGGAGTGCATGAATGCATTCCCACAGTACATTACAATCTTCTAGTACAAAACTTATCAGGCCGCTGATGGGCGCAGGATCCAACGCATCACTTCCTCGTCGGGAGCGGCAGTGACCTGTTCAATCAGGTAATTGAGAACTTCAGGCTGGTCGATCTGCGCGGCCTTCTGTTGAGCCAATTTAGTAAGGTCAGGAAAACGTGTCTTGACGATGGTAACTATCGCATTCCTCAATCCTCTGGCCTCGCTCTCAGCCTGGATCTTTTTCACTTTGGGATGCTCATCCCATAATGGATCGTACATATCCAATCGCTCCTGTATCTTATGCTTCTCTTGCGAAGAGATCGTATCGGTCCGCTCTAACAAGAGTTGCATACAAACAAATTGTTGCGCTAAAGTGACTTCATCTTCTCGATACAGCTCCGCCAACTCTGCCATTGCTTGCTCGATTACCCTATCATCTGTCCCCTGCATAGTCGGCAACATAGGATACATACACACGATGTGTTCGCGCACATAATGCTCAGCGTTCAACGTAAACAATGGCAAAGTCAGAAAGTGGAACGTGAGCAGTTCCCTTTCTCCACTCATGACTTGTAGAGGCGACTCCGCCATTGCTGTACGAAACGGATAAATAATCATCGAGATCACTGGCAGATGATGCTCATAATAAAGTATCGCATTATAGGCATGCAGCCGGGAGGGCATATCGTTATCTGCACCTGACTCGAACTCTAAATGCAGGATATGATCCTCACTAAGGTACTTGACTTTGAATACCTTATCCACACGCATCGTGGGCTTGATGATCTCAATATCCAGAGTTTCCTGGTACGTCGTCCCTGGCAAGAGGATGGGCAAGATATCGGCTGGCCGTTCTTTCACCCAGGTTTTTAAGCTCGTATCATAGGGCTGTGCTTGTTGCCTGGGCTGTCGCCTCCTGGATTTCCGCAATGTGTACCCTCCCACCTGGTTTAGATGTAATCATACCATGCCTATATCCTCTGAACAAGGGTTGTGACAAGCAGCCTATGGATTACTTCTCTATATGACCACCCGTCATCAAGATACCCAACTGCTCTTCTGTGGCGTCAGGAGAAACAATATCGACAATTTTGCCCTCGTACATCACCGCAATGCGATCGGAGAGCGAGCGAATCTCATCCAGCTCGGCGGAGACGAGTAAGACCGCTTTGCCGGCATCGCGCTGCTCGATAATACGGCGATGGATGAACTCAATCGCGCCGATATCGACGCCGCGCGTAGGTTGAGAGGCTATCAGAGCCATCGGTTCAGCAGAAAACTCACGAGCAATGATGAGTTTTTGTTGATTCCCTCCCGAAAGAGAACGCACCGGAGCCTCGATAGAGGTGGTTCGAATATCAAACTCGGTGACAAGTCTCTTAGCCCAATTAATGATATTGCGTTGTAGCAACACAAAGCCGTTCCATGAGAATTGCGGCCAACGCTGCCGTCCTAAGATTGCGTTATCTTCGATAGAGTCTGTGAGCACAAGCCCACTGCCACGGCGATCCTCCGGAATATGCGCCAGGCCAAGCAAACGCTCTTCACGCGCATTCAAAGTCGTCAGGTCCCGGGTCTCACCAGCTTGCCCATCCTTGACCTGGGTAATGGTGATCTTGCCGCTTGTGATCTTACGCATGCCTGTCAGCGCCTCAACGAGTTCAGATTGACCATTGCCCTCTACACCTGCAATGCCGAGGATTTCGCCAGCGTGTACATCGAGGCTTACGCCATGCAGAGCTTCCAGGCCACGGTCCGATTGCGCATGCAGATCCTCTACATGCAGCACAACGGGGCCAGGATGGGCAGGTGTTTTATTGACGCGCAGCAGCACCTCGCGTCCCACCATCAGGCGTGCAATCTCAGCCTGGTTGGTCTGGCTGGTAATCAGCTCACCTGCATTCTTGCCACGCCGCAGCACGGTGATTGTATCGGTGAGTTCAAGCACCTCGCGCAACTTGTGGGTGATGAAGATGATAGTCTTCCCTTGCTGCACCAGGCCACGCAAAACACCGAAGAACTCAAATGTTTCCTGCGGGGTCAGGACGCCGGTCGGCTCGTCCATAATCAGGATGTCAGCAGCGCGGTAGAGGATTTTTAGTATCTCGACCCGTTGTTGCAAGCCTACCGAAAGCTTTTCAATACGGGCATCGGGATCAATCGGCAACCCATATTGCTTGCTTAATTTGAGCACGCCTTCTCGGGCCTTTTTAACCTCATACACGGTGCGAACACTCCCAGGCTCATGCCCCAGCACGATATTCTCGGCTACGGTCAAGGGAGGAATCAGCATAAAGTGTTGATGCACCATACCAATATGCAGCCGGATAGCATCGCGTGGCCCCGTGATGTGCGCAACCTGGCCATTGATCAGGATTTCACCACTATCGGGGTGAATCAATCCATAGAGGATATTCATCAAGGTAGTTTTGCCGGCTCCGTTTTCCCCAACCAGTGCATGAATCTCACCCTTACTCACCTTGAGATTGACATGGTCGTCGGCAACGACACCGGGCCATGTTTTGGTAATGTTGCGCATCTCTACGGCCGGTGGTGTAGAGACTTCCTCGGCTGAAGCCAGAGCCGTACTTTCCTGCATAGATAATCCTCCTGCTTCGCAAGCGAAGTGAGCGACATGACCTTTATTTTACTCTGAACCTGGGTCGTAAGGTATGCCATCGGCGGCAGGCGGTGTGGTACGACCTACAAAACCTACCAAAGCAATCAGCGTGAACACATAGGGCAAAGTTGCGAGCAGGGTTGTCAGATTGGGATTATTGGGACTCAAATCTGCCAAGGGGATGCGAAGTCCGTCACCCAACCCGAATATGAGGCAAGCTCCAGCAGTCCCCAGGGGAGTATATTTGCCGAAAATCATGGCGGCCAGAGCGATATAGCCTCTACCATTCGTTATACCTGGGTTGAAGATGCCCGCAACACCCAACGCCAGGTACGCGCCTGCCAGACCTGAAAGTAGTCCACTGCTGATGACGCACAAATAACGCAGCAGACGGACATTCACACCAGCAGTATCCGCAGCTTGTGGATGCTCACCCACGGCTCTGATACGTAAACCAATGTTTGTGCGGAAGAGGAGGAATTGAACACCAATCAAAATCAGTATGGCAATGTAAAAGATGACATTTTGCTGAAAGAGGACATACCCCAGCCACGGAATATTTGCAAGGGGTCCCCAGGGGAGCGTAGGAAGGCGTAGAGAGAACGGCAAAGATGGAACGCCTTGACCGGCGGGTGTGAGAACGAATACCAGGTAGCTCGTCAGGCCGAGAGCGATGATGTTAATCGCGATACCACTCACAATCTGGTTTGCCTTAAAATTGATGGAGGTGAGAGCATGGATGAGGGCCATTAATCCCCCGGCGATGATCGCAGCCAGCACACCGAGTATTACACTCAATGCGTCGTTTACTCCCAGGCTATGCAATGCCAGCGTTATCATCACGCTGGCGAAGGCACCTGTGAGCATCATCCCTTCCATCGCGATATTGACGACTCCGCTGCGCTCAGAGATGACACCACCGAGGGCTGGAAGCACGAGCAATGCAGCAGACTCCAGGGTAGTATGCCAGGTATTGGTGGAGGTCAGCGCACGCAATAGCACTTGAAAAAACACGGTTATTCCTCCTTATCCAGCTCGGCTATTTCTATCTCGTTCTGCATATCCCCATTGCCATTCTCAGGCAGCGCAACGCTCGTTGTGCCAGTCGTGGCGGGTGCCAGGAATGGTCTACGGCCCAACCTCAACCACGTGGGCATAATACGCCTGAGCACGGGTAAGAATTGGGCGGCTATAAAGAACAGCAGCAGGGCCTCAATAATGAGGATTAGATTAGGGTCTACGTGAGCAATTGCTTGCATGGCCGTGCTACCAGATCGCAGTCCACCCAAGAGGAGCGCACTCAAGAGAACACCAATGGCGGTACCGCCTCCCAGCAGCGCAACGGCAATGGCATCAAATCCTGTGGGATCGAGACTGAAAGCAGTGGCAGATAACTCGTATCCAGGCTGCCCCATCAGGCGCGTCGAACCCGCCAGGCCGGCGAAGGCGCCAGCGAGCGCCATCACCAGGAAGATATTACGTTTGGTAGGGATCCCTGCATACTGTGCCGCTTTGGGGTTCTGCCCAATCACACGTATCTCATAGCCAAAGGTCGTGCGGGAAATGATAAACCAGTAGATCACCACGGCGATAAGAGCAAAAAAGATGCTGATATCCACTGTATAAAAGAAGGTATTGAAATGTGTCCCAAAAATCTGGTTGGAGAGGGTAGCGACGAAAGGCAGTTGCGCCTGGGGAGCAAGAGCAATGGTCTGAGTGACTCCGAAAGGAGCTGTGAATGGATGACTATTAATGAGATAGTCAGTTCCGTAGAAAGCAATCCAGTTGAGCATAATAGTTGTCACGACTTCGTGCGCACCACGCCAGGCCTTGAGAAAGCCGACGATGCCGCCCCAGAGTGCTCCTGCCAGTATACTCGCAAGCAGCATCACTGGGACCAGTATCCAACTGGGCCACGAAGTGAATGTGAGGCCGATCATGTCTGCTGCCATCGCTCCCACAGCTAGCTGGCCGGCGGCCCCAATATTGAAGAGACCGGCACGAAAGGCAATCGCTACCGAAAGGCTCGCAAAAATGAGCGGACTAACTCTCACCAGGGTACTTGAAAAATTCTCAGAAGTACCGAAAGAGCCGGTAAAAAGGGTAGTGTAGGCATTAATGACGTTTGTAAAAGGGTCGACTGTCTTGTTTGGCCAGGTAATCAGGATGACAATGGCTCCTGCAATGAATGCCAGGATCACAGAAATGATAGGACGCCCAAGCGCAGCGCCGAATGTGCGCGCCCATTGAGCAAGTCTCGACGCGGGAGGACGCTGGTCAGACGTCTCAGGTTGCTTTGCTGTTACAGCCATGTTGACTTCCTCCTCTGTGGGGAGATGATTAGGCCAACGACTTTTTGCCAGGTAACTCTTCCTTAAATCATAACATTAGAGACGATTAGAAACAAGCACTATGGCGGAGGAATACGAATCACAATCTGGCAGAGACAACAACAGGGTGCGACATATCGCACCCTGTTTCTTGCGGTTCCGCATTCCACATGCTTTGCTTCAGAGTTACGGAATCGTCTCAGGTGGGGTAAGCGTACCAGCCTTGATCATACTTTCAAAGTCTGTCGCTTTTGCCACAGCATCTGCGGGAACATCACTGCTCGGTGTAGCAAACCCTACGCCGTCGCGTGCGAGATCAAACGTATACGGGCTTGCGACATAGCTGGCATAAGGACCTGTTGTCGCGCTGCCCTGCTGCTCCGCCATCTGAACAATGTCATATGCAGCAACATCAATGCGTTTGACCGCGCTTGTGATGACACTCGGACGAGCTGCGCCTGTCGAGTCTTTACTCTGATCGACATCGACACCAATGCTGTAGACGTTTTTCGCAGTAGCAGCATCGAGGACACCAATGCCACAAGCGCCAGCAACCTGGAAGAGGATGTCAGCATTGTTATCAGCGATCTGTTTATTTGCGATAGCCTTGCACGGCGTGGGATCAGTAAAGTTATTAGAGTAACCAACCACTACTTTCACGCTCGGATCGACTTGTTGAGCGCAATACTTGTACCCTGCAATGTAGCGGACGACCGGTGGGATAGCTAAGCCACCGACAGCGCTGATGGTGTTATGACCGAGCAACTTTGGTGCCTTAGACTTGCCATCAACCTCCATCTGACCAGCGATTGCGCCAACAAGGCAGCCTGCCTGTTGCTCTTTAAAGAAGAGCGGTGCAACATTGGGGAGATTAACACAGGCACCAGATGTGTCTGCGGGGTTTACAGCACAGCCATCAATCAGGGCAAACTTCTTGTTGGGGTACTGCTTGGCTACCGTGTATATCCCGTGCTCCATCAAGAACCCTACGCCAATGACCATATCTGCCTGCTGTGCCGCTGCGTTGATGTTTTTGGTGTATTCAGTGTCGCTGATCGTCTGCGACTGAATGACCACGTCAGGGAAACCAAACTGCGCTCTAGCCTTTTCGTAGCCTGCATGGGAAAACTGGTTGAAGCCGCCGTCATTCAAGCCACCAATGTCGGTCACTATTCCCACTGTTACAGCAGCAGCTTTAGGTGCAGCGGTAGGTGTGGTTCCTGCGCCTGTCGAAGTGCCACCACACGCGGCGAGCACCAGGGGAATCAATGTGAGGAACGCAGCGATGCGGGCGAAGCCGCCAACTCTTCGCATATGAGCTTCCTTTCTTGTCTGTCATCAGAAATACGCTGATACAACGCCGTATCATTCATGAAAGCCAAACACATCGAGACAAACGCCGGTTTCACCCAAAATAAGTACAGGATTATGCAGGGGCGAAGGACATTTCTCGCGTCCTAGTATATCATGAAAAACACGGCCAGGAACGCTATTCCAATCAATGGAACAACAGCGGTAGTCCCAGCACAAAGAAGGCCATGAGAATAGCTTGCATCGCAACAAAGAGGCTTGTAATCAGTAAGTGGCGCGCTGGTCTTTCGTCGCGATTACTCCATAAGGCAAGCAGTATCATTGCAGGGAAAACGATCAGGTAATAGCGGCTAATGCTGTTAATACTGGCTGTCGTAAGCGGCATAAGCACCATGACGAGCGTGTAGAGCGCGTAGATGATGGGCAGTCTGCGGAATGACCAGGCAGTAAAACCGAGAAAAAGTATGATCGTGATGATATTGAGCAGCCAGAAGTTCCAATCCAAGGGATCAGGCGGCTGTGGGTGGCTCAAAGCGTAGGCAAGTAAGCTCCACGGATTTTCGAAATACCGTCCCCACCCCACTTGATGGTTATGTATTGTTGCCAGAAAATCTCCTGTTTTTATTTGCGAGTAAATCAAGAACGGCACCAGGCTCAGGGGAATGAGGGAAATTGCCAGCAGGGTGAACCAGTTTCGAAGTTCCTGCGCCGCCAGGAACAGCCCTTCTAAACGAGAGTTCAACCAGGCGCTTGCTTTTTCCCGCAGCAGCATCGTACTCATATCAGGTAATGGTGAATAGCGGTCGCTCAAAAACTGCCAGTACTCCCACGCGACAGGCACAACGAGCGCAAGACCTTGTATGCGGCTCAATGAGGCTAATCCGCCGCATATGCCTGCCAACCACCAGCGATGTTGTCGTGCATAGTAGATACAAGCTACAGCACATGCTAAAAAAACCGCTTCCGGATAGATAGCTGAGAGATAGAAACTTGTTGGGAAGACGGCAAGGTAGATTACAGTGCGTGAAGCAACCAGCGAGCCAAAATCACGACGCACTAATCGATAAAGATAAACAACCGCGATTACCGCTGCCGCATTAGAGACCAGGATACCTGCGATATCAAAAGCTGCATCACTTCCTCCGAAGAGATGTCCAAAGGGGTAGATGAGCATTGGATAAAGTGGGAGAAATATCCAGTCTGATGTCGTATGCAGTGTGCTGGCAGGCCAGTAACCATGCTCGGCAATATCCACGTAGAATCCAGCATCAAAGCGCTTCCACATCAGCCACAGAGTATCAGGAAAATGAGTGCTCAGACTCACCGAGGGCAGGTAGGGATTGCTCTTGAGTAAAGGCAAGATATAGAAGTCAATAAGTAATCCTACCAGGACAAGCACCAGGCGTGTACCCAGGTAGGGGAGGAGTGCCTCATGCCATATCGAGGCAAAGGATTTGGGGCGCTCGAGAGACGAAGCTAGTTGTATACTGACTTCTTTCTCTTGCGTGATCATATGCTTACATCTCTCACTATCATACTGCTATATCGTAAAAGAACGCTTTGTAGAAGCCAGGGTAACCACTTTTGGCCTGTCTAAGCACTATTACTGAATATTCTTAAGTATGATTACCGAGATGTAAGCAGAATTCCATAATGACTTCGTGTGGCTTACCTGGGGATACAAAAATTACTAATTTTTGGCATAAAAATCTGAGCCACGCTGGTACTATGGTTTGTAGCACTTGTCGCACT
>WNEZ01001405.1_pt1 | contig 24609 bp, 23 predicted proteins | sample 5400521 | NCBI WGS metagenome assembly WNEZ01 (sample SAMN13153339, study PRJNA577476) | soil metagenome | isolation source: 120 cm saprolite under Douglas fir tree site 2 hole 1 replicate 1 | place: USA:California | collected 2015-04-18
GGGAAACTCCTGGCGGGCCACACGGGCACGATTACGTGAATCGCCCAGGATATGCACTATACCGATTCTGCAATGCCCAACCACAATTTCACGCTTAACCGGCAACTTCTTTACTACCTCGTCCCCCTCGACATTGCCCTGCACTGCTACCACGGGCGCAATCGTCTCCAATTCTGCAATGACCCGCAGAACCGAGAGGTCGCCTGCGTGGATAATCAACTCGACATCTGCGAAATGCTGCCAGATGCTCTCTGGCAACCGCCGAAAGTCCGGGATATGTGTATCGGAGATAACGCCTATACGATGCTGCAATTTGGTTTACACCCCTTTTTTGCGGTATATTACCTTATGGCTCTTGTTGTTCCGTCATCACCCTGTAACAAGGATATCATATGCGTATCGCTGTCATCGCTGACATTCACGGCAATCAGCTTGCACTCGAAGCAGTTCTGCAAGACCTCCATCGTCAGCCTGCCGTAGATCAACTGGTGATTGCCGGGGACCTCTGCCTGAACGGGCCATGCCCACGACAGGTTCTCGAAACGGTGCAAGGACTCCGTTGTCCCGTCCTCCATGGCAACGTGGACGTAGAAGTAGTCACCCAGGCGCCGGGAAAAGGCGAAAAGAAGCGCAGTACCGCTGCCTGGACACGTGAGCAGATTGGACCGGCGGGCATTGATTACCTCGCCTCCCTGCCGTTTTCCCAGCGCGTTGCTAACCCCGGCGGCAGTGATCTTCTCATCGTGCATGCCAATCCACTCAATGTGGAGGATGCCATCTTTCCCAATGCATCCGATAGCACGCTGGAGCACCTTTTAGGCGGCCTGGATGGGGATATCGGTGCCATGGCCTTTGGGCACCTGCATATTGCCTATATTCGGCAATGGCGACATTTGCTACTTGTCGATGCCGGCAGTTGCGGACTCCCACGCGACGAAGACCTCCGCGCCTCCTATGGCATCCTCAACTGGCAGAATAATCACTGGGATGCCGAGATTCGCCGTGTAGCTTATGATGTTCAGGCAGTCGTGAAGCAAATCAAGATCTCTGGGATGCCGAACGCGGAGAAACGAGTAAAGACGCTTTTAGAGGCAAAATATTAAAAAACGTGAGGCAAGCCAGCCAATCCGGCGGTTTGCCCCACGCAGGCAACACAATTACTGCAGTGGTGCACAATTCCCATAAGGATCAGTCCACGTGGGCTGATGAACAGCCTTGCTGGTGGACAGAGTCGCCTCATCTACCGAAACCATTGTTTCCTCTGTCCCCACATTTTCTTCCCCCAGGTAACTGGCAGCATCGCCGATGTCGACCATTTGCAGTTCCTCAATGATCGCCCGCAATTCCCCGGTTGTTGCCATAATAAATTTCTCCTTATTATGAATAAACTAGAGTTGAGTCCAATCACTTCCAACCATATATCGAGCACCCTCCTATTAAACGTTGTGCCAGATGTTTTTTGTTGCAAAAATAGTAGTACCACAGTTCTTTGCTAGAGCTTATTCTCTTTACACTTATTCATACGTTTGAGGTTACATTTTTCTCCCTTCATGCATCGAACTTAGTCCAAATAGGCCATGAACTGCATTGAAATCGTGTGCCGCACCCACCCTGTTCTTGCCACCCGAGACGTGCTATACTGAAAACAATCAAAGCAACACGCGAAAAGGATAAGATCATGGCAGACACACACTATAACGTAGCAATAATTGGTGCGGGTCCCGGTGGCTATATCGCCGCCGTCCGGGCTGCGCAACTTGGCGCAAAGGTTGCAATCGTCGAGAAACAATATCTCGGTGGCACCTGTCTCAACGTAGGCTGCATCCCTTCCAAGGCTATGTTGCACATCGCCGAGATCATGCATAACATTGAATCGTATGACGACCTGGGGATCCACTTACCACAGCCTCCCACCTTCGACATGCGCAAAGCAGTCGCCTTCAAAGACAAGGTGGTTAAGCGCATGACAAACGGCGTAGGCGCCCTCATGAAAGGCAACAATGTCGATGTGTACGATGGCCTGGGTACCGTTGATGCCTCACACACCGTCACCGTCGCCATGAACGACGGGTCGCTGCAGCAATTCAGCGCGGATAAGATCATCCTCGCCACAGGCTCTGTTCCGCTCATGCCGCCATTCCCGGGTATCGATGGAAACAACGTCATCAATAGCGACACCTGCTGGGACTTGCCCAAAACTCCTGAAAGTATCATCTGCGTCGGCGGGGGTGTGATCGGCATCGAGCTGGCCTGCATGTTCAATGCCATAGGCTCAAAAGTCACTATCATTGAAATGTTGCCCAACATCCTGGCACCTGTTGATGATGAAGTACGCCGCTTGCTCGTGCGTATCCTGGGCAGGCGTGACATCACCATCGCGACGGACACAAGAGTCGAATCCATTGCCGATGAGGGCAACTTGAAAAAAGTGACTGCCAGCACTGGTAAGGGAGAACAAAGCTTCACCGGCGAATACGTATTAATGGCCGTCAGCCGCCGCGCCAACACAAGCGGGCTGGAACACCTGATGGAGCAAGGACTTGACAATGACCGGGGACGTGTCCGCGTCAATGAAAAAATGGAGACAAATCTTCCAGGCATTTACGCCGTTGGCGACCTGGTTCATGGCGCAGGGCTGGCGCATGTCGCCTTTATGGAGGGTGAAGCCGCCTCCGACAACGCAATGGGGCACGAAACAATCATGGATTACAACGTTGTGCCAAACCCCATCTACACCTTCCCCGAAATCGCTTTTGTAGGTTTAACCGAGGCACAGGCCAAAGAGCAATACCCGGAAGCTCGAGTGGAACGCTTCCCCTGGATAGCTAACGGCAAGGCTGTTGCCATGGCCGAAACCGATGGGTTCACGAAGGTCATCATCGGCAAATACGACGAAATCCTGGGCGCCCATATCATTGGGCCAGACGCCACGAACCTGATTACCGAATACTCACTGGCCATGCGTAGCGAACTTACAGCCGATGAGATCATCGAAACCATCCATCCTCACCCAACGCTCAGCGAGGGCCTGCGCGAAGCAGTACTGGCCGCTGAGGGTCGCCCAATGCATATCCCGCCCAAACAAACACTGGCTCGCGCAAGATAGCCTTTTATCAAGGAGCATGGATATGGATAGCTACAACTCCCTTAGAAACTGGTTGGACCTGCGGGGACTGCCCGTTACTCTCCCGAGCGAAGGCAGAAGGGCCGGAATAGTGGATGATTTCTACTACAAAGAGGGTACAAACGCGGTGTATGCCTTGCGCGTAAAGACTGGCTTTCTGGGTTTCAAGGCATTGGCAGCAAGCGCAATCAGCACCATCGATCTGGGCGCGGTCACCATTGCCAATGAGCAAATGTTGATCGACGAGAGCAACGGCGGCGATTTAACCCAGTTGCCGTTGGGCGGCAACCTGCTTGCTTTCAAAGTTCTCAGTGAAAGTGGCACGCTCTTAGGTACAGTTGGAAATATACTGCTTGCCACCTATCCGCCGGTCGCCTTGCACATAGCCGCCTTCCGGTTGGCTGGCGGTCGCACCTTCTCCGCTGAGGAAGTGACAGGCTACGGAACCGGCATCATGTACATTCTCGATAAGGCTGCTAAGAGGTTATAGACAGTGTAATCCGGGGGCTTAGGAAGTTGTCATGCAGTGAGCAACAGGTAGATCGCCAGCAGTGCACCTATCAGACTTGCCAGGACGGTCAGCACAATAGCGAAAGCCGCCGGGGGATGGAATTGCTCAGCATCGATGGAACGGCGTATGTGCAGAAAATTTATCAGTGCGATGATCATCATGAGAACGCCCAGGATAGTCAGAGAGACTCCGAAGAACGAGGAGAGGTGTACAGAAATAATGCTCGTATTCCCCTTAAAGCCCAATTCGCGCAGGAGCAGGCCAAAGCGTTCCACCACAAAACCAAAGGTAATCGTAGCCAGGCCAGTTCGTATCCACGCTAGAAAGGTACGTTCATTCGCCAGGTGATCGGTAACCCTCTTGCTCGTGCCAATATGTGCAGGGAGCTCATTCTGCTCCTGCGTATTCTTAGCGATGGTTTCTTCCTGCTGTGCCATATGCCGGGCCTTCACTATAGGCGACTCAGACGTTATTATAGCCTACTAAGCAATAACAGGCAACAGCATCAATTGATAAAATCCTTGGATGCACGTGTTACAATTCTTTTAAATCAGTCGAGACAGGCATCAGCCCTGGCTGCTGAAAGAAGGTCGTATGCCACTAAAAACCGGAACAGCAGAGAAGATACTTTCACGCCTGAAGGGCCTGCGCAACCACATGCAAGCGGGTGAAGTACCTGTTTTCACTGTACCTGCCATCTGGGATGCCGGGCAGGGCCAACGCAGCATGCCCTGTGATGTAGTGGTAACTAACCAGCGGATTTTCGGCTATGTCTATGTCAGCTTCCCGCGAGAACGGCTCTTCCTCGACGCGCTTTCCCTCGCCACAATTCAGGCCGTCTCATTGCGCCACAAGACCTATGAACCGCTATTTCGCGAACTCCTCGTCAGCGATGGCCAGCGAAGAATCTATATCCGCGCTCCCCGTCAAAAGATCGAGAACTTGTACGAGGAATTGCGTTCGGCTATCGAGCAATATGCGCCTGGCGCTCAAACTGCCCTTGTGGACGTGGAAACGAGTAACACTCCCCCTGTCTATGGCAGGCAGGAGATTCGCACCTCGTTTGAGCGTTCCCCACTAGGAATCACGCTGCTCTTCGTTGGCGGCCTACTCCTGGAAATTGGCGGCATTGTTCTCTGGGCAGTCACTCAGAGTTTGCAGACGGGCCTACCATTGTTTATCGCAGGGCTTGTCGCTGTGATAACCGCTATCCTGATGCGAAGGCAACATTGATATCTGTCTTGCCGGGCAAACTTTCATTGACATTTCCTACATCTGCTGCTATCCTTAAAACATACAATTTTACAAAGACTGACCCGCGTTGAGCGAGCAGAGTATGAGATTGGCAGCCAACAGCGATCCGAAGCCTGGTGGAAGTTCGGAATGGACGTGCTTTCTCAGAACGCCCTCGTGAGCGGCTGACCGAAAAAAGCCAGCTTTGGATTACCTGGTAGTTCCAGGCACGGCAAGTAGGAACAGGTGGGTGGTTCCCACGCAGCGTAACAACCAGAAAACAAGTGGTCACCATCATTTCATCACAAGGGCGTGAGGGAGATGCAAGGTAGCAGATAGTGGCAATCAGGGTGGCACCACGGGAGCAGAAATGTAGCTCTCGTCCCTTCAAGTTGTTCGTCAGGAAGGGACGAGGGTTTTTTTATTGCCCTTTCCGAGACGCAGTTCGTTTGTAAACGCCACTCCCCGTTGCCTGAGGGGCCTGAGCAGTTACAGGAGGATGTAAAATGGCTTTCGTTTTGAGGAACAAGCACTTTCTGAAGCTGGACGACTACACATCACAGGAGATCGACTTTCTTCTGCAACTGGCAGCTGAACTGAAAGCGGCGAAATACGCTGGAACAGAGATACAGTGCCTGAAAGGGAAACACCTTGCTCTCATCTTTGAAAAAGACTCGACGCGAACGCGCAGCGGATTCGAGGTTGCAGCATTCGATCAGGGGGCCAATGTCACCTACATAGGCCCAGGTGGCTCCCATATCGGGAGCAAGGAAACCATGAAGGATACTGCTCGGGTCCTGGGCCGGATGTATGATGGCATCGAGTATCGCGGATTTGCGCAGGTAAAAGTGGAAGAGCTTGCCCGCTATGCCGGTGTGCCGGTGTGGAATGGACTGACCAACGAAGCCCACCCGACCCAGGTCCTGGGCGACTTCCTCACCATGCAAGAACACGCACATAAACCTCTGGAGGCTATTTCATTCTGCTTCCTCGGTGATGTTGGCTACAACGTGGGAGATTCTCTCATGATAGGTGCCGCGAAGATGGGCATGGATATCCGCCTGGCGGGTCCCAAACAATGCTGGCCCCGCGAGGCGCGTGTTGACCAGGCGTGGGCTATCGCCAGGGAGACCGGAGCGCGCATCACTTTGACAGAGGATGCTGAAGCAGCCGTCAGAGGATGCGACTTCGTGTACACTGATGTCTGGGTATCGATGGGCGAATCTCCTGATCTCTGGGGCGAGCGCATCAAGCTGATGCTTCCCTACCAGGTGACGGGGCGTCTCATGGCGATGACAGATAATCCCAACATGAAATTTATGCACTGCCTGCCCGCCCTACACAATACTGATACGAAGTTGGGGAAAGAAATCTACGGGATCTATGGCCTGGAAGCATTGGAGGTCACAGACGAGGTTTTCGAATCGCATGCATCCATTGTCTTCGACCAGGCTGAGAACCGGTTGCACACTATTAAAGCCGTCCTGGTAGCGACACTGGGAGACGAACGCTATACGAGTCGTTATCACTCCTGGAGGCAATACACGTCTGCGCCGGAGTCAAGCGCATTGTATAGTGTAGCAAGAGGATGAAGCTGGTTATCCTGCCGAGGATTCATAGGCGACACACATTATGCCAAAATACGTCGGCACTTCATACGAAAACAATTCGCCCCGGAAGCCGGTTTCCTCGATAGAGCCGTGCAGGTTGAGGAGCTGCCGAAACGCATCGGTATGGGCTCGCTGCACCCAGGTATGATCAAAGGTGAGCAGCCGAGCCAGGTCCTGCGCCTTGGTAGCTATAAGAGAAAGTTAGGCAAAAATAGCCGCTCCAATAGAAGTAACTGACATGGCACTCACGATGTTGTAAACCAGCCAGACAACTTTATCAGTAAAAGCGAGTCTAACGGCACTTATACTCAGTTCGGTTTCAAGGAGAAGATGTTATTGGAAATGCCTTTCCTGTGTATTTTGACATACAATATATTACTTTGGATAATTATACCTACTTAATATTGCCGTGTTTTGCTGTTCGTGCTATTATAAACGTCAAAATGCTTGAAGGTGTATCCAAACCAGATTAAGTGGGAGGGTTAAATGCCACAGCCAGGACAGCCGGACTATTTTGATACAATGCATGAGTGGTCGGAGCGCAAGCTTCAGTTGTTAGAGGATTATGTAGATCCTGCTGCTAAAATCCTGGGAAGTATCAATCAGATTTACTATGTGGATGGATTTGCAGGAAGAGGTACTTATCGTGACGGTAAAATAGGCTCTCCTATAAGAATGGCTGAACTAGCTCAACAATTCAAAAGGGAAGGAAAGCCATATTCATTCAGATGTATTAATGTCGAAGAGAACGAGGAGTATTTTGCCGATCTTCAAGCGGAAACAGCCAAATTTGGTAGCATAGTACAAAATCTTCATGGTAGGTTTGCAGATCACCTAGGCCATATTTTACAGGTAATAGGAAATCAACCAGCCATTTTTTTTCTTGACCCATTTGGGATAAAGGGCATTGATTGGAGTGCCATAAGAAAGATAATCAATCGTTCCGCACGAACTGATCTCTGGATTAGATTTGACCATATAGAACTTCGGCGGCTTGATGGTAATTATGAGGTTAACGAGAGAAAGTTCGATTTACTGACTTCAGTCTTTGGTATTCAAGATGAGGCATATTTACACTCCCTGCTTGCTTCTGGAAATACACCTGAAGAAAGAATTCGAGACTGTTTGGAGTTGTATCGAAATAGGCTCGAACAGGAGTTTAAGAAAGCAAAGGGATCAGGATATGCTGACTCTTATACTATAAAATCATTGTCAGGTCTAGATAAGTATTATCTGATGTATGCTTGTGCACATGAAAAGGGTATAGTACTTGCAAGCAACGTTGTCTATGGTGTGGAGGAAAAATATAAAATAGAACTTCTAGAATACCGAAAACTTCAAGAAGAAGGGAAGTTAATAGCTGTACAGCTATCCTTGTTTGAGGATGCAGAACCTACCAAAGAAAAAATATTTGAAGAGAAAGTGGCACAGCTTAAGAACTATATTTGGATGAAGTGTAAGGGGCAGAATTTGACCAGGATAAACATCCATGCAAAAATTTTAGATAATTGGTTTGGGAGAATTAAAACGCCCCATATGACTCAAGCATTAAAAGCCTTGAAAGACGAGGGCTTCATTCTTTCAGTCAGTGGAAATATTAGTGATGAAAAAGCTACCTTTAAGTTTAAGGCTTCAGATTAGGCAATTGCAATCTGCATTGCATAATGCTAAGGCTTTTCTTACCGTATGTGTTTCCTTGCAAAGACTAATCCGAGCTTTAGGGAATTCATGTCGAATTAAAGAAGTTACTTTGGTATAAATCGCAACCCTACGCTCTTCAGGTAAATGGCGATGAGTGCCATCCTTTACTAATTCATTTTCTGATAGTTGCCACTCCATCGGTGGAAGACCCCAACGTTCTCTCCACGCATCTAACTGGGTATTCTTTTCTCGATATGTTCCTAATGTCCAATAACGGAAGTTGATACCGGCATTTTTAACATCTGCAATAAACGAGGCATATTGATCTTCCCAACCATCAGGGGTCAAAATAGGGTCTACCCGCACACGAACCTCGAAACCTAAGTCTTGAGCATGTTTCACTGCTTCCAGACGTTTTGAAATAGAAGGTGTAATGCGCTCTAATGTATCCGGCCACTTTCCTTCCCAAAGATCAGCAATTGACTCTGGATTGAGGCTAAAACTTACAACAACATTTGAGCGATGAACAGGAAGGATATCGGCTAGGTAATGTGTATTTGCAGATTTTGTCAGGAGAATGAGCTTATTCCCAACAGGATTATGTTTTGGGTCAGAGAAAAGGGGAGCCAGGTTTCTAACATGCTGAATAACACCTTCGTAAAGTAGCGAGTCTGATCTGTCTATCCCGACTCCTAAAGTATGTTGCCTGCGGCGGCTTGGGTGAAGTAACCACTTTTCAGATGCATGTAAATAGTCATTGAGGTTATCATAGAGAAGATGACGTGAAGGATCTCTTTTTATTCTGTGGGTAAGCATTAAGAAGCAGGCTCGACAACCTAAACCGCAAGCTCCTGAGCCAATTGCTAAGTCCCACCACATTGGAGGACAAAAGGTTTGTTTATCCCCATGCCAATCATGAACAATCAAATTCGTTTTTCGTGATCCACGATATATTGTAATGGGGCGACTAAGACCAGATATTTGTGGAGCAATTTCTTCCTCTCTCCAAATACCATTCTGAACTTGTTCATTTGTAAACCAATCAATGGGGCGGCCCGCAGATGTCTCACCAATAGTTCTTTTAGATGCTTCAGCTCTCATCGCTGAGCTGTTTAACAGATCAATCATCTGTAACCTTCCTTTTAGTTAGGAGTATGGGCGCAGATTTCCTAAGTTAGGCTTAATTGCAACTTCAACCAGAAGCAACTTTTTATATATTTAAACGGAGCTAGCTGATACTACTAGTTCTTGTTTTCTTTTCTAAAGCTGCTTATGGATTGTCGCAGAAGCATTTGCCTCTCAAGGAATAGAACAAGCATTCTACGAAGGTAGTATAACATATTGGAAATACATTGTCTTGTAATGCACGACGAGAGGAAGATAGTATGAGTAACTTTAAGCTCTTCCTTTCACATATTAGCATGCTTCAGGAATACGCGCTCATAGACTAGCTGGGCTAGCTGAATTATGCTCTTCTTTCAGAAGAGTGTAATAAACTCATTGATTTATGTTGCTGAGACGAGTAGAATGAGCCTCAATTGGTTTGCTATTGCGGAGAGGAGGCTTCAATGTATCTTGAGTTTAAGGACGAAATGCTTATCCCTAGCATTAACGGAGAGGTTTATTATCAAATATACGAAATCGAAAACTGGTACCGTCGTATTTGCCTTACAGCTTATATGAAGGAATTTGGTGCTGAGTGGATGAGCTATGTCCCTACTCAGATACTTAATACTTTCAAAAGTAGGTCTAAGAAAAGCGAAGAGCTATTTTACCTTGACTTAGACGCGGATGATAACTTGATTTGGACAGCAACTCAAGGAGAACTTAAGACTCTTTTATTAGAAGATGCAATAGCTCATCAAATTAAGGCACTTACAGGTTTTAGTAAATCAACCCTCTCGCAAAAGTTAGATGAACTAAAAGAGATTAGAAACATTTTAGCGCATAACAGGGCATTAACTAACACAGCAATAACAATTGTTACAGGGATTATTGTATCTTTGATGCAAGGGGTAAAACACTTTAAAAACCGAGTGTTATATGCTGATCTAAAAAGCGGAGACGAGCTGACGGATAAAGTTTTCTCGTACTTTAATGAAAAGATGGAGAGAAACGATTGGGGCAAGTTTCAAGCTGTTGCTTTTATGAAAGGTGATATATATGAACTTGCATGCTGGCCTGGTCCAAATCAAGATAGTAATGGAACTTATCCTAGTGCGTCAAAGTTGTTAGAAATTTATAAAGATGTTTTAGATAACATACTAGCTATTGCGATAAATAAGAGGGGAGACGAATATACTGTTTTGTTTACTCAGAAGATTAACGATGGAGCGATTAAGCGGATTATCAATTTGTTTATTAAAGTACCAGATATATGGACACAAACTAGCTTTGAGGAACAGAACCCAAAGTTTGTTTGTAACCCGAAAATATGGTTCTATGAACACCAACGCTCTATTGAGGAGTGACTAACAATGGGACTTAACACCTGGTCTAAAAGTTCCCTTGCATCAAGGCCAGTTTGGGGATGAGTGACTACTATGTCGGAAGATAATACGCTATACAGCGACGAAGACATAATTCCTTTCCCTGAAATGGGTGATCGTCTTTTCACTGCGGAACGCAACTCGCGCCATAACGCTCAGATAGATTTCAGTTTCAATGGGGATACGCTTTATCGGTATGTGGAGGGGTATAAAGAGGCAGGGGATAGACTTGTCCAATCTCTTATGGGGGACAACCGTCATATTGACCTCGTTATATTCCCTACGGTCTTTCTTTATCGCCAGTACCTCGAACTACGGCTTAAACAACTGTTGATAGAGGGTAGTCGCCTACTAGAAAGGTCTTTTGCTCTTCCTAAGCATCATCGTCTTGAAACCCTATGGTATGAATGCAAGAGTCTTTTGAAGCAAATAGAGCCAAATTTGACAGAACAAGAAGTAGCGGCTTTAGAAGCGTGCATTATCGAATTCTCTACCATTGACCCACTTTCAATGACATTTCGATACCATGTTGATAAGCAAGATCATCCTACTTTGCCGCCCGATTTGAAGTCCATCAATATTCGTAATCTGGCTCAAATCATGGCGAAAATACATTCTTTCCTTGATGCCGCGTATATGACCATTTCTGTTTCCATAGACCAGAAGCAGGAAATGGAGGAAGCGTTCAAGGATTATTATCCCTCTGAGGAAGATTGGAGAGACTATTATGGCATACCTGATGAATATCCTTACGAACGATGATTTTATGAAGTAGCCTAAATTTACTTGTAGGCTGTGATAGGTTGCAATACATGGGGGATGAAATGGTTGACGTACCTGATAGCGAGAGAATACACGCAAGCGCGGTTACTTATCTTATAGATGGACACGAGGAAGAAGCTGCGCGAATTTTACTTTCCTGTGATTTGGCAGTTGAAGCTCATTATGAATGGTTGGCAATAGATGAAGGATATTATGATGGAACATTTGATGTTGAGCTAGCTGCGCCTAGAGCAATATACGAAATCATAGATAATGCAGAGCATCCCACTGCTAAGCTTATTGTACAGGCTATAAGGGTTACATTAAACCAACCATCATATAACCTCGTCACACGCTTACTGCTTCCAAAAGTTTCTCCTGGTTGGAAAGAAAAAATGCTCGAAGCCCTACAAGAAAGCAGTGTAGTTAATCAAGGTAATCCCATCGAAAATAAGCCTACCCACTCATGGAATAATCTCCGGTTCCGTTCTAGTAGCGAAATTAAGATAGCGGAGGCTCTTGATAAGGCTGGTGTTCTTTTCTTTCCGAATTGTATGGCTCGACTAGGCCCAATCGGAGAGCGGAGAAATAAAGAAGCAGACTTTCTAATTTGCCTTGATGGGAAATGGGGCATCCTAGAGGTGGATGGAGAAGCATATCACTCAACTGCTGCAACAGATCATGAACGAGATCGCTTTTTCCGTGCCTATGGAATACGAGTCATAGAAAGATTTACCGCTAGCCAATGCTACAATAACGCCGAAGCAGTGATAAGGCGCTTTTTAGTGCTCTTAAAAAAGAACGCTTGATTTATAGAGGTGGAGGTGTCATTGATGTACCTTGAGTTTAAAGACGAAATGCTTATCCCAGGTATCAACTGAGAGATATATTTCAAAGATACCTACTCAGGTCAGGGCTGCATATCATCGAATCAGCGCGTTGTTTCGTCAGAGTAAGCCACGCACATCATCCCGAAGTAGGTCGGAACCTCGTACGAGAGCACTTCACCGCGAAAGTTCGTTCCCCTGATGGCGCCGTATAGGTTGAGAATCTGCCCGTAGGAGTCGGTGGAGGCGCGTTTGAGCCAGTCAAGATCGAACTCCAGGAGCTTGGCCAGGTCTTGCGCTTTTACTGCATCAACAAGAGCGGTATCGAACTCCTTTGATGCGACATCGTAGCCATATGGGCCTTGCGCATCGTGAGCATGCCCCAGGTCAGCGCTGGCGATAAAGGCGATGCGGCGGTCAAGCGTCTCGGCTGCTTTCCTTATAGATAGGCCAAAAGGTGCAGATAATTCCCAAGGTACATTGTTGCGATCGGGGCAGACAATCACTACCCTGGGTTGAGGATCAAGCGGCACACCCAGGAACCAGAGAGGCACAGTGACTCCCCAATCGAGCGGCTGCCAGAACTGTGTTTCGTCCGGTACGGCATAGCTCAGGCGCACCGCCGGCACATCGAGCGCTCGCGCCTCCTCGACGATAGCCGCGTTGAGTTCTTTATCCACCTCGAAGGTCAGCGTGAAGCTGTGCCCGTTGCTCTCCGGCTCCGGGCCAAGCGTTCCCTGCACGCGCCGGTTATTGAGCAGCGAGAAACAGCCATCGACGCGGTGTCCATGCGGCGTAATCACCACCAGCGTCTCCGGCTGCGCAGCCGCGACGCGCCGACCCAGTTCTTCCATCGCGGCGCGCGTGGCAAGCGCCTTTTCCGCTCCCTTTTCCCCCAACAAAGGAATAATCATGCTGCCGTGCGGAGCAATGCAGACAAATATGAGGCCGCTCATCTTTCCCCTCCTGAAAAATGCATGTCGTAGAACAAAGGCGTTGAAGGATGTAAGTCCCTACTCAATGGGCCATACTCTCCTGAAGACTTCGGGATAATCACCCACAAGTCCATCCCTATCTACTGGCAGTTCGGCCGTAAATCCGCTGACGCCCTGCTTGAGACTTTCGTAGCGATAGCGCCCTCCATCAGCAGTCATCTCCAAGCAGGTGTAGCGCTGCTCTACTGCTGCTACGTCCAACTGAGGAACTGCAATATAGACCATGCTCAAGGTCGCAGATTGCCCCGGACGCAGAGCTAGCCGCCGGATTGGCAGCGTGTTGGTAAACGGCGTAGCAGAAATATCCACATCAATGCACCCGTCGAGTGATAAAACCGGCTCACCCGAGAGAGAGAACCAGTGGCCCTCTCCGTCCGCTCGCAACGCGATCACTGGACCCTGGCCGTCCAACAAGTTCACGTTCACCTCCCTAACGCGCCACCGGGCATCACAAAATATATCATACCGAAGCCGAAATACCTGGTGATCCAGCCCAATAATGACACCGTTCGCGACAATTCCCGCATCGTCCTGCGTCAAATGCAGGTGCTCCAAGCCTGGTTTACTCCAGGGTCTCCACAACACATCTCGTTCCATAGGAAGTTGGCCTCCTCTTTCTTGCGTCTGTGGTGCCATGATGGCATTCCTTTCTATACTAGCGGTAGACCATCGTTTTGAGCAGGTGCTCGAGAGCTGCCTCGGGATCAGCGCTCAGGCCGGAATGGACTTGAGAGGTCTGGATAATCGTGCTACGCGGGGACACGAGCCAGTGAAAACGCTCTGACTGTGACATTTGCCCCAGCGGCCCTGCTTCCGGCCCTCCCTTGCAAATATGCACAATGGCATCCAGTTGCTGCTGGACGGCAGCCAGATCAAAATCGGGCGCCAGGGCGAGAACTCGTGCCTGATCCAGGTGAATGCGTACGCCGAGAAAGCACAGCGTCCGGCAAAAGAGGAGCACGCCCACGTTCAGGCACTCGCCGCGCTCGACGTTGGGGACGACCCGGATGAGCACATAATCATAGGAACTGAGCGCGCGCACGTAAGGCCTCCTCTACGAAGTAGTGCGAGGCTGCCAGACGGTCGAGCAGGTATGCCTGGTAGGACTCGCGATGCGCACTACGGTCAGCAAAGAATGGATCGGAATCGAGCCAACTCTCGGGAATCGCCTTGACCGTTTCCCGAATTGACTCCGACGTCAGAAGCCCTTTCAAGAGCGTGTCTGCCTCTTCGAGGGCACTGGCAATCGGGAGGAGCACGTGCTCCTTGATGAGGGGGAATGGGCTGCGGCTGCGAGAAAGGTAGTCTGCGGTGCTGTGTTGGAAATAGAGCGCAGAACCGTGATCGATGAGCATCAGCCGCCTGTGCCAGAAGAGCATGTTGCTGTTGCGCGCTGTACGGTCTACGTTGGTCACGTATGCATCGAACCACACGATTGAGGAAGCCAGCAGAGGATCGAGTCTGCTTGCGTCAAGCGCATCGAAGGCAAAAGCTCCGGGTAAGTAGTCCAGGCCAAAATTGAGTCCCGCACTTGCCTGGATCAGGGATCGGATTTCATAGTCCGGCTCAGAACGGCCTAGCACGGGATCAAGTTCCATGAGGACGATTTCGGGAACGGGAAGCCCTAGAGCACGGCCAAGCTCTCCAACCACCAGTTCGGCAATCAAAGCTTTTGTCCCTTGACCAGCACCACGAAACTTGAGCACATAGAGGCCATCGTCCTCGGCTTCGACGATGGCCGGGAGCGACCCTCCCTCCCGTAGTGGAGTGACATAGCGAGTAACCGCGAGCGTTCTAAGCATGGTCTAATTGTAGCATATAGGCGCAGCAATGTTGAGTGAGTAGCCTTGCATGTAGAACACAAGCGATTCGGCATGCTATCCTTTGATGTTTTTGAGCTTCTGTTTGACTTGCTCCCGGCTTACCTGGGTATAGCGTACTATAGTTTGAAGAGCAGGCACACCTTTTTTGGTGACATGCCCAAGATAATACGCCACTTCTTCAAGTGACCAGCCTGCCTCTCTTGCCCGGTGGGCGAAGTCGTATCGCAAGTCATGGAGGGTGAGATCCTGGATCAATTCCCATTGATCCTCCGTAGCCTGAGTCTTGAGCATGCGGAACCAATAGTAGATCCCTTCTTCCGTCAAACGCTCGCTGCGTTGCGACGCAAACACGTAGGTGCGTGCCGTGTCGTGCGTGGCTTGCAAGTACTCATAGAGCGGCCGGCGGGCCTCGTTCAGCAGATCGATATCACGGCACTTGCTCCCCTTATAGCCGACATGGAGCCATCCCCCCTTTGGACCAACATGGGTATGAGCCATCCGCAGCCAGGAGATATCACTGACCCGGCAGCCCGCCCAGTAGCCCAAGGCGAAGAGGGCGGCCCCTCGTCGATCTCCTTCGTGCTCGACCAACGAGTGCAGGATCGAGCGCTGCTTTTCCGAGAGCTGTCGAGGAGCGAGCAGTGGCATGGGGGGGAGATCGATGCCACGGGTCGGGTTGCGTTGGAGCAGCCCCTTCTCCTCAATCAGAAAATGGGCAAAATTGCTGATGGTCGATTTCACCCGCGTACGGTGGTTGACACTAAACCCTTCCTGCTCCAGGTGCGTCAGGTACAGCTCTACCGTCGTTTTCGTCAACTGCGCTGGCTGAAACTGTCCATCGTTGCCAGGGCGCTGAGCAACCCATCCTATCAGGTCACGCACCGTGCGAAGATACGCTTCCATCGTTCCCTGGGCTTTCCCGGATATGAACTGCTCGTACTCACCTAAAAGGACACGAATCTCGTCGATGGTATCATTTTCTAGAGATATCACGGCTCATCTCTCCTAAAATAATTTATAGCAAGCTTTGCGGTCTTATCTTCTGATAGCCGGGGCGTGCTGAAGAGCAAGTCATGCTCACTTGTTCAACTATGAAAAAGGAACGGGCAGGGGGTCGGGCCAGTTGCCTGGGTGCGCATCGAAAATCAAAGGGTGAACCAGGGACGGGCTTAAGGCAAGCCGCTTCAGAGGTGACGCTCCGGTTGAGCACACCAGCGAGGCGGCGCTGAAACTGCTACGAAAGACATTTTGCAAGAAGACTGCCCATTGTTCCAACAAGGTCTTCTTGATATTCCCTGCACAAAGTATACGTCGTATCCGGTATTTTGACAAGTATTTATATTACCTCATCTACTATTTTTATGGAACGAAAATAAATTTTTCTGTAGAAAAGATGCTTTGCGAGGATTGCAGCGAGTGTGTTTTTGCCACCGGCGGGCCTAGATGGAGCCAGAACGAGTGATACTGCCAAGCAGAAAACAGTTGATGGTGGCAGCGGGGGGAGTCAGCCCACTTCACAGCCTATGCATCTCCCATGAGACTTCTTGCGAGATGGTGCTTCAAACGCTCACGCCGTATCATTTCTATGGAAAATTTATTTTCGTTTCACAAGAATAGTAGATGAGGTAATATAAATACTTGACAAAACAGCAGATACGACGTATACTTTGTGCGGGGAATACGAGAAGACCTTGTTGGAACAACCCGGCAGTCTTCTTGCAAGGGATTCTTATACCAGTTTCAGCACCACCTCACTGGTGTCCCAGCTGGGCTCAACCGGGGCGTCACCTCTGAAGCGCTCTGCCCGAAGCCCGTTCCTGGTTTACCGTCCTGGTTGAGATACGCATCCAGGCAACTGGCCCGACCCCCCGAAGGAGCGAAACAGATTCCTGTGCAGGTCCAAAGGATCTTATTCCGACCGGAAACGTGCCTTGAAATGGGTCTTGCTTGTAACGGTCCCCCGGACCGTTCTTGACGACGCTACGAATCTTGAAATGGGTCTTGCCAACGACGCTGCGCGTCTACGGACTGCGTCCGTCAGGCAAGACCACGGGAAGTACTGCGTGCTAGTGCTGCGCACTCATCCGGTCGGAGCTGTAGTGTAGATCGCAGGCTCATCTCCACCTAGAGCTGGGTGTTGAGCGAGATGACATTATCTAGTAGTGTGGTAATTACGCTGCCAGGCAATGAGCCTGGCAGAGAGCATACGTCGAGCATGGAAAGGAGACAAACATCATGGCGATTAGCACCCGTACTGATGAACAGATCCAGATAGACGTCCTGGAAGAATTGAAGTGGGATACACGCGTGCGGCCCAACGAAATCGGGGTCGCGGTCAAGGATAGCATCGTCACCCTGACCGGCTGGGTCGATTCATATTTGAAAAAGATGGCTGCCGAGGAGGCCGCTCACCGCGTGCCTGGCGTCAAGGCCGTCGCCAACGACATCGAGGTGCGCCTGCCCGGCTTTGCCGAACGCACCGACACCGATCTTGCCGCTGCTGTGCTCAACGCTCTGAGGTGGGATGCAGCGATTCCGACTGGCAAAGTGGACGTGACGGTCAGCCAGGGCTGGGTGACGCTCAAGGGCGAGATCGAATATGCCTTCCAGAAGCGAGACGCAGAACGTGCCGTACGTCGCCTCTCAGGGGTCAAAGGCGTCAGCAATCTCATCACGGTCAAGCCTCAGGTGTTCCCATCAGACCTCAAGCAGCAGATCGAGCGAGCGCTCGTGCGCAATGCGGAGACCGATGCCAGGAATATCACGATCGAAGTGGAGGGCAGCAAGGTCATCTTGCGTGGGACGGTGCGGTCCTATGCGGAGAAACAGGCGGCGGAGGATACTGCCTGGTCCGCTCCGGGTGTCACCGAGGTTGAGAACCGGATTGTGATCTCGCCCATGCTGTAATGCTTGCTGCATTGCAAGCGAGCTGATGCCTTGACAGACGAACGAAGGGTAGTGCATGCACTACCCTCTGTCAGGTTACGCTCACCCCCATATTTCCGCTTTTCGTTATGCACTCTTTTTCACACCCGCACCAACGGGTGTTGTCACGCTGCATGGATAGTACAGGGATAGGTAGCATGAACAAGAGGAAGGAGTGGAACGATGTTACAACCAGGTTGCGAGCCTATCATGCAAACGATTCAAAGCTTCGCACAGCAAATTCAGGAATTTGACTATCGACTAGATGCTCTTGAGGCTGAAGCGATGCAACTTAATCCACTGCTATATATTGGCTCACAGCGAGAGGTTGATCGCCTCGTCGGGGTGAAGCACACGCTCCAGGACAAATGGGATAGCGCGATGAGCGAACTTGCCATCTGTAGATCGGCCCATCCTGCTCATCACGTCCTTCCTGGCAGATGATTTTCCATATGACATACTGGGGGCAATCGACACAACCGTCGCTCAAACATACAACTATCCTCACGTGTCAAAAGACATGACAATAGGAGGTATGTTCTCCTGCAAGCAGGCAAGCCATTTCTGGCCCGGCGGTGGCAACAGCAGCACCGCACCTCTCCCGATATACGAGAAAGGTTTATCGCTCAATACGGGCGATAGGATGCATACAACGATGCATCAAAGTCAAGAGGAGTATACCATAATGACAGATTTTAGGCAACTGTTAGCAACCCTGTAGTCCGGGTTGTGTCGAGCGCTATTTTCACCATTCTTCTTCTTGCCCGGCCAGGGCGCAAGGTGTGATAGGACGACTGCGTCGGTTCTTACCCGTTCTGCCAACGCCGCTGCGCGTGTTCTTACCCGTTCTGCCAACGACGCTGGCGCTTCTACTGACTTCGTCAGTCAGGCAGAACGAAAGGCACTACTGACTAGCGTCAGTCAGGTTGGTGAAAGAAGGTATCTGTATCAGGACCAGATCTCTGGGTGGTATTCCTCGCGGCGGGTAGCGCTCTCGCACACTGGCTTCAACGTCGGCGTCGAAGAGGACACCAATCATCCCCTGGGAGCGCACCTGTTGGGCCCGCGTGTTGAAGTTGAAGAGGCCAACGCACGTGAAGAGAATGAGGTCAGCACACAGAAGGAGACTCGAATGGATACCCACTACTCCCGGTTGGTAGATCAACCAATGCAGAGCGATCTACTCTTACTGGAGCAGGCATGCGCGGGCGATGAGGCGGCTTTTGAAACGCTGGTCCATCGCTACCAGCGTCTGCTCTACCACTTTGCCCAAGCCTACCTGGGTGACGAAGACGCCCAAGATGCAGTGCAGTTCATCTTGCTCCAGCTCTATCGCTGCATGCCAGCCCTCCAGGGGGAGCAGTCGCCACAACGGCATAGCATCCCACTCAAATACTGGCTCTTGCGCGTTGCACGCAACCATTGCCTTGATCTCGCGCGCCGTAGAAAAAGGACGCTCTCGCTCTTCTCCGAGCTGGAGCCGTGCAATCAGGAGGATGGCTTCAGCATGCTGGAGGGATTGTTGGATCCTGAGCCACTTCCAGAAGAGGTAGCAGAACATAGGGAGGTGCAGGAGCATCTTCAGGCTGCTATCCAGCAATTACCATTGAAGCCCCGCGCCATTGTCTGGCTGCGTTACACCGAAGGCCTGACCTTCGTCGAGATTGCCCGCAGCCTTCGTATGTCGGAAATGTCAGTGAAGACCACTTTTTACCGAGCGTGCGCGAAGCTGCGCAGGATGCTTTCCTCTCAGCTAGAGAGATCGACTGCGTAATACGAAAATGCAGTCAAAGCTACAACTATTTACCAGCAAGGGGCGATGCTGGCACCTATCCGTCTCGGCAACGCGGCTGCGCCGCTACAGCTTCGCTGTCAGCCGAGACGCAAGGAGGAGCATCCCCACCCTGCTCCACACCACCCCCGCCCCTACGCGGTTTTGTAGAGAACGGTTCGCAAATTTGCGTAAGGGCAGACCAGGGGGAAGCACAATGAGAAGCGAAAGGATGCTTTGCGAGCATTTGAAGCATACTTTCTACAGAAAATATATTTTTGTTTCATAAAAATAGTAGAGTTAATAATATAAATACTTGACAAAGCAGCATGAACGCCGTATACTGTGTACGGTGAATACAAAAAGTGCCCAACTCTCTGATCAGAAGATCGCAAGCAGCGCTCGCTTTTTCTGCAATCGGCATGGTGAGGGAGGCATGGAACCAACAGATGAAAGAGCATAATAGAGACAAGGAGGTACAGATCTATGATTACACGTGATGGATCAATTATTCGAACAGAGCTTTGTGAATCCCAGTATGATGCCTGGCACACAATCTATGATGGTACCGATGGACGTCTGTGAGACGCCGAAGGGCTATGAGGTAGATGTTGCGCTTCCAGGGGTGCGACCGGAAGATATTGAAGTCATCGTTGATCAAAACGCCTTGACGATTCGGGGGCAGTTCAGCCAGCAGAACGAGCACCAGAACCAAACTCAAGGCCAGGGGCAGCAGCAGGCTCAACAGGCCCAGCAGCAGGCTCAACAAGGTCAGCCCCAGGCCCAGCAGCAGACTCAGAGTGGCAAGACGGGTCGCCATCGTCAGGGACACAACTGGCTCTCGCGGGAAATCGTCTCCGGCTCGTTTGAACGGACGATCACCTTCCCCAGGCCTATCGATACCAATAATGTCCAGACGAAGTTCGAGAATGGGATCCTCACGATTATGCTTCCCATCAGTGAAGCGAGCCGCCCGAAGCGGATCAGCATCACAGGCGGCCAGGCTCAGCAGCAGCCGGTGGCCGTTGGGGCGGGGCAGCAACGTTAGCAGGACTCGCAGCCATCTATGCCGGGACGACTCAGCGCCTCGCCATGCTACTGGTGATCACGTGGCGATTGTAGGCGATCGTCCCGGCTCCCGTCTGCTGCGAGGAGAAGGAGGAGGCTTCAATGGCCGGCCCGACTTCAATTACGGAAATTGACCTGGCCCCTATTCCTGGCAAAACATACTGGAACACTGTGCGTGAATGGCACGAGGAGTCTATTTACTTTCTCCTGGTCGATCGCTTTCACGATGACCGGAACCGCGCTCCAGTGCCAACGTCCGCACGGGCTGACAGGGTTGACAGAGCTGATAGAGCTGACAGCCCCGGGACAGCAGAGCGGCTGAGCAAATTCTGCGGTGGGACCCTGCGGGGGATTTGTACCCATCTGGACTACATCAAAAACCTCGGATGCACGGCGCTCTGGGTAAGTCCCATCTTTGAGAACAACGGTGCCCCTAATCCTGACTCCGGCAGCTATCATGGCTATGCCATTCAAAACTACCTCGATGTCGATCCTCGTTTTGGCACCAAGCAGGACCTGGTTGATCTTGTAGAGGCAGCGCACGCCCGCGATATGCGCGTGTTTCTGGATGTGGTGATCAATCACTCCGGAGACAACTGGTACTATCCCTGGGATAATCCGTACTATTATTACAATGACATGCGCTTCCCCTTTGGGGGCTGGCGGCTGGACAATCGACCACAGCCTCAAGAACTCCGCAATCCCGATTACTATCATCGCAGGGGGCAAATTCGGGGCTGGGATACATATCCGGAGTACGCGCATGGAGATTTTTTCTCCCTGAAGGATTTCGATAACGATGATGATCCCGATGGCTTGCGACTGCTCGACACCTTAATCAAGGCGCACTGCTACTGGATACGCGAGGCGGATGTTGACGGCTTTCGTATGGATGCCGTCAAGCACATGGGAGCGTTGGCGGTCAGCCGTTTTTGCCAGTGGGTACGGGAGTATGCTGAACACCTGGGCAAGCACAGTTTTTTCCTGTTTGGCGAACTGATCGCTGGCGATGATGCGATTGACCGCTATATCGGTCCGAATACTCCGGCAGAAGTCGATGACGTCTTTTTCGGTCTTACTTCCGTGCTTGATTTTCCGCTCTACTGGACGCTGCCAGGGGCAATAAAGGGACTCATTTCCCCAGTTGCTCTCATTAATCGTTACGAGCGCTTGAAAAGTCACGTGCTGAGCCGGGGGGAACTGGGACGATACTTCGTCACCTTCCTGGACAATCACGACCAGATTGGGCAAGACGAGAAATGGCGCTTTGCGGCAGGGGCTCCTGATGCACAAGTGATTGCAGGCGTAGGGTATCTCCAATGTGCCATTGGCGCGTCATGCATCTACTATGGAACCGAGCAAGGATTTTCTGGGCACGGCCGCGGTGACCAGTTTATCCGTGAACCCATGTTTGACCTGCAGGACCATGAGCAGAACTATCTCAATCCTGCCTGCGCCATTTATCAAGAGCTTGCCGAGATTGCTCGCATCAACCAGCAACTAGAGGCCCTGCGCTTCGGTCGCATGTATTTCCGGCAAATTTCGGAGAACGGCCGCGACTTTGGTTTGCCACAAGGACACCCCTGCACGTTGGCATTTTCCCGTATTCTCGCCTATCAAGAAGTGCTGGTAGCCTACAACACGTCCCCTACCGAGTCGCGGAAGGATTATGTGATTGTAGAAAACACGCTTCATCAAGAGGGTGGTATGATGAAATTCCTCTACGGGAAAGAGGGATGTGTGACGGTTCAAAGCCATCCCGATTCGTCGTTGTTTGTTCAGCTTGAGCTTGCGCCGATGCAGTTTGTCATTTTGCAGTGATTTTTCCAGGAGCGAGAAAGAAGCAGGCGTGAAGAGGGAGAGGCGACCATCCAGGATGGTCGCCTCTCAACTTCAAGCAATCCGTCTCAAGACCGCCTATGGGATGACTATATCCTGCAATGTGACGGGACTATGCAGGGTGTAATCCAGCTCATTGGACTGACTCACTCCCGGCGGGGTGATCGTATCCATGACCTTGGGTACCGTGTTCGGGTCTACCGTGCAGTGCGGGTCGCTGCTGGGAGCAGCACACACACCGAATTGGAACGGCTGAGGTGTCGGGGCGAAGCTACGTGCCTGGTCTGGACTAAAGCCATCCTGACCTGTCAACACAATGCTAAAGCCCCATCCCGATCCCGGCACTTCGTTTGTTGTGGAAACGAGGCTAGACGTTGGCACACTGAACGTGATGAAGCGCGAGATCGCATTCGCACTGATAGCAATTGTTCCCTTGTTATTGCCGCTGGCATCTTTGTAGGCCTGTCCGAAACCCTGCACTTCTAACAGCCGACTCCACGCCGAACTCGCTGCAATCGCATAGTTACGCGAGGCATAAGCGGCTGCCGTCGATGTGGTTGTCGCGCTCGGATCGTGGACGTACACATCGACCAGTTGCGCGCCCAGTGGGCTACCAAAGGTTGGCGACAGGTCGCGCGTCTGCAACTTGAAGGTGACAGTCGATTTATCAGGGCTGAGGATGACGCGGAAATCGGTGATGTCGAAAGCTCCTGCATGGAAGTTACTAGACGTAGGATATGCATAGTTGCCCGGTCCGTTGTCATCTCCAGTCGGATCGGTCACATCAAGGAGCACTGTACCAGGAGTGAAATCGAAAACAATGCTGCGTTGATCGTGGGCGGTAGCCCCCGTTGGACTAACGGCTACAGTATTCAAAACAGTGGTTCCACCAATTATTGGGAGCGACACACTGAACGAGCCATTAGAATTGGTTGGGGTACTGACTACCGTGGTCTGGCTGTTGGTGTCGGTATTGGTGGCTGCCACGTAAATGGTGTTGCCAGGTAGCGATGTACCAGTCACCGTTACCGGAGAACCACTGACCGGTGATTGGTTCGGCGGTGAGGTCACGGTGAGGCTGGTTTGGCCCTGCTGATGGGCCACATAGCGGTTGTAGGTATCGGTTGGTTGCTCGAGCAGTTTGTTCGTGGTGAGGTCACGCAGCAGACGCACGTAAACGCCAGCGGACCATGTCAGCGGAGCTGCAGAGCCAGCGGGTTGGCCGTTCTGGAAACCAATCGAGGCTACAGTCGGATCTGTGCCGTATGGCGAGGGAGCAAGGTTAGGTAGTTCCCAATCTTGTTCAGGGATCAGCCCTACGCCCGAGGCAAAGTTTTGCATCGTGGCGAGCAGGGTGAGCGCAGTGGACGCTTGACCAGAAGACACATCGTACTCGCCACGTTCCTCTGTAAGCAATGGCCAGACATGTCCGGTGCCTTGCCCGGTAGGTGCCCATGGATGTCCATCAGAGGCACCATCACCATAGCCATCTCCATTATAGCGGTGCCAGCCTGATCCACTCGCTGTGTTCGTCTCAATGGTTGCATCGACCACAGGGAGCGACTCAGTGACCGCCGTATCGTTGAAAGGCTTGAGACCAAGGCGTACCAATTCCAGGAAGCCTGCATCGATTACGGAGCGCTGATCGAGCGTGGGACCTCCATTGCCTACGTTGTAGCTGATCGCTGCGTTCGGGTCGCCCGTCTTGGAAAGGCGAATAAAGTAGGGGTGTGAGGCGAGAGGCCCGGTGGTGGTCACCGTCCATCCCTCTACGGACCGCTGCCAATCGTCGGCTACCCCTAGCCAGAGCTGTGCGCTCTGCGTATCACCGTTGACCTTCGCGATGTCAGCCGCCGCTACCAGGCCGGCAATCTCGGCTGCGATGGTAGATGGCGAGTAGCCATTCTGCTCCTCCCAGCGCTCGACGCCAAATGCTGGCCCGTGGCCTATGACAAAGTTCGCCGCTGGCTTGATGTGGTTCTGGTAAAGAG
>WNEZ01000870.1_pt1 | contig 24600 bp, 26 predicted proteins | sample 5400521 | NCBI WGS metagenome assembly WNEZ01 (sample SAMN13153339, study PRJNA577476) | soil metagenome | isolation source: 120 cm saprolite under Douglas fir tree site 2 hole 1 replicate 1 | place: USA:California | collected 2015-04-18
AGGCACGGTACCCGACACCATGGAGCAGCTGGTCCAGCTCCCCGGTGTGGGCCGCAAAACCGCGAACGTCGTGCTCGGCACCTGGTTCGGGAAGAACGAAGGCGTCGTGGTCGACACCCACGTTCAGCGGCTCGCGACGCTGCTCGGCCTGACGAAACAGAGGGACCCGGTGAAGATCGAACGGGACCTGATGACGCTCCTGCCGCGTGACAAGTGGACCTGGTTCTCGCACACGCTGATCCTGCACGGGCGTCGCGTGTGCATCGCGCGGCGGCCGAAATGCGAGGTGTGCGTGATCAACCGGTTGTGTCCGAGTTCCCGCGTATGAGCACGCCTCCTGTCATCCCCGGGCTGGCGCCCGGGGTCAGTGATCACCGGTGCCGCCTGAATGACCCCGGGCGCGAGCCCGGGGTAAGCGGAAGGCGTTCATGACCGCCCTCCCGCCCATCGACCGCTCCGGTCTGATCGCCACGCGCCGCGACCTGCATCAGCACCCCGAGCTGGGGTTCGAGGAGCGGCGCACGAGCGGGTTGGTCGCGGAGCGGCTCCAACGGCTCGGCTATACGGTGCGGACCGGCGTCGGCAAGACGGGCGTGGTCGGCTTGCGCGACGGCGCGTCAGGTGGCAAGTCCCGCTGCGTGCTGATCCGCGCCGACATGGACGCGCTCCCGGTCGAAGAAGCGAACGACGTCCCCTACCGCTCGCAGCACCCAGGCAAGATGCACGCCTGCGGCCACGACGGGCACGTCGCGATCGGACTCGAGGTGGCGCGCCGGCTGCACGCGGCGGTTCTCCCGGGGAGCGTAAAGCTGGCGTTCCAGCCAGCCGAGGAGATCTCGAACGGTGCCGAGGCGATGATTCGGGACGGGGTCCTGGACGCCCCCACGGTGGACGCCGCCTTCGGCATCCACTTGTGGAACGACCTCCCGGCAGGCACCATCGCCCTCATGCCCGGCCCGATCATGGCCTCCGTGGACGAGTTCGAGATCGCGATCGTGGGCCGCGGCGGTCACGCGGCCGCCCCGCACCAGGCGATCGATCCCGTGTTGATCGCGGCACACGTCGTCACCGCCCTCCAGAGCCTCGTCTCGCGCCGGCGCAATCCGTTCGAGGAGTGTGTCGTCTCGGTCACGCAGATGCATGCGGGCCACGCGTTCAACGTCATCCCCGGCCGCGCCGATCTGCGGGGCACGGTGCGAACTTTCGGCGGGAAGTTCTACGACGAAGCGCCGCAGCTCGTCGAGGAGACGGCGCGCGGGATCGCTCGCGCGTTCGGCGCCGACGCCGAGGTGCGGTACCGGCGGCTGTCGAAACCTCTGGTCAACGACGCCAAGATGACCTCGTTAATGAAGGGCCTCGCACAGGACATCGTGGGGCAAGACCGGGTGATCGACGGCGTCCGCACCATGGGCGGAGAAGACATGTCGTACTTTCTCGCGAGAGTCCCGGGCGCCTTCGCGTTCGTCGGCTCGGCGCCACCCGGAAAGAAAGGCTCCCCGCACCACAGCCCGACGTTCGACATCGACGAGGAGAGCCTCGTGATCGGGGCGGAGCTGGTGACCAGGACCGTGGTGCGGTACCTGGAGCAGAACGGCTGACCCCGGGCGCAAGCCCGCGGATGAGACCTACTCCCGTTGACCCCCGGGCTCGCGCCCGGGGTTAGTGGATAGATTTCGCGCGATGCCCAACCTCCTCGCCTCCGAACCCTCCGCCTACCTCAAGTCCGCGGCTCACCAGCCGGTGCATTGGCACCCGTGGGGCGAGCCCGCGTTCGCACGGGCGCGCGCCGAGGATAAGCCCATCCTCCTCGACATCGGCGCCGTGTGGTGCCACTGGTGCCACGTGATGGACGGCGAATCGTACGAGGACGCAGGCGTCGCCGAGACGCTCAATCGTGACTTCGTGTGCATCAAGGTGGATCGCGACGAGCGCCCCGACGTGGATACCCGCTACCAGCGCGCCGTGCAGGCGCTCACCGGTCAGGGCGGCTGGCCCCTCACGGCGTTTCTCACGCCCCAGGGCGAAGTCTTCTTCGGCGGCACCTACTTCCCGCCGGAGGACAACCACTACGGCCGGCCCGGCTTCCTGTCCGTGCTGAATCAGGTGGCGGGGATCTATCGCCAGCAGCCCGATAAAGTAACCGAGAATGCGAAGGCAATCCGCCGCCACGTGGTCGAGTCGCTCGACGAAGCGAAGAGCGGCGAGATCACGGCGGCCACCCTGGAGCGAGCCGCGAGCGAGATGGCCCGCCTGTTCGACATCCGCTACGGCGGGTTCGGCACTGCGCCCAAGTTTCCCCACCCGGCGGCGGTGCAATTCCTGCTCGCCCGCTGGCACGACACGCGCGAAGACTGGATGCGCGAGGTGGTGGAGAAGACGCTCACGGGGATGGCGAAAGGCGGGATCCGCGACCACGTGGGTGGCGGATTCCACCGCTATGCGGTGGATGAGCGCTGGATCGTGCCGCACTTCGAGAAAATGTCATACGACAACTCGGAGCTGCTGCACGCCTATCTGGACGGCTACGCGGCGCTCGGGCACCCGCTGTTCAAGGAGGTGGCCCAGGGCATCGTGAGCTGGGTCCTGGAGGTGCTGTCGGACCGGGACAAGGGCGCCTTCTTCACGTCGCAGGACGCGGACGTGCAATTCGGCGACGATGGTGACTATTGGACGTGGACGCTCGACGAGCTGCGGGAGGCGTTGCCCGAGAAGGCGTTCCACGTCGCACGTCGCACGTTCGATGTGGAAGAAGCCGGCGAAATGCACCACAACCCGCGCAAGAACGTCTTGTGGTGGAAGCGCGATCCGGCGGGTGACGACGAGTGGCCCGTCCTCAAAGACGCGCTCGGGAGGCTCAAGGCGGCTCGCGACACGCGCAAGGCGCCCTACGTCGACACCACGCCGTACGTGAACTGGAATGCCATGATGGCATCGGCGTTCCTGCATGCCGGAGCCGTGCTCGATCGGCCGGAGTGCAACGCGCTCGCGCTCAAGGTGCTCGAGCGGATCTGGGCGGAGGCGTGGGACGAGGGACACGGCATGGGCCACGTGATCGGGCGGGCCGAGCCGCGCGGGCTGCTGGAAGACAACGTCCACGCGGCGGCGGCGTTTCTCGACGCCTGGGAGGCCACGGGTGATGAGGCCTGGCTCACCCGGGTGATCGCCGTGACGCGCTACTGTGGCCGCGCCCACTGGGACGACGCGACAGGAGGGTTTTTCGACGTGGCGCGCGATCGGTCCGGTGCGGCCTACCTCGCGACGCCCGCCAAGCCGGTGCAGGACTCGCCGACGCCCTCGGCGAACGGCGTCGCCGCGCTCGTCCTGGCCCGGCTCTGGGCGGTCACGGACGACAACGAGTGGCGCCGCCTGCTCGATCGCCAGCTCGCGACGTTCGGAGGTGCCGCGTTGCAACTCGCCTTGTACGGCGCGACGCTCGTGCGGGCCATCGATTGGGCCCTGAACCCCGTCACGCGCATCGAGGTGTCGGGTGCCAGAGGTCCGGGGCCGGCGTGCGAGATGCATCTCCGTGCCCTCCAGGCCTACCGGCCCCGCAAGGTGGTGGTCCGTAAGACCGCGGAGCAGCCGGCCGCAACCGTGTGCGTCGGCACGACCTGCTCGCTGCCCGTGAGCACTCCCGAGGCACTCGGGGACCTGTTGCGGTGAGGCGTCGAGTGCTCGGCCGAACCGGCCTCGCGGTCAGCCCCATCGGCTTCGGCGCGTGGGCCATCGGCGGCAACCGGTTCGGCAACTCCTACGGCCCTACCGATGATGCCGAGTCGCTGCGTGCCGTGCGCCGCGCCTACGACCTGGGGTGCAACTTCTTCGATACGGCGGACGTGTACGGGCACGGGCACTCGGAGCAGCTCCTGGGCGAGGCCCTCGCGGGAATCCGCCAGCGCGTGGTCGTTGCCACCAAGGTCGGTGGCAATTTTTACAATCGGGCCGTGAACCCCCTCCTCCTGGGCCGGATCGCCGAGGCGGTCGGCCGGCCGGTCGGCGAGCTCGCGCCGGACGTCCCGCTGCCGGTGACTCACGATGCCAATTTTTCTAGCGAGTACGTGCGATTTGCCGTCGAGCAATCGCTGCGACGTCTCGCCACCGACTACATCGACTTGCTACAGCTTCACAACCCCGCGCTCGGCCTGATCGCCGACCCGGACACCTACCTGGTGCTCGAGGACCTGAAGCGGGAAGGCAAGATCCGGTTCTACGGCGTGTCGGTCCACCCCCCCGAAGAGGGACTCGCCGCCGTGGAAGTGACGCGACCCGATACGGTCCAAATCGTGTACAACCTGGTGCGGCGCGAGGCCGAAGACCGCTTCTTCGTCGTTGCCCGGGCGTCCAACGTGGGTGTGATCGCGCGCGAGCCGCTCGCCAACGGCCTGCTCGCTGGGAAGTACGGGCGCGACAGCACGTGGGACAAGGGTGACATTCGCGCCCGCATGCCGCGCCCCTATGTGGCGCAGCTCACGGCAGTCGCGGAGCGCGTCAAGGAACTGGCCGGGCAGGCCGGTGTGACGCCGGCGCAACTGGCGCTCCGGTTCGTGCTGGACAACGAAGCGGTATCGGTCGTGATTGTGGGGATGAAGACCGTGGCACAAGTGGAAGAAAACCTCTCTCTGGAGTGATGATGCCGAACAAACAGGCCGTTTTCGAGACCGCGAAGGGCAGAATCGACGTGGAGCTGTTCGCCGACGAAGTGCCCGGCACGGTCGCGAACTTCGAGAAGCTCGCGAACTCGGGATTCTATGACGGGACCACGTTTCACCGCGTGATCCCGAACTTCATGATTCAGGGTGGTGACCCGATTTCGAAGACCGGGAAGGGACGCGTCGGCACCGGCGGGCCCGGCTACACCATCAAGTGCGAGACCCAGAAGAACGTTCACAAGCACGTCGCGGGGACGTTGTCCATGGCCCACGCCGGGAAGGACACCGGCGGCAGCCAGTTCTTCATCTGTCACTCCCCCCAGCCGCACCTTGACGGAGTCCACACCGTTTTCGGACAGGTCACCAAGGGACAGGACGTGGTCAACAAGATTGCGCAGAACGACGAAGTCAAATCGATTCGAGTGAAATGACCACTCGGAGATCCCCATGCATTTCCTGATGTACCTGCTCGCCGTCACCCTGCAGGCGCCCGACAGCGGAGCGTTCGTCATCACGCTCGGCAAAGACACGATCGGCATGGAGCGTTACACACGCACCGCCGACCGATTGGTGGACGACATGGTCATGCGCGACCGGGCGCCCGTGATCTCCCAGCACTTCGTCGCCACCCTCGGCGCCGACGGCCTGATCAGCCACATCGAGCTCGACAACAAGCCCGTCGTGGCGTCCGACGTCTCGCCGATCCACGCCGTGGGGCGCTACACGAACGATGAGGCGTTCGTCGACCTGACACGCAACGGCCAGACCACCACGGCGCACGTGGCAACCCCGGACGGGCGGGGCGCCCTGCCCTTCATCAACTTCTGCTACGCCCTGTACGATCAGACCGGCCGGCGGGCCCGGATGCTCGGCGGGTCGCTGGTGAAGGTCGCGGTCCTCGGCTTCGGCGGCACCAACACGTTCGATCTCACGGTGACGTTCCCGGCGCGCGACTCGATGGGCGTCGCGTTCGAGGGCGACGCCCCTACCCTCTTCAAGGTCGATGCCGCGGGACGCATCCTCGGAGTAGACGGCCGGCTCACGACGCAGAAGGTGGTGGTCACCCGCGTGCCGACGCTCGACGTCGACGCCTTCGCCACGGTATTCGGGAATCGACCTCTCGGGCAGCTCTCTCCTCCGGACTCGGTGCGTGTCGACGTGGGCGGCGCCCACATCACCGTCGACTACGGCCGCCCCGCCATGCGCGGCCGCAAGATCTTCGGCGACATCGTCTCGTGGAACAAAGTGTGGCGCACCGGAGGGAACTTCGCCACGCGCTTCACGACGTCCGCCGACCTCGTGATGGGCGGAACCACGATCCCCAAGGGCGCCTACACCCTGTGGACCCTTCCGGCACTCACCGGCTGGAAGCTGATCCTCAACAAGCAGACCAAGGCGCCCTGCGAGGGTGAGGCCTGCACGCTCCCGACCCGGGCCCCGCTGTGGGGCACCGACTACGCGGCGGACTCGGATTTCGCGCGCGTCGACGCGAAGACCGAGTCGCTGCCGCGGCCGGTGGAGCAGCTGACGATCGCCGTTCTTCCACAGGGCAACGGGGGTGTCATCCGGATCGATTGGGAGATGACGCGCGTCTCGATCCCCTTCACGAGGAAATAGCCATGAGCGCCAGACCGTCGAGTCTCCTGATCGCTTTGCTCGCGCTTCCCCTTCCGGCCGCCCTCGCGGGCCAGACGGGACAGTTCCTCGTCCGGCTGGGACGCGACACCCTCGCGGTCGAGCGATACACCCGGACCGCCGACCGGCTCGAGGGGGAGCAGGTGGTCCGGAGCCCCCGTACCGTGCACCGCCTCTACAGCGCGACGTTCGGTCCCGGCGGCGTGGTCCAGCGCTTCGAGCTCATTACCCACAACGTCTCGGGGGCCCCCGGCCCGCTGGAGCGCCGGGCCACCGCGAGCTTCTCGGGCGACACGGCGGTGATGACGGTCCCGCAGGGCGAGTCGACGGCGACCATGCGCGTGAAGACCGGCCCGGGTGCGCTGCCGTACGTCGGCCAGGCATACGCCCTGGTCGAAGAGGTGACGCGCCGGGCCCGCGCCGCCGGCACCGACCGCTACACCGCCACCATGCTGCCGCTCGGGACGGACGAGCCGTGGAACGTCGAAGTGAATCGCCTCGGCACCGATTCGCTGACCATCCAGATCGGTCCCATCGGGCCCTTGCGCATGCGCGTGGATGAGCGGGGGACGCTGCTCGGGATTTCGGGATCGGGCAGCACGATGCAGGTCACAGTCGAGCGCGTCCAAGGAGCGGAGCTCGACTTCGACGCGCTCGGGAAGTCCTTCGCCCCCCGCTCGCTCGGCACCCTGTCGCCGCCCGATTCGGTGCGGGCGAGCGTCGCTGGGGCTGCCGTGGCGGTGCGCTACAGCCGGCCCTCGATGCGCGGCCGCGTCGTCTTCGGGAATGTGGTCCCCTGGAACCAGGTGTGGCGTACCGGCGCGAACGAGGCGACGGTGCTCGAGACGAGCGCGGATCTGACCGTCGGGGGGACCGCGGTCCCGGCGGGCAAGTACAGTCTGTGGACGATCCCCTCACCGACCGGCTGGAAGCTCATCGTCAACAGGAACAGCGGTCAATGGGGCACCCAATACGACGAGCGATACGACCTCGCCCGGCTCGACATGCGCATTGAGACGCTGCGGCAACCCGTGGAGCAGTTCACGATCGCGATCGAGCCGAGGGGAAAGGGAGGCGTGTTAAAGCTGGAATGGGAGAAGACACGCGCATCGATCCCGTTCTCGGCGAAATAGCCTTGCATCTCGACTTCGCCGTCGTCGCCGACTACGCGATCGTCGATCAGGCGGGCAAGCTGTCCGTGCTGGGGATCTTTCAGCACATCTGGGTGCAGCAGTTCCCGGCCATGCACCCGCGTCTGCACCTGGTACTCCGGCTCAAGGGGAAGCGCACCGAGATCGGGGAGCACCAGGTGCAGATCCACCTCCTGGACGAGCAGGACACGGAGGTCCTGGGCGGCAACGGCGCCGTGAACTTCGCGGAGCCGCCCGCAGGGGTGACCGACATCGAGGCGGGAGCGATTCTCGTGTTCGACGTGCCGTTCCCGCACGCGGGGGCGTACCGTTTCGAGATCACGATCGACGGAGACATGAAAGCGTCGGTGCCGCTGACCGTGAGCCAGCTGCCGGCGCCGCCCAAGGGCGGGAGTAACTGAGATGCGGGTCGGACTGGCGCTCGCGGCGCTCGCACTCGCGGCCGCCTGCCACGACGCGCCCACCGCCCCGACCGCGCCGGTTCGCGTCGATCTGTCGCGTGGCTGGCTGCGGGCGAGCCCCGGGGAAGTGGGGATGAGCGCGCCCGGGCTGCTCGGGGCGGCGGGCGACGCGTCCGGGATCCCCCGGTTCAGGAGCCTGCTCGTAGCACGCCACGGCCGGCTCGTCGCGGAGTACTACTTCGGCGGTACCGACTCGACCACTCTATTAGACGTGCGCTCGGTGACGAAGAGCGTCGTGTGCGCCCTCACCGGCATCGCGCTGCGTGACGGCGTGCTGCCCGGGACGGCGGCGTCGATCGCCCCGTATCTCGCCGACGTCGACACGTTGGATTCGGCCGACAGCGCTGTGACGGTGCGCGACCTCCTCACGATGACGTCGGGGTACGCGTGGGATGAGACCAACGGCCCCGACTACAACGCCTGGATCGTCGCGGACAATCACGTGCAGTACCTGCTCGACCGCGCTCACGCGGCTCCGCCCGGCGCCACGTTCACCTACAACTCAGCGGCGGTGCACACACTCGGCGTGGTACTGGAGGACGCCGCCGCCACTCCGCTCCCTCGCTACGCTACCGACCATCTTCTCGGAGCACTGGGCGTGGACACGGTCGCGTGGGAGGCGCTAGATCGCGGCACCGTAAACGGTGGCTCGGGCATCGCCCTGCGGGCCCGGGATCTGTTGAAGTTCGGGCAGCTGTTCCTGCAACGCGGCTGGTCGGGCGACGCGAGCGTGGTGCCCGAGAGCTGGGTGGACTCGGTCACCCGACCGCACTTCAGCTGGCGCACCGTCGTGGGCCCGCTGCAGCGGGTCACCTACGGCATGCTGTGGTGGGTATCCGACATCGATCCAGCCGCTTATTTCGCGTGGGGGTACGGCGGCCAGGTCGTCTACGTCGTACCAGACCGCGATCTCGTCGTCGTGGCCACGACCGATTGGGTGCAGCTCACCGAAATCACACCCACGGAGCTCGCAGCCCAAGTGCTCGGCGTGATCGCCAACGACGTCGTGCCGGCGGCGCAGTAAATTTGGAGACGCAGCGTCATTCGGGGGTCGCGTCCGCTCAGCCGAACGTGGTCGGCGATGTCGAGTCTCCCTCACCACGCCGTCCGACCACCGCACCGATGCCCTTGGCGAGTCCGAAGGCAAGCAGCTCGTAGATTCCGAATGTACCCAGCGTCATCACGACCCCGCTGATTATGGAAATGGACATCGGAACATCTTTGGTCTCCAGTTTGGCTTTGAAGCGCTCAAAATCGGCGACGTACGCATCCTTGGTGAGGGCACGGCCCCGGGCCGCGTCACGCGCCATGCTACCGCCAATGGCGTAGCCAAACAGGACGCCGAGCAGCAACGTGACGACGCTCTTCGCGATCAGCACGTACTTCGTGGGCATAAGAGCTATCCTCCACTAGGAATCACGCGCGCCGTCGGGATCCCGCACCGGGTAGGCCTTCACAATGGCCCGGCACTGCCGCACGAGATCGGGGAGAGCGGACCGCTCGACCGCGAACCTGAGCCGGTGCTCCTGCGTCAGGGGATCGGACGTGATGTCGACCACCAGCTGCAGCTGGCCGGCTCGGTCGGTCGAGCGGATGACCGCGGTGAGATTGGGCTCGTCGGAGGTGAGGGTTGCCACACCCTCGGGCTTCCCCTGGTGCAACTGGTCCAGAGCGTCGGCCCAGCGCACCACGTCCGGCACTCGAAGCATCGGGCCCGTGGTCCAGACGTTCGCTCCCGTGGCAGCGCAGCGGGCCGTGACGAGCAGCCAGTTCCCCTCCCAGTAGTCCTGGGCTTTCGGAGAGCGGCGATCGTGCACCCATAGCTCGAGGCCCGCGATCTTCAGGTGGGGTGGGCCGAGGGAGTCGGGGTCGGGGAAGACGATCAGTGGGGCCACAGCCATGCGAAGACGCCGGCCGTGAGGAGCGCGTAGATCAGCCCGTCCACCGTGGCCTTGATCGTGGTGATCCAGGAGCGACGGTACCAGATCGACATCGGCCACAGCGCGAGGGTGTACGCGACGAACGCGGTGAGGCCCGCGAAGTGGAAAGCGGCGCGGGAGCTCGCACCCGGGGGCAACGCGCTTCCCGCGACCAACGCGGCGAAGATCCCCACCACCACCGAGAACAGGAACCACTGGACGAGGTTCTTCCCCATCGCCATCGAGCCACCCGGCATGACGGTGAACATCATGACTGGGCCCTTCTTGAACTTTTCGACGAATGCCGGGGACCGCATGTCCTGGGTGCTCTCGGGCCGGGGCAGCATGTAGTCGCCGGGCGGGATGGCGAGCGGACGGAGCGTGTCCATCACGCGGTCCTCGTTCGGCACCTTGAGGTAATCGCTCTTGTGCCAGCCCGTGAACATGTGAAGGACGGAGCTCGCGAGGAAAACACCAACGGCGGACAGCAGGATCGGCAGCCACAGCGAGGCGAGCGGTGTCATGAAGCCTCCTTTGGGTGGCGCTTAAGGTGCGGGCTCATGCGGTCGCAATCAAGGATCGGCGAGTGCCTGCCCGGAGGCGCACAACGGGCATTCGGCCGGCATCCACAGGTCGAACGGAACGCGCGTCACGGCTTCGATCGGCACGCCCCGTTCCGCGAAGTAGGGGGACGCCGCGGTGCCCATGACCAACAGCGCCCCGATGACGACGGGTTCGGCGCCGTGCCCCTGCAGCTCGGTGTACGTAGCCCGGACCGCGGAGCCGGCGCTGATCGCGTCGTCGACGATGGCGCAGCGCTTGTCGCGCACGCGGCTTCGGGCAGCCAGGGGGAGATGATACTGCGCCTGGTACAACCCCTCTCCCTCCCCGGGCATCACGCGCTCCGTGAAGAAGAACTCGACCTTGAGGGCCGCGGCGAGCATCTGGGCGAGGAACGCGCCGCCGACGAGCGGCCCGCATACGCCCGCGACCTTGTGCGGTCGGAGCGCTCGAACGAGGCGAGTGACGAAGGGACGAACCCGGGCCGGCTGGACGAACAGCCCCTCGAGATCGAGCCAGAGGTTCGAGTGGTGTCCCGATTCGAGGCGGAAGTGGCCGTGCCGGGGTGACGCGAGGCTCAGGACGTCCGCGCTCACCCCCGGCTCCACATCACTTTTGATCCGCCTGCAGTCCCCGCTCCTCGAGCAACGGCGCCACATCCGGGTCGCGACCCCGGAAAGCGCGGTACAGGGCACCCATGTCCCCCGTCCCTCCCCGCGACAGGATCATGTCGCGGAAGCGCCCCCCGTTGGCTCGCGTCATGCCCCCGTGCTCCTTGAACCAGGCGTACGCGTCGTCATCGAGCACCTCGCTCCACAAGTACGCGTAGTAGCCGGCGTAGTACCCGCCGTTCCAGATGTGCGCGAAATAACTGGTGCGGTAGCGCGGCGGCACCTCGGGCACGTCCACGGCGAACCGCTTCAGTGCCTGCGCCTCGAACGCGTCGACGTCGGGCTGCTGCGGGCCCACCGGCAGCGTGTGCCACGCCATGTCCAGCAACGCGGCGGCCACGTATTCGGTGGTGGCGAACCCCTGATCGAATGTGCGGGCCCGCTTGATCTTCTCGACCAGCGCCCGCGGCATCGGCTGGCCCGTCTGATAATGCTTCGCATAATGGGCCAGCACGGTGGACTCGAGCGCCCAGTGCTCGTTGAACTGCGAGGGAAACTCTACGAAGTCGGTCGGCACGTTGGTGCCGGTGAGCCGCGGGTACTCGACGCGCGTGAGCATGGCGTGCAACGCATGCCCGAACTCGTGGAACATCGTCTTCACGTCGTCGAAGCGCAGCAGGGCCGGGTGACCGGGGGCGGGCTTCGTGAAGTTGGCGACGTTGAAGACGACGGGCCTGGTCTCGAGCAGGCCGGTGCCGTCCACGAACGAGTCTTCCCACGCGCCGCCGCTCTTGTTGTCGCGCTTGAAGTAATCGCAGTACCAGAGCGCGAGCGACGTCCCGTCGGCATCGAACACCTCGAACACCCGGACGTCGGGATGGTATACGGGCAAATCCGTCCGCTGTTTGAACGTCAAGCCGTACAGCCGGTTCGCGGCGAAGAAGACGCCGTCCTTCAGGACGCGGTCGAGCTCGACGTAGGGCTCGAGCTGCGTCTCGTCCAGCGCGTACTCCGCCTTGCGCACCTGCTCGGCGTAGTACTGCCAGTCCCACGGGGCCAGCTTGAAGCCGCCGCGCTGCTTGTTGATCATCGCCTGCAGCTTCTCCGCTTCGCGGCGGGCCTGGGCCGTGGCCGCCGGCACCAGGTCGCTCAACAGTTTGATCGCCGCGTCCGGCGTCTTGGCCATCTGGTCGTCGAGGACGTAGGCGGCGAGGGCCGGGTAGCCGAGCAGCTGGGCGCGCTGGGCGCGGAGCTGCGCCAGCCGCTTGACGATCTGCCGCGTGTCGTTCGAGTCGCCCCGCTCGGCCCTGGTCGTCGACGCGATGAACAGCCGCTGCCGCACGGCCCGATTCTTGAGCGAGGCCTGCGCCGGCTGCTGGGTGGTGTTCTGGAGCGGCAGTACCCATTTGCCGTCGAGCTTGCGCTGGCGCGCGGCCTCGGCCGCGGCAGCGATGTCGGCGTCGCTCAGGCCGTCGAGCTCGTTCTTGTCGCCCACGACGACCGCCCCCGCCTTCGTGGCCGCGAGCAGCCGATTTTGAAAGTCGGTCGCGAGCTTGGATTCCTCCTGGTTCAGGGCGCGCAGCCGCGCCTTGTCCGGCTCGGCCAGCAGCGCGCCGGCGCGCACGAAGTCGCGGTAGTAGCGCTCGACCAGGAATGTCTGCACCGAGTCGAGGCCGAGATCGGCGCGCCGCTCGTACACGCTCCTGACCCGTCGGAACAGCGAGTCGTTCAGATGGATCGCGTCGAGATGCGCGGCAAGCCGCGGCGCTTCCTCGGTTTGGATCCGCTGCAGCGTGTCGTCGGTGTTGGCCTGCGTCATCGCGATGAACACCTTGAACGCACGTGTGAGCAGGGCGCCCGAGCGTTCCAGCGCGACGATCGTGTTGTCGAAGCTGGGTGTCGCCGTATCCGACGCTATGCCTTCGACCTCCGTCAGCTGTCGGCGCATTCCCTCCTCGACCGCCGGCTGGTAGTCGGCGTCATGAATCCGGTCGAACGGTGGAGCCTGGTACAGGAGCGGGCTGGCGCTCGCGAACGGGTTGGAGCTGCTGAACGGAGCGGCGCCGGCGGACGCGGGCGCGGAGGCCCGATTGCACCCGAGCAGGGTCGCGCCCAGAGCGAGCGCCAAGCAGCGTTTAGGCGGTCGCATCGGCATGAACGCAGCCTCATTGGCCTTAAGGCACATGGGACAAGGAACCCTTTCGAAGATTGATGAGCAATTTACTTCATCGCGCTGGCACGCCGTACCCGCGCGCCATTGCCGTGGCCGTCAGGACCATGAGTACCACGAGTACCGCCTGGACGAAGCTGATCCGCGCGAAGCGGCTCGCGGCTCGAGTGTCGGGCACGGCCCCGCGAGCCACGGCAACGCGCCAACGAATCAAGGCGATCATCGGGCCGAGCTCGAGCAGGAGAATCGCGGCGAGCAGCCCATCTTCGCCCAGAACAGGTGGTTGTGGAGATAGTAGAAGGCACCTTTCTCGTACCCGCCGAACGCCCGGAGGAGGCCGGTACTGATCCAGAGCAATGCGGCGATGCCCCACCAGGTATCGGCGTAGAAGACTCGCCGCAACGCGAGAACGTCGAGCGGCGCCTGCAGCGCGCGACCTCGAGCCCACACGGCGCCGAGTCCGACACCGAGCGCGAGCAAATGAATGGCGGCCAGCAGCCATCGGATCGTCATTGTCAGTATGAATAGAAGTCGAACCCGGCCGCGCGCCAGGCCGCTCCGTAGAGTACGGTGACGAGTGCGTTCGGGGGCACCGAGCCCTCTGGCGTAACAGATCTGCACAACCGGCGTGCCCAATCGCGAGATGCCGTTTCCGCTCCGGCGGCGATGTCCCGCAGCAGACGGTCGATGGGCTGGGGTGGTTTCACCTCGGAGGGCGTGCGTCGCAGCATGTGCGGAGGCGTCAGGCGCGGCTCCAGAATCCCCGCGAAGGCTGCAGGAGGACGTGCCACCCCATGGCGAGTACGCCAGCCTTCATGCGCAGTGCGGCCTAGTTTGGATTCGGCGGCTTGACGCCGCTCCGCGCCAGGCTTTCCCCCACCTCTCTGCCGATGACCGCGCCCCAACTCTGGCCTGCCTGCATGCTCTCCTGGAGGATCAACGGCTGGACCTCACTCAAGTGCTTCCCGAGCGGGCTCTCGTAGAAGCGCACGAGCTGATCCAGCTCGGCTTGACTGAAATGAGACGCGTAAATCGGGACGAGGGCGTCCACGAGCTGGGGCAGGCCGCGCCGAGCTCGCGCGAGGAATGCATCCCAGAAGGCGCCGGGGATTTGCGGATTGGCGGCGCGTTGTGCCGGCACCATCGCCTCCATCCCGCTCAGCGCAAGCCGGGCGGCGCCGGTCAGATCCAGCAGATGCCGAATGGTGGTGGCTTTTGCAGGGTCTGCCAGTCCTGGGCGCTGCTGCGCGAGTACCGGATTCGTCAGTACCGTCGCGGCCAGCGTCAGACCCATCAGGCAACGGCTTGGAGCGGTCATGATGGATGCCTCGATGACGATGTTACACTTGATTGTGCGCCCGTGTCGTCCGGATAGCAATCCGACGTCGGTTGCCGGCGACGCTGCGACGTCGTAAGCTGACCAGTACTGCACAGTGAGGTAGACAGCATGCCCGACGAAGCCTGCGCTCATATCGCCGCGATTACCACCGTCCGGCACGCGAAGCGCCGGGAGTGCGAGGAGTGCGTGAAGATCGGTGCGCGGTGGGTCCACCTGCGTACCTGTCAGGAGTGCGGCACGACCCAGTGCTGCGATGACTCACCCAACCGGCACGCCAGCAAGCACGCGCGGGCGACCGGCCATCCGGTGATCGCGTCGGCGGAACCGGGTGAGCGCTGGCTGTACTGCTATCCGGATGACGCGTTCGCGGAGTATTGATCGTGACGGGGGTCCTCGGCATCCATCACGTCACCGCAATCGCGAGTGACCCGCAGAAGAACCTCGACTTCTACGTGGGGCTGCTCGGCCTCCGGCTGGTCAAGCGCACCGTGAACTTCGACGATCCGGAGACCTACCATCTCTACTTTGGCGACGAGGTTGGTAATCCGGGGAGCATCATGACCTTCTTCCCCTGGCCGGGCGCGAGACCCGGGCGCCAGGGGACGGGCCAGGTCGCCGTCACGGCCTTCGCCGTGCTCCCGCGCGCATTGGGATTCTGGGTCGAGCGGCTGGTGCGTCACGGAATCACATATGAGGGGCCGACGAGGCAGGTGATTTCTTTCAGGGACCGCGACGGGTTGATGCTCCAGCTCGTCGGCCACGCCGGGGCCGAGGCGAGGCCCGCCTGGGGAGAGGCACCCGGCATTCCACGCGAGCACGCGATCCACGGCTTTCATGGCGTGACGATCTGGGCGGAGCACGGCGAGGACACCGAGCGCGTGCTCGTGGACACGCTTGGCTTCCGTCTCGTCAGCGAAGACGGCACCACCCAGCGATTCGCCATCGGCGATGGTGGGCCCGGAACCATTGTGGACGTGCGCTCGGTCGGCGGCTTCGTGCGCGGCGCCGGGGGAGCGGGAACGGTCCACCACGTCGCGTGGCGCGTTCCCGACGACGCCGCGCAGCTCGGGATACGCGAGCGGGTCACGCAGGCGGGGCTCGAGCCCACGCCGGTGATCGATCGGAACTATTTCCACTCGGTCTATTTTCGCGAGCCGGGCGGCGTGCTGTTCGAGCTCGCCACCGACCCGCCGGGGTTCGCCATCGACGAGCCGGTGGCGCGGCTCGGAGAGCGCCTGATGCTGCCGCGACAGTACGAGGCACAGCGAGCGGAAATCGAGGCCATCCTGCCACCCATCCATCTTCCGGTGCCGGCGTCCGCGGCCACGCTCATCACGGGCGTGACCGGACCCGAGGACGTGAGTGGCGACGCGCTCGGCTTCATTCACCGCTACGTCCCCCCGGTCGCTGGGGCGGAGCTCGCGAGCAGCACGACGCTGCTGTTGCTGCACGGGACGGGTGGCGACGAAGAGGACCTCATTCCGCTCGGGCGAGCGCTTCTTCCCGGGGCCGGGCTGTTGAGCCCGCGCGGCAACGTGCTCGAGCGCGACGCGCCGCGCTTCTTCCGGCGTATCGCCGAGGGCGTGTTCGATCAGGAGGACCTGGCCCGCCGCACCGAGGAGCTGGCGCAGTTCATCGAGGCGGCCGCGAAGACGTACGACCTCGATCTCCAACGCATCGTGGCGGTGGGATTCTCGAACGGGGCGAACATCGCGGGGAGTCTGCTGTTGCGACGCCCGGGGCTCGTCCGCGGAGCGGTGCTCTTGAGCCCCATGGTCCCCTTCGAGCCCGATCCACTTCCCGATTTGACCGGTACCTCCGTGTTCATAGGGGCCGGCCGTGCTGACTCGATGGCACCGCCGGAGCAGGCCGACCGTCTCGCCGAGCTGCTGCGACGAGCGGGGGCAGCCGTGATGGTTCACTGGGAAGCGGGTGGGCATGCGGTGACCGAGGGCGAAGTCGACGCGGCCCGGCGGTGGTTGTGGCAAACAGTGGTGGAACGACCTCAGGAGCGTGGGATGCCTATCGCGAAGGAGGACTGAGCATGGCTCTCGATCCGTACCAGGATGAAGAACAGGCGCGCGCCGCAGCGGAGGTCGCAACCCGGCTGCGGCTGCGTGGCATCGCCCTGACCGGCGCCGAGCGCGCTGACGACCTGGCGGACCTGCTCTCGGCAGTGGAGCGCTTCGAGGCTGTGGTCGAAGCGCACGGCGGAGATTTGATGGTCGACGACTTGAAGAGCTCGCAGCCCGACGACAGCCATTTCGTCGTCCCGCGACGTGGGCACGGCGAGACCGTGCGCGCGTACGTCGTCCGAATCGACGAGGCGGCGGCACGGCTGCGGGGCCATCCGCGCCAACCCGACTAGCGGATGCGCGGACCGAGGGAGTTGTAGCACCCGGAGCGCCCTTATAACCGAACGTCGCCAAGAGTCGCGGCTGAAGCCGCGGCTCGGCCCTGCCGCTGAAGCGGCACCTGCACGCCCGTTTACGGGCAGACGCCGAGCCGCGAGTTCACTCGCGCACGTCGCGGCGACGCAGCGCACCGTGTCGTCACGGGGGAAGGCGCCGCGGGAGCAACCCGCGGGCTCGCGCTGCCAGGTAGGGCGCGACAGCCGTCGTGACGAGCACGAGCACCCAGATCCGTCGTGGAATGAGCAGAGCCTTGCGGGGACCGGCGTGGCTTCACCAGACCGATCACCCACCGGCCGAGCCCGCGCGCGACTGTGCGTCGCGCAGGATCCCGTTCACCCGTCGGACGTCTTCGATCATCTCGAAGGCCGGCGGTTGATACCGGCTCGCCCCGGGCCACCCGGAGCCTCCGAGCCAGCCATACATCCCCGTCGAAGGCGCGAGAGTAATGGTGCCACTGCCATCCGCGCGTTCAGCCACCGTGATATCGCTCATCGTGCGGAGCGGCAGACTCTTGGTCTGTCGGTTGACCAGTCCGGATATGATGAGCGCACGTTGATCCGTAAGCGCGTAGTAGGTCCGCGCACGCTGTAGCGCGTCGACAAAGAAGCGTCCAACCACGACATAGAGCCCGATCGCGACGAACGGAATGCCCCACAACGCAAAGAAGCCCGGTGCGCCTTGCTTGAGTACCGACCACTCCCAGAAGATGGCGAAGCCGCACCAGAGTAAGCTGAAGTAAGCTGAAAGGAATAGCCAACGCATCTGTGGCGCGCAGCCGCAAGCCGGGACGAGGCTGTCCGGTCCAGAGCAACTTCTCGTTCGAGGCGAGCTGCGAGCGTACGGTCTGTTCCAGGGCGTAGTCCATATCGCTTCGCGTGACTAGATCGGCCTCCCGCTCGTCAACAAGCCGTAGCTTCGCGTCCATCCACCGAACAGGCGATGCCAGAGCGGGACATCGAGGCCGAATTCGAGGTTTGTCGGCTGCCATGTACCGCCGGTCAGACTTGGTGATGTCCAGACGCACTCTTTCGGCGAGATGGCGTGGACCGGCACGTACCAGGTCATGACGTCCGACTGACGCCGCCAGACGCTGCGCGTGTCCCCATCGACAACCACCGAGACATCGATCGCCTCAACCGGACCGGTGCCAGGATCGACCATCGCACCGCCGATCAAATGGCCGATCAGGGGTCCGGTCGGTCCTGCATGGACCGGCATTCCCATGCAGTGATCGGCCTTCGTCATGCGCCGGTACGTTGGGCTGCTCTTCGAGCACCAGGCGATGAGCGCGACGAACACGAGGGCCACGGCGAACGCGGCTCCTCGGCCCACGGCGGAGGAGATGGTGATGTTGGACATCGTCGCTACCGGCCCCCGCGCAAGAACGCGAGCGTCGCCCGATTGAACTCGGCTGGGCGCTCCATGTTCACCATATGGCCTGCTCCGTGAATCACAAGGACAGCCGAGCCCGGGACACTCGCGGCAATGGTGTCGACGATCCGACGAATCACCGGGCTATCGCGATCCCCGACCATCACGAGCGTGGGCGACCGAATGGCCGCCAGTCGGCCGAGCGCGGATGGGTCCGCGTCCCGCTCGACTTCTCCATGTCGAGCGAGCGCCATCCAGTACGTCGCGTTGTCGGACGCAATCGCTCGGAGTCGGCTCGCGAGCAGCGGCTGCTCCATGGCCGGCCGCATGTAGTTCGAGGTGAGCCAGGCCATCGCCATGCCGACCGAGTCCCTGTCATGGGCCGCTCGACGGGCCGCGATAATCCACGTGGTGTCCTCGGCGGACCAATCCTGCCAGCCGCTTAGGCCCGGCCCGGCGAGCACCAACTTCTCGACCATGTCGGGGTGGTCCAAGGTGAAGTCGATCGCGATTCTGCCCCCGAGCGACAAGCCGACGAGCGACGCTCGAGATACGTCAAGATGGCGGAACAGCGCATACAAATCGGCGTGGGCTTGAAACGCGGTGTCAGCATGTCCCGAGCGACCGAAGCCACGGGCGTCATAGCGGATCACGCGAAAATAAGGCACGAGAACCGGAAGCTGCTCATCCCACATTCGGCGATCGAGATTGCCGCCGTGTACCAGTACAACCGCGGGCCCGGTACCGGTCGACTCGTAATAGATTCGGCTGCCGGGAACGGAGACGGATCCCGTGTCGGTACTCACCATCGGCGAAGCTTGATCGCGAGGTGAAGGGACGCTGCAGGCGGTGAACGCCAAGAGGGAGACAGACAGAAGTCGGCGTCGGCGTTCTAGCCCGCGCGGATGGAGAGCGCTTAGCAGCACACACCACACCTGGGATACTCGCGAACGGACGACTACCACGACGGATGTCCATCGAAGTAGGCGTTCCTGGTCAGCCGCCGCAGGTCGGACCCGTCGGCACGAACGACGTAGATCTCCAGGCTACCGAAGCGGTCCCGCAACGGGAGGGAATCGACGTGGGGAGCAGCGTGACGGTTGCTCTGGAAAACGATCCAATGCCCGTCGCGCGACCAATGCCCGTAGTTGTTGAGCCCAGGACCGTCGACGACCAGTCTGAGTTGCCCGCTCTTGAGATCGAGGATGCCGAGACGGGAACGCCAGGCCTCCAGCGGGTCCACTTCCCAAATAGCGGTGCTGCCAGGAACAATCGTGAGAACGATAGCCTCACCCTTGGGCGACCACTGAGGACAGTCCAGGAACGTCGAATCCGAGGCGAGGAGCGTGCGAGGCGCGCCGGAATCGAGATCGACGGCAAGAATGGACGACCGACCCGCGCGGTAGGCAGACACGGTGAACTGGTGTCCATCGGGCGCCCACGACGGACAGCGGAGCGAAATCGAATCAGGGAGGATTCTTCGGAGACCGGAGCCATCTGAATGAATCACGTACACGGCCGCACGGTGATCCGGGGACTCGCCCGTGAAGAGAATGGAAGCGCCATCGGGGGACCAATCCGGCCACGCGAGGAACTTGTCAAGCGACGCGGCGAGTTGCCGAGGCGTGCCTCCGACGCTATCGAGGACGTAGAGCTGGCTGCGGTCATCGAATTCGCGTATGAAGGCGATCGAGCGGGTATCGGGAGACCAGGCGGGCAGGCTCCGGGACGTGGCGGAGTCGGCCTTGATCAGACGGCGCGTCGTGAGGTCGGCAAGATGAAGGGCGTAGGTGTCCTCCGTCCCGCGGGGCCGTTGAGCGACGAAGAGAATGTCGCGGGAGCGAGCGAGGTCGTGTGAACAGCCAGCGAGCAGAAGAGCAGTTGCCAAGAGGGCGCGGCTCGGCCCTGCCGCTGAAGCGGCCACTACAAGCCCGTTCACGGGCAGACGCCGAGCCGCGAGTTCACTCGCGCACATCGCGCCCGGCGCCCCCTTTCTCCCCCCATACCCTCTCCGCCTGCCACAAATGCCGGTGCTGGTGCGTCGGCAGAATCGTAAAGCACGCGTACAGATTGTACCGCACGCGCGCGTTGAACGGCGACGTGACGCGCACCTGAGAAAGCGGCAGCCCGTCCGCCTGGGCCAGGCAGTCGAGCTGCGCCGCCTGCAGGCGGTCGAATTCCTGGACGAGGAGCTCTGGGGCCGCCACGCTCGACGGCAGGAACCGTGCAATCGTCTTGATGCGGAAGCGAACCGGCGGTCCCATGGTCGCCCACAACAGCCAGCCGATGGGATCCCGACGGTAGCGACCCGGCGGGCGCCGCTCCAGCATGCGCGCGCGCGACACCGCATGCTGCAGCAGTGGCACGTAGGCGAGTGACGTGATGTTCAGGTGCGCCACACACTCGGCCACGGACCAGCGCGCCGGGTCGGAACGCTTGCTCCACTGCTCCTCCGGAACCGCGCGCACCAGGTCGTGGAGCCGTGCCTGCGCGCTGTGATACTCGTCGGCGACTAGTTGGAGCTGCGGATGCATGGACACCGCCTTCCCCGTTAGTTCACCCTTCCCTGCAAGCGTCGCAATCCCCCGATCGCCGGAGCATACCCCGGCATTTTCTCCAGTGCGCGCCCATACTCCGCCACCGCGTCCAGCACCTGGCCCTTCTTCTCGTAGATCCGCGCCAGGTTCACGTGCGGGAACTGCGGCGCCTCGTAGCGCGGCGCGTCCATCGCCTGCTTGAGCCACGGAATCGCGTCGTCCTCCCGCCCCAGCTCGATGAGGTAGCACCCGATGTCGTTGTATGGATTCCCGAACGTGGGATCCACCGCGATCGCGCGCTTGCATTCGGCGATCGCCTCGTCGTAGCGTCGCTCAAACGAGTACACCCAGCCGAGAAACGTGTGCGCCTCCGCCGACGGCAGCTCCGCGAGCGAAGCCTGGTACAGGTGCACCGCTCCCGCCAGATCGCCCGCCAACTGGCACTGGTACGCGCGCTCGAATAGCTTTAGCGCCCGAGCTCGATCACCCACACGCCAAGCTTATTCAGACCTCGCCGCCGTCGCCATCGCGCCAGTTGATCAGCCTGCCCTTGCTCCTCATGCTTGCGGCGGTCGCGCTCGGCTGGAACCTGAACGGCTACCGCCTGTTCGATCCCGACGAGGGCCGCAACGCCGAAGTGGCCCGCGAGATGGCCCAGTCGAACGACTACGTCGTGCCGCACCTGGATGGCCTCCCCTATCTCGACAAGCCGATCGTCTACTTCGCCGCCGCCGCCGCCATGATGGAGCTCTTCGGCCCGACTGAAGCCGCCGCCCGGCTGCCTGCCTATCTCGCGACGCTCGCGACAATCGGGCTGCTGGTGTGGTTCGCGCGACGCCGCTGGGGCGAAGAGGCCGGCTGGCTCACTGGGCTCGCCTACGCCACCATGGTGCTGCCGCTCGCCTACGCCCGCACCGCCATCTTCGACAGCACACTCACGCTGTGCACCACCGCCGCGATCGCCTGGTTCGCCGACGAGCGGCCCGTCGCCGCCTGGGCGGCGATGGCGGTGGGCGCCCTCACCAAGGGCCCGATCGCTATCGCAATCCCGCTGCTCGCACTGGTCTCCCACGCGGCCGCCACAGGCGCCCCCGTGCGCAGATTGTTTCCGTGGCGGGGGCTCGCGCTGTTCGGCGCGCTTGCCCTGCCGTGGTTCGTCGCCGTCTCGATCGAGCATCCGGACTTCCCCGGCTACGTCTTCCTCCGCGAGACGCTCGAGCGGGTGACGACGCGGAGCTTCCACCGCACCGCACCGTTCTGGTACTACCTGCCTATGGTCCCGCTCGCGGCGTTTCCCTGGATAATTCCGGCGCTCGCGCGTGTAAGACACTGGCGGGCCACCTGGGACGCTCGGCGCGACGCCGCAGCGAGTGAACCGTTGCTCCTCGCGTGCTGGGTGGTCGTGCCGCTCGTGTTCCTGTCGCTCAACCAGTCCAAGCTGCCGCAGTACGTGCTCCCGTTGATCCCGGCCCTCGCCCTCGCCGCCACCCGGAATCTCACGGCGGGCGGGAGCCACACCGCGGCACGCGCCTACGTCGGCATCTCGGGCGTCGCCGGCCTGGCGCTGGTTGCGCTCACCAGCTGGCTCCCCGCGCCCATCAGCCTGACGCCGGCTGAGAAAGCCGCCATCCCGCCTACGGCCGTGGCGCTCGGGATTGTGGTGCTCTGCTCCGCGGCCCTGGTCGCGTTTGGCGCCCTCACCCGCCGGCCCCGCACGACGCTGTTCGGGTATGCGGTGGTCGTCATGGCCATCCCGTTCCTCTCCGGAAACCTCCTCGTCGCGGTGGGGGAAGACCGCTCCTCCGCCGCCGTGGCGAGCGCCACCGCCGCGGCACTCGAGCGCAGCGGCGGCACCGGCACCGTGCTCGGCGTCCTCGCCTACGCCCCGTCGCTGCCTTTCTACCTCGGTCGCCCCATCGCGGTCGCCACCGAGACGGGTCGAGAGCTCACGAGCAACTACATCGCCGACAATGTGGAGCGGTTCCGCTCTCTTCCCGGGTCGCCCCTCCTTCCCGCGGGGTATTGGCGCGAGGCGCTGGCGCGTTGCCCCATGGCCACGGTGTTCTTGACGGGCGCCGGGCACCGCGAGGCGCGCGCCGCCCTCGGCGCCGCGCTGCCGCTCCTCGCCGCGGACGACCACTATGCGGCGTACGGGCCGTGCGAGCCGCACCACCTCCCCCAGCCTCCACAACCTCCCGGGCGGGGTGGGGGTCGGCGGTAATGTGCGGCATCTTCGGCGCCGTCTCGCTCTCGGGCGCCCCGCTCAAGCATCCCGACTGCATAACGGCCATGGCGGCTGCGCTGGCTCATCGCGGTCCCGACGGCCAGCGCATCGTGGGTCACGAGCGCGCGCGCTTGGGTGCCCGCCGGCTCGCCATCATGGACCTGACCACCGGCGACCAGCCGTTCCAGAACCCCGATGGCGCCATCTGGATGATTTGCAACGGCGAGATCTACAACGCGCCGGAGCTGCGCCGCGAGTATACCCTCGCCGGTTATCCCTTCCGCTCGACGGGCGACATCGAGACGATCGTTCCGCTGTATGAGCGCTTCGGTGCGGACGGCGTCGCACGGCTCGAGGGGATGTTCGGGCTGGCGGTGTGGGACGACCGGCACGGGCGGTTGGTGCTCGCGCGCGACCGCGCCGGTGAGAAGCCGCTGTTCTGGGCGCAGGTGAACGGCGAGTTGCGATTCGCATCGGAGATGCAGGCGCTGCTCGCCTACCCCGACCAGCCACGCCGCGTGAACCCCATCGCCGCGGCGCTGTACGGCGCGCTCGGCTACATCCCCGCGCCCCACACGATGCTCGACGGCATCTCGAAGCTCGCGCCGGCCCATCTCCTGGTGGCCGACCGCAAGGGATTGGCGGTGCGCCGCTATTGGGACCCGGCCGCCGTCGCCGCGCGGCCGTCGCGGCTCGACGGCCCGGCCACGCTGCGCGACACGCTGCTCCGCGCGGTCGAGCGCGAGCTCATGTCGGACGTGCCCGTGGGCGTGTTCACGAGCGGCGGGCTCGATTCGTCGCTCCTCGCGGCCGCGGCGGCGCGGGTCATGCCGGGCGAGAAGATCCACACCTACTCCGTGAAATTCTTCGAGCCGGGCTACGATGAGAGCCCCCACGCGGAAGCGGTGACGCACGACATCCGCACCATTCACCACGTCGTCACCGCGGACGACCCCGCGCTCGAGCGCGCGTTCGACCTCGTGACCCGCTCGCTCGCGGAGCCGGTGGGCGATCCCGCCATCCTGCCGACATTTCTCCTGGCCGAGTCGGCCCGGGAGCACGTCAAGGTGGTGCTCTCGGGGGAAGGCGCGGACGAGCTGTTCGGCGGCTACCCCACCTACCTGGGCCACAAGGCCGCAGGGTTGTACCACGGGATTCCCGGACGAGCGGCACTCCGCTGGCTCGTGAATCGGCTGCCGACCTCGACCGGCAAGGTCACGCTCGAGTTCCTGCTCAAGCAGTTCGTCGCGGGCGCCGAGCTGCCGCCCGTCGAGCGCCACCTGACATGGTTCGGCGCGCTGGGGCCGGACGCACGCGTCATGGCCTGGGCCAACGGGGTGTTGCGCGGCTTCCCCCCGGATTCGTCGCTCAACCGGGTGTTGTGGCTCGACTTCCTCACCTATCTCCCGGACAACCTGCTCGTCAAGGTGGACCGGGGGACGATGCTCGCATCCATCGAAGCACGGGCGCCATACCTGGACCGCGAGGTGATGGAGCTGGCGCTGGCGGCACCGTCGGCGCTCAAGGTGCGGGGGTTCACCACCAAGGCGATATTGAA
>WNEZ01007799.1_pt1 | contig 24571 bp, 27 predicted proteins | sample 5400521 | NCBI WGS metagenome assembly WNEZ01 (sample SAMN13153339, study PRJNA577476) | soil metagenome | isolation source: 120 cm saprolite under Douglas fir tree site 2 hole 1 replicate 1 | place: USA:California | collected 2015-04-18
AAATGGCAATAACAAACCTTAAAGGATCGCAAACCGGATTCAGCATCATGGAAACCATGGTAGCCGTGGTCGTCCTTACCGTCGGCCTGCTTTCAGTGGCTACAGTGTTCTCAAGCAGTCTGGAGATCATTGCGCTCGCGCAAGCCGATTCCATTGCCCAGCATCAGGCCCAGCAGATGATCGAAGGTATATTCGCTGCCCGCAACACGGGCGCCATCAGCTTCTCCGCGATTCAGAACCAAGGTACCGCACCGGGTGTGGGCATTTTCAAAGACGGGATGACGGCGGCATTGCAGGCAGGACCAGATGGGGTCATGAACACGGCGGACGATGGACCAGCTCTCGAAATAGGCCCGAATGGAAGGCCCCTGTCAAATTTTCAGCGGCAAATAGTAATCAGCACTGTGTTCCTGCAGGACGGGATAAGTCCTGATCCCAATGAACGCAAGGTGCAAGTTTGGGTGCAATACCGCTTGGGCCGGATGGTCCGGACGTATACCCAGGTCACATATGTTTCGACTTTCCGCTAGTGAATTGAGGAGCGTCATGCAACAACGAAAGAAGACACGCGGATTCACCCTGGTTGAATTACTGGTAGCCATTTTCGCAGGATCTCTGGTGATCGCGGCAGCGGTACAGCTCTTCAAGAATGTGTCGGATACGAACCAGTTGGGCACAAGCCGGGTTGACATTCAGCAGAATGCAAGAAGCGCTCTTGCAGTGTTGTCCAGAGATTTGAGTCAGGCATCCATTGGTATCCCGCAATCTGGAATCGCACTGCCGTCGGGACCGGGAAGCAATGGAGCGGCTCTTTTCGGATGCAGCCCAGTGCAATGCTATTTCGTTCGACCAAGAAATGCGTATGCCAACGATGTGCTTCCTCCGGTGGGCCCGCATGAGGCGATTGGAGGCTTTGGCACGGACGCGATTACGATTGCATATCTGGACGCCACCTGGCCGGCTAACAACATCGCCCTGACATCTCTTGCCGTCGATGGCTCGTCTATCACGGTCAATACGGGTACTTTTGACGGAGCAGGAAACGCCGTAGCGGCGCCCACAGGACGTGCATACAACGATCCAATCCTGGGAGTCAGAGTAGGCGATGTCCTGATGATCACCAACGTACATGGCACCGCGGTGGCAACGGTAACAGGCGTCAACGGAAGCGGTACGATTTTGCTGGCCGCCAACGATCCACTCAATTTGAATCAGACAGCTGCAAGCGCAGGAAACATCGCGCAACTAAAGAACCCTGGAACAAATGTCTTTCCGGTAACTTCGGCAGCGCGTATTAACGTGGTCACCTATTTCATTAACAATGGACCGGACGGTTTGCCTAATACAGCCGACGACACTAACGTCCTCATGCGCCAAGTGAATGCGCAACCGGCAATACCAATCGCGGAAAACGTCACGAATCTGCAGCTGACCTATGACATTTACGATGCGTCAGCGATTCCGCCAGCCACGCCGTATAGCGCGGGTTTGATCGGGAGCGCAGTCGCTAACACCAGCCTGATAAGAAAAGTTAACGTCTTGCTTACGTTGCGCTCACAATTTGCGGGCGCCAATGGACAATTTCCCACGCTGACTGTCACCACGGCAATTGCTCCGCGAGATCTTAGTTTCTCGAACAGGTACCAATGAAACGGGAGAACCAAATGAACAGCACGAGCGTTTACCGATCTAAACAAAAAGGCTTCGCTTTGCTGACGGTGCTTATTCTGGTCCTGGTTATAAGCGCGATTGCGGCAGGCATCATGTATTCCACAATCGCGGAGCAGAGCAATGCCGGAATTGACCAGCAAAGAAATACTGCGTACTACGCTGCTGAAGCAGCCATGGAAAAAATGACCTCCGATCTGGGTACGCTTTACACGTTCAACAAAGCTCCCGGCATAACACAAATCAACGGGCTGACAGCGCCCAGCTATTACCCCGGCGTGACCAACGCCACGTTTCAGGAGTACAGCATCAGCGTCACACCGCAGAGTGCCGGATCCGACGTTCCAGCTTCCACTACCACGACGATCAGTTCAGGATCAAACTCTGGATTGGTGGCCCAGATCATCAAAATGCGGCTCCAGGCCACCGCACAAACCGGGCAGGTTGCAGCGGGAAATATGGTGGGTTCACCGGGCGAGCAGGTCAGGATGACCAGGGACATTGAAGTAGCCCTGATCCCGGTATTTCAATTCGGCGTGTTTTCCGAAAGCGATCTCAGCTTCTTTCCTGGTCCTCAGTTTGATTTCACCGGACGTGTATTCACGAATGGAAACCTGTTCCTTTCCGCCCAAAACGGCCCGTTGAGCTTCGGCTCCAAGGTGCAAGCCAGGGGTGAAGTTGTACGCGACTATCTGGCCAACGGAGTGCAACCGGGTGTTAACGGAGCGGCACCGCGTTCCGCACCTGTCAAAGTTGCGGTCGCCGGAAGCACGTGCGGGCTCGGGGGTACCGGAGCCAGTTGTCGTCCGCTGTCAGTCAACGAAGAGAGCATGTTCGAGTTTTTTACCAGGAAGGTACCGAATACCGGACCGCCGGTTTCGCCGGTTAGTTGGACTACGATTTCTACCGGCGCGGCGTTTTACAAGGGTAACCTGCAAAATGGAAGTACCGGTGTGACCAAGCTTTCGCTCCCCTTTGTGGGCGCCGGGGTAAGCCCGTTTGAAATTATTCGCAGACCGCCACAAGCTGAACCTAACACGAGCATAACGGCGACATCGCGTCTGTTTAATCAGGCGCAGATACGAATCCTGCTCGATGATGATCCTGCCAACCTCCCTGGTGGCCAGAAGGCAACCGACATCAATCTGGCTAACTACACCGGCGCGGTGACGGGTGTGGTGGCTCCACAATTTATGGCTCAGGGCATACAACTGCCCAACGGCCCTACTCCGTGCGGCGGAAGATCGCAGCCCGCTTGCACTGCCCAATCGGATCCGTCCTGGGTAAATCCCAGCCCTGGAACACTCAACACGCCATGGCCACTGATCACCGGCTGGCTGCGCGTGGAGTATCGTGATACCAATGGCGCCTATCATGACGTGACCCAGGAGTGGCTCAGTCTGGGTTTCGCTCGCCAGTCACAGGAATCCGTGGCGACTCCAGCCTCAGTTCCCAACGCGGAGCTGGGTGTGGCTAACACAATCCATCCCAAAGCGATCATGCTGTTGCAATATCCGATTCCTTCCGGAATCTTCACCGTGACCGCGCCGCAATACGGCTGGTATCCGATCAACATGTATGACCCGCGCGAGGGTGAACTGCGCGACACCGCAACCGCCGGATGTGCTGTTGCCGGCGTAATGAATATCATCGAGCTCGATATGGATAATTTGCGAAAGTGGTTGAATGGCGCCATTCCGGGGAGCGGCACTAACGTTGAGACCTCATCGCAAAATGGATACATTGTGTATTACTCAGATCGCCGCGGCATGCAGCTTGATCCAGGAGTGGCTCCAAACCCGCCTGCTACGGAGTTGAACGGAGAGTACGGATTTGAAGACGTCATCAACATCCAGGATGCAGCGGGAATTCCCAATGGCACTTTGGACGCCGGCGAAGATGTGAATGGGAATGGTGTTGTAGATACCTATGGTGTGGCTACCATGGGTAACGGATTTGGTCTTCCTACGGCCAATACGAACCCATACACGGGAGCCGGCCGAATCGCCAACTGCTCAACCACAGGTCGAAGCAACCGAGTCACAGGTCCCCGGCACGCTATCCGCCCGGTCAACGGCAGCCTGGGGCATCTACCTTTAAAGGCAGACGGGACTGGGGGCACAACAATTGCCAGTGAAAATCCGGTTTACGTGCAGGGCAACTACAATGCAAACGCGGCTGGCTTCGGCACGGCATCAGGCGGAGTCAATGAGGCTGCGGCAGCAGTGATTGCTGATGCAGTAACAATGTTATCAGTCAACTACACCGATCTGCGCTCACTACAGAATCCGACCGCATTAGGCAATCGGCCTGCTGCTACAACCTGGTACCGGCTGGCCATCGCCGGTGGAAAAAACATTAACTTCAAAGCCCCACAAGTGATTGGAGCTCCATGGACCAGCTCAGATGATTTTGGTACTGACGGCGGAGTGCATAACTTCCTCCGTTATGTGGAGAGCTGGGGTGGATCAACATCCCATTACGAAGGTTCGTTAGTGAGTTTCTATTATTCGCGGCAGGCAGTGGGAGTTTTCAAGTGCTGCAACGTGGTTTACGGCGCTCCGACAAGAAACTACGCGTTTGACCAGAACTTTCTTGATCCCGCGAAATTGCCTCCTGGAACCCCACGTTTTCAAGATATCGACAACCTTGGATACCATCAGGATTTCAGTCCGCAATAAACGACCGGTATGTTGAAAAATGAGATCGGCGATGTTCGTACCTGCGAACATCGCCTCTTTTTGTAGCCGTTCCTTCTGAAGCACGCGATGAGTGAAGCTTCAACGGCCGGCTGGGCCATTCCGTGCGACCGCCTGGACGTCATGTTCAGGATGGATGGCGGCCATCATGCCGCGTATTGTGTTGCGCCAGACCACGGCCAGGGCAACGCCGATAATCATCAGGGAGAGGCACAGGCCCATCCACATGCCCACGGCTCCAAGTTTCAATCGAAAACACAGCCAGGCCCCAAGCGGCAGTCCAATCACCCAATAAGCAAACAGATTGGCCAGCATGGCGGTGCGCGTGTTTCCTGTACCGCGCAACGCACCTGTGGCGACGACCTGCATGCCGTCAAAAAGCTGGAACACCGCGGCAACGATCAGAAGCGCGGCCCCGGCGCTGATAACGTCGGATTCAGGCGTGTACATGCGCGCGATGCCGTGCCGGAAAAGGAACAGGCAGCATCCTGAACAAAACATGAAGGCTTCACCATAAAGGATGGCGATCCAGCCTGCGTGAGAAGCGCCGCGGATATCGCGAGCGCCAATGGCTTGTCCCACACGGATGGCGGCTGCTGACCCGATGCCCAGCGGCACCATGAAGGTGAAGCTGGCCACGTTCAAAGCAATCTGGTGTCCGGCAAGCGGCACCGGGCCAAGTTTTCCAATGAGAAAGGTGGCAAGAGCGAAGCCGCCAATTTCAAATAGCTGCTGAGAGGCAGCGGGCACCCCAAGGCGAAGCAACACCAGGATCCGATTCAGCTCAATCCTTCTCTGCGCCAACCAGAAGCCGCTATTGCGTTTGCGATCGTAGTAAACCACGGCGATGGCAAGCACCACCGCCATGTACACGCGGGAAACGCAGGTGGACCATCCGCTGCCGGCCACGCCAAAACTGCGAAAGCCAAGATGGCCGTAAACGAACGTCCAGTTCCCTGCCAGATTCACCAGATTCGCGGAAACCAGAGCGAACACCACAGGCTTCACGATGCCCATCGCCTGTAGATAGCGACGCAGCACAAAGTACATGGCGAGGGGCAAGGTGCTCCAGACCAGCGCCTTGAGAAAAGGGACTGTCTGCTCCACCAATTCAGGCGCCAGGCCAAATCGTGGAAACAATGGAACAAAGGCCAGGACAAAGAGCATAAGCATCGGCGTAAGGAACAATGCCAGATACAGGGCATTCCACAGAGTACGATGACACTCTTCCAGCTTCCCGGCACCATAAGCCTGGGCAACGAGCGTATCCATGCCAAGAAAGACTCCACTGCCGAAAATACCGATGGCGTAAAAAAGTGTGCTGCCCAGACTCACGGCGCCGATGGATGTGGCGCTATGCGGCAGCCGGCCAACCATTACCGTGTCCACAAATGACATGCAGAGCCAGCCCAACTCCGTGAGCACCAAAGGCGCCGCCAGATGCAGCATGGGTCGTAATTCCTGGCGCATCTCTCGAAGTTGAAGCATGTGTTTGATTTAACCACAATCAAATGGCTGGCGACTTCGCGCGATCGAGAGGACAGGCGGGCAACAATTTTGGTTTGACATGGCCGCGGAAGTCAGGCTAGATTATTGTCTTCATGGCCCAGCTGACCCATCGCCATCATCATCACCATCACGCGGCGAACGTGTCGGCATCGGCTGGAAACAGCTAAATCAAGCGCAATCATACGATTGAGAGCCCGCCGATACGAAACCTCGGCGGGCTTTTTGTGTTTTATGCGGGTTGCACTAGTGAGGGACGCAATGGATATCGACTTTGAAAAAATGGACGGACTGGCGCCGGCGATTGTGCAGGAAGACTCGACCGGCGACGTGCTGATGGTCGGCTTTATGAACAAGGAAGCCTACGCCAGGACGGCTCAAACCGGCTACGTCACGTTTTATTCCCGCACGCGGCAGACGTTGTGGACCAAAGGCGAAACGTCAGGTAACCGGCTGCGCATTATCTCGGCACTGACTGATTGTGATCGCGACACGCTTCTCTTCCGCGTAATTGTGGAAGGCGACGGTCTGGTCTGCCACACAGGAACAAAGTCATGTTTCACGGAGCCAGTGGCTATCCGCAAAGCAGAGGTGGCGCGATGAAACTGCGAGTCGGCATTCCCAAAGGCAGCTTGCAGGATTCAACGCTGGCATTGCTCAAACGCGCGGGACTCAACGTTTACACCAGCAGCCGGTCATACTTTGCCGCCACGGACGATCCTGAAATTGAGTGCATGTTGATCCGGGCACAGGAGATGGCGCGCTATGTTGATCATGGCGTGCTGGATTGCGGACTCACCGGCAAAGACTGGGTCATCGAAAGCGGACTGGAAGTGGTGACTGCCGCGGAGCTTGTGTATGCCAAGCAGAGTCTGGGAAAAGTCCGCTGGGTGCTGGCCGTGCCGGAAGAATCTCCGTTTCAAAAGGCAGAGGACCTGGCGGGAAAGATTATCGCCACGGAACTGGTGAACGCGACGCGCAGTTATTTTGCCACTCGCAACGTTCCTGTGAAAGTGGAATTCTCATGGGGCGCAACGGAAGTGAAGCCGCCGATGCTGGCGGACGCAATCGTGGAGATCACGGAAACCGGAAGTTCGTTACGCGCCAACCGGCTGCGGATCATTGATACATTGATGGAATCGAGTACGCAGCTTATCGCCAACAAAAAGGCGTGGGCAGAGCAGGAAAAACGGCGCAAGGTGGAAAACCTTGGACTGATGCTCTGCGGCGCCATCTACGCTCAAGGTCGTGTGGGCTTAATGCTGAACGTCCGTAAGGACGACCTTGCTGCCGTGCTTTCCGTGCTGCCTGCATTACAGAAACCAACCATCTCGCAATTGAGTGACGATGGATGGGTGGCGGTGAATACAATCATTGAAGAGACAACGGCGTGGCGAATTATGCCGCAACTGAAAGCCGCCAAGGCGGAAGGCATTGTGGAATATCCTTTGAATAAGGTGGTGCTCTAGTGCGGATACTGGCCGGGAAAGCGGCAGAAGCACGTGTCCGCGAGTTGGAGCAGCGTGGCGCCACAGATCTGGGCCGCGTGGAAAAGCAGGTGGCACGCATTGTGAATGACGTCAGAAAAAAAGGCGACAAGGCATTGCGCAAATATGCAGAGAAGTGGGATGGCTTGAAGCGCAACCAGTCGCTACGGATTTCCTCGTCAGAAATGGACCAGGCATGGCATTCGGTTTCCGAGGATTTCAAGCGCGCTCTGGATGTCGCGGCCACGAATATTCGGCGTTATTGCGAGTGGCAGAAACCGCAGCCATGGACTAAAGCGACCGGCCACGGCATCGAGGTCGGGCAAGTTGTACGGCCGTTGCGGTCGGCGGGGTGCTATGTTCCCGGCGGACGCTATCCGCTTCCTTCCACCATGCTCATGACGGTGATTCCAGCGCAGGTCGCGGGCGTAAATAACATACGCGTGGTCTCGCCTCGACCCGCCGTGGAGACACTGGCCACCGCGAGATTTCTCGGCATCACTGAGTTTTACCGAGTTGGAGGAGCGCAGGCGGTGGCTGCCTTGGCCTACGGCACAAAATCAATTCCAGCGGTGGACAAAATTGTTGGCCCGGGCAATCTGTTTGTAACCGCGGCCAAGAAGATGGTGGCATTTGACTGCGGCATCGACTTTCTGGCTGGCCCGACGGAAGTGGCCATCGTAAGCGAAGATGGCGACCCGCGATTTATTGCGGCTGACCTGGTGGCACAGTCGGAACACGATCCCGACGCGCTTGCGGTCTTCATCACGGCAACGAAGGCACTGGCAGAGAAAGTATTGCAGGAAACGAAGAAGGCTGCCGCCGACAACAAGATTGCCAGCACGTCACTCAAGAACAATGGAATCGCTCTTCTGGCAGGCTCACATGATCAGGCCATTGAATTTGCCAACCGCATTGCCGCGGAACATATCACGGTCAGTCAAGATGATGTAGCAAAGATCGAATGCGCGGGATCAATCTTTGTCGGCGACTATTCTCCGCAGGCAGCCGGCGACTATGCCGCTGGTCCCAATCACAAATTATTTCCGTGCAACATTTATCGCGGAGTGGACTCAACCAGATTGCAGCGTCAGTAATCATGCTGGCGGAAGCCGAAGGATTGTTGGCCCATGCAGAATCGATTCGCGTAAGGAACTCACATGCTTAAACCCAGAAAATGTCTTCTCACATTGCCCGAGTACCGTACGCCCGTCACCGAGATGCCGCTGGAGCTGCGGCTGGATCTGAACGAAAGCACTACCGGATGCTCACCCCGCGTTCTGGAGAAGATCAAATCCATGGACGCGCAGAAGCTAGCACTGTATGCGCCGCGTGATGCGGGCGAACAGATGGTAGGCGCCATCACGGGGCGTCCGGCGGCGCAGCTTTTGTTGACCAACGGCGGCGATGAAGCCATCGATATTTTTTGTCGCGGTTATCTGGAAGCGGACACTGAGGCAATCATCGTAACGCCTGCATTTTCGATGTATGAAATATTCGCCCAGGCAGCGGGCGCGAAAATAGTGAACGTTCCCATGGGGCCGGATTACACGTTTCCCGTGGAGCAGGTCATCGCCGCGATCACGCCGGCAACGCGGGCCATCTTCATCACCAATCCACATAATCCCAGCGGATCAGTGACTCAGGCAAACACGATCATGAGCGTGCTCAACGCCGCGCCGGATGCTGCGGTGCTGGTGGACGAAGCCTATTACGACTTCTACGGACAAACCATGATGGACACCGTTGGAAAGATTCCCAACCTCTTCGTGCTGCGGACATTTTCCAAGGCGTACGGGCTTGCCGGCGTTCGGATTGGCGTTCTGGCCGGACAATCCAATCATATGGCAGTGCTGCGGCGGATGCCTTCGCCATTCAATGTGAATACGTTCGCGCTGGAATGCCTGCAAACGGCTTTGTCCGATCGCAAGTTTGTCAACGACTATGTGGCCCAGGTGAGGGAAACGCGCGAGTGGTTCGGCAAGCAGATAGAAGAGATTGGCTTCAAAGTGTGGCCGAGTTTCGCTAACTTTGTTCTGGTGGATTTCGGCGAGCAGAAAACAAAGATTCTGGAGCAGATGACGGAGTGGGGCATTGCTCTGCGTGACCGTCCGGACTGCGAAGGCTGTGTGCGCATCACCATCGGCCGGCAAAAAGAGATGGAAGTGGTGGTGATGGGGTTGAAACAAATTCTTGGGAAGCTGGCGCCCAAGGCTGACGCTGAGCCGGAGCCAGAACCGGAGCAGGAGCAGCCCGCGCCATGAGGTCAGCCAAACTGCACCGCTCCACCACGGAGACGGACATACGGCTTTCGCTGACGGTGGAAGGCCAGGGACGATACGAGGTTTCCACCGGCATACGCTTCTTCGACCACATGCTGGAGCTTTTCACGCGACATGGAGCGTTTGATCTCAAATTAAAAGCTACAGGCGACCTGGATGTGGACCAGCACCACACGGTGGAAGATGTTGGCATCGCGCTGGGTGAGGCATTCAGTGCTGCGCTTGGCGACAAAAAAGGTATTATGCGGGCCGGTTACTTTCTCATGCCGATGGATGAGACGCTGGGCCTTGCGGCCGTCGACTTCAGCGGACGCGCCGCGGCTGTGATCAACACGCAAGTGAAGACGCGATTGGTGGGCGATCTGCAATCTGAGCTGGTCTTTGATTTCTTTGAAGGCTTTGCCCGCGGCGCCCGCGCCAACGTGCACCTGAAAGTCATCTACGGGCGATCGAATCATCACAAGATTGAGGCCCTGTTCAAGGCTTTTGCACGCGCACTCCGCGTGGCCTGTTCGCGTGACAAGCAGCTCGCCAAAATGCTGCCCAGCACCAAGGGCCTTCTATGATCGCCATTGTTGATTACGGCGCGGGCAACATCAGCTCCGTCAAGAAGGCCTTTGTGCATCTGGGTGCGATCGTACATGTGACGGCCGATCCTGGGGTGATTTCTGCCGCTGAAAAAGTGGTGGTGCCGGGCGTGGGACATTTCAATCGCTGCGAATTTCTGAATGCGCAACTGCGCCTGCCGGTGCTGGATGCAGTTAAGCAAGGCAAGCCGTTTCTTGGCATCTGCGTGGGCATGCAGTGGCTGTTCGCCGGCAGCACAGAAGCTCCGGGCACTCCGGGTGCGGCTTTATTCGCGGGAGAGTGTTCTCGCTTCCCTGCTGAGGTAAAGTCGCCGCACGTCGGCTGGAACCAGATTGAAGTTCGCGAAGGCTCGCGGCTGCTACGCGGGATTGAGAACGGCGCTTTCGTTTATTACACACACTCCTATCGCGCACCCATCGTTGCAGAAACCATCGCCAGCTCCGGTTATGGTGGAATGTTTTCCGCCGCCGTGGAACACGAAAATGTTTTTGGCGTACAGTTCCATCCGGAAAAATCCGGCGCCACGGGGCTCAGAGTACTGGAGAACTTCTGTGAGCTCTGAGCGGCTGACCAAACGGATCATCGCCTGCCTGGATGTGGATGACGGGCGCGTGGTAAAAGGCGTGAAATTTCAGGAGCTGCGTGACGCCGGCGATCCGGCGGAGCTGGCGCGAGCACACGCCGCAGCCGGCGCCGATGAGATTGTGCTGCTCGACATTACCGCCACATCCGGGGAGCGCCAGACACTGATTGAGATCGTAGGCCTTACAGCGCGACAGTTATTTATTCCATTTACTGTGGGCGGCGGTATCCGCACGCTGGAAAATGCAGCCAAAGTTTTTGACGCAGGCGCGGACAAGGTGAGCATCAATTCGGCGGCCGTAGCCAGACCTGAACTGATCAGTGAGATTGCCAACCGATTCGGATCGCAGGCGGTGGTGGTGGCAATCGATGGCAAACGCGGACAGCAATCGCCGACACTGGCTGAGGTTTACGTAGCTGGCGGCCGGAAACCAACGGGACGAAAAGTTGTGGAGTGGGCCAAAGACGCAGAATTGCGCGGCGCAGGCGAGATACTACTGACATCAATGGACCGGGACGGAACGGGAATTGGTTTTGATTGCGAGCTTACCGCGGCGGTGGCCGGTACGGTTTCAATTCCGGTGATTGCTTCCGGCGGCGCGGGCAACGCACAACATTTTCAGGAAGTTTTCTCCGCCGGCAAGGCGGACGCGGCGCTGGCGGCTTCCATCTTTCACTTTGGCACACACGGGCATTTCGGCACGCACGCGGTGGCGGAACTGAAACAGACTCTGCTCCATGCAGGCATTCCCATGAGGTGGCCATGCTGATTCCTTCCATAGACGTGATGGGCGGCAAGATTGTTCAACTGGTGCAAGGCGAGCGCAAGGCGCTGGAGTCAGATGATTTTGATTACTGGATCAATCGCTTTGCGCAGTATCCGCTGGTCCAGTTGATTGACCTGGACGCTGCGATGGGCAAAGGCGACAACCGCAACCTGATCGCAATGATCTGCCGTCGGCTTCCCTGCCAGATCGGCGGTGGCATTCGCACCATCGGCAGAGCTCAGGAGTTACTTGATCTCGGGGCACACCGCGTGATTCTGGGGTCGTCACTAATAAAAGGTGGCGCGATTGACACGGAATTCGCGGAACAATGCGCGGATTCCCTGGGAGCTGAACGACTCACGTTCGCCATTGACTCACGTAACGGTAAGGTTTCCATCAAGGGTTGGAAGGAAGGAACCAGCATTGATCCGCTGGCGATGGTACGCCTGCTGGATCGATTCTGCGGCTCGTTCCTTTACACTCACATCGATACGGAAGGCACCATGACGGGCTTTCCGATGGAGATTGCCGAGCGTCTGCGAAAAGCGACCTCACGGCAGATGATTGTGGCCGGAGGCATCCGGGCCATGGAGGAAGTTACCCAGCTCGACGCCATGAAAGTGGACGCTGTGGTCGGCATGGCGATTTACACGGATGCGATCAAGGCGTGAAGACGCGCAGGGAAAACCTTTCGCCGCAGATGAACGCGGATAAACGCTGATTAAGCCTCGTCTCATGGGCTGGGACTGCGCTTCAGGATGAAGACTTTTCATCATCACGTTGCGTGGCGACTTCTTACGCGGACACCTGCGGGTCTAGGCGAGTAATCGCTTGTCCCAGGGGTAATCGCGATTCCAGAGCACTTTCACTTTGGCAGCGGTGTGATGGCGCGGATTGAGCAGATAGTTATGCGTCTCCGGAAGAATGGCCGAGGGCACGCGGAGCAACGCGCTGTTATTTGAAGTCAGCCATTCACTGCCGATCTCAGCGGTTGCGTCAGGGTCGTTCGTCCAATCGGCGGTCAATCTGGTGGCGTCGATTTTGCGGACAGTGATTCCGGCGGGCACTTCAACCTTCAGGAGTTTAAAGGTTCTCGGCAGGCTGGCAAGGTCGAGCTCAAGATGGACCAGCACTTCCAACAGAGAGCCTGAGGGCGATTCGGCAAGGTAAACAACCGGCTGGCCGGCAAAGTGCCATCGTGCACCGGCCAGCAATCCTCCGCGGCCATCGAGCGCGGAATGATGTCTGATTCGCCAAAGAAACATCAGGCGAACATGCCTTCATCAATCTGAAGGAGCATCTGCTCAACCAGGCGGCCGCCGGTTTCCGTGGAAAGCATCTGCATGGGCGTGCGACCGTCAAAGCGCTTCTTGGGCGACCGCAACCAGCCCAGAGCAAGCTTGTCGTCGCCCAGCGTGGCCTCTGCAGTGGCAAGGATTCTGCCGACACGGACGGCGCGTTCTGATTCTTCCAGCGAAAGCGCCTGGTGCTTTGAGCGGCGATGCTTGAGCGTGCGCGGATTGATGATGAGCGAGAAAACTTCGTCGCGCGAAAGGCCATGCTGCTCCAGACGGGAGAGCGTTTCCAGAGGAAGCTGACTTTCAACAAGGCTGACCAATTGCTGCTCTGAAAGCACGGCAATGCCCAGTAGATCTGCAAAAAGACGCCGTTTTGACTGATGGGCCATGGAAAGTCTCCATGGACATTATGCCACAAGATGGTCGGCAAATTGTACTATTTGGTTCCGCGATAAAGTCCGGCAATTCCGAAGGTGTAAGGCGTCCAGCTCACATTACGGAAGCCCACGGCTTCCATACGGGCCATCATCTGCTGAGGCGCGGGAAACTTACGCACTGACGCAGGCAGGTATTCGTACGGGCCTCGCACTCCTGAGATAAGCGTACCTACGCGAGGGAGAACGTGACGGAAGTAGAAGGCATAGAGCTTGCCCATGAGGCCGCCGGGTTCGCCGAAATCGAGAATGCCAACTTCCCCGCCGGGTTTGAGGACGCGGAAGATCTCACGCAGCCCGGCATCATAGTTGGCCAGGTTGCGGAAGCCGAAGGCGGAGACGACCAGATCCATCTTGCTGTCGAGAATGGGAAGCGCCAGCGCATCGGCTTCTACCGGCTGAATGCCTCGGGCGGAATATTTGCTGAGCCCATGGGAAAGCATCTGGTGAGAGAAGTCGAGGGCATATATGGAAGGATTGCTGCCCTGCTTTGCCGACAGAGTGTGCAGCGCAACCGCCATGTCTCCTGTGCCGGCGCAGAGATCAAGGACCACGGTGTTGGGGCGTTGGAGGATGTGGGTGAAGATGCGGGCGGTGCGTCGCCACCAGAGCCGGTCCACGTTCATGGATAGCGCATGATTTGCAAAATCATAGCGCGGAGCAATCTCATCGAACATCTTCTGTACGGCACGGGCGGCGGATTGCTCGTCCGTGGCGCCGGCGGGTGTGGTTCCCTTGGCTACTACGCTCTGCTCAACATCAACGTTTCCCGCCTTAGTCATGATTCCTGATCTGCTCCACCGCTTCGCGCACGATGGCCGGCGGCACGTCACTCAATATTTTTACTTTACCGATTTTTTGCGGCAGGACAAAGTGCACCGTCCCGGCAATTGTCTTCTTGTCCGCCGACAAGCGGCCGAGAATCGAATCAGTTTGTGTGGTCACATGCGGCAGCGGACCATACGCCAGCACGGCTGATTTGATCTGGCGCGCAACCTCAGCGGAACAGACTCCGGAGGCGTAGGCAATGTCAGTGGCAGCGATCATGCCCCAACCCACCGCTTCACCATGGAGGAACTGCGAATACCCTGTGGCAGACTCCAGGGCGTGACCAACCGTGTGGCCGAAGTTGAGGATGCGGCGAAGGTCGGATTCTTTTTCGTCAGCCGCCACCACCGCGGCCTTGACACGAACTGAATCAATAATGATTCTCTCCAGAGCCTTGGCGTTGCGATCGAGAATTTTGCGGGGAGACCGCACCATGAAATCGAACAAGCCTTTGTCGCGAATGACGCCGCACTTCAGAGACTCAAAAAGACCGGCGCGTAGTTCGCGATCGCTGAGCGTACGCAGGACTTCCGGATCAACCAAAACGGCGCGCGGCTGGTGAAACGATCCAACAAGATTTTTTCCGGCCCGGAGATTGACACCCGTTTTGCCGCCGATGCTGGCATCTACCTGGGCCAGAAACGTGGTGGGAATCTGAATCACGGGAACGCCGCGCATAAAAATCGCGGCGAGAAAGCCGGCGCAATCGCCAACTACGCCGCCACCGAAAGCAACGATCATGGCTTCACGGTCAGCGCGAGCGTCAACCATCTGTTCGGCGAGTTGCTCCACGCCGGAGAGACGCTTGGCGGGCTCACCATCATCCATCTCCAGCAGTTGATATGGGACCTTGGCTTTGCGTAGCGAGATTTCCAGAGCCTTGCCCCAGTGTCTGCGGACGGTGGCAGAGGTGATGACAAAAATGCGGCTGTTTCGCGAGGGCAGCAGGCGACGCACTTCCTGACCGGCCCGGCGCAACAGGCCTGCGCCGATCAATACATCATAGGAATTCGATTTCAGCCCAACATGGATTTTCTTCACTGCTGTGATGATAAATGGGGATGGCGTTCACGAGGTAGCGGGTAATCGGCGGCGGCAGGCATGTACTGATTCGCGATCACAGGAAACGTTTGTTAGCATTTGAAGCAATGAAGAGTCTTCCGAAACACGTGGACTTCGTGGTGGTTGGAGCGGGTGTTGCCGGACTGCGTGCCGCCATTACTCTGGCGGAGGCCGGAAAAGTGCTGGTGGTGGCCAAGCAGGAAATTACGGAATCCAACACGCAATATGCGCAGGGCGGAATTGCTGTGGCGCTCAGTGATGAAGACGAAATCAGCCTGCACTTCCAGGACACCATCAACGCCGGCGACGGAATTGTGAATGCCGCCGCTGCACATGCACTGGTGGAAGAGGGACCTGAACGCATACAGGAGCTGATTGATTGGGGCACGGAGTTCGATCGCCATGGCACCAAGCTGACATTTACCCGCGAAGCCGCGCATAGCCGCAGCCGTGTGCTGCACGCTCACGGCGATTCAACGGGACGCGAGATAGGCCGTGCACTCCACGCTCGCGCAACCAGGCTGAAACACATTGCGTTCAGCGAGTTTGAATTCACCTCAGGCCTGCACATGGAGTCAGGCCGGGCGTGTGGAGTTGAACTGATCTCAGAGAAGGGCGAGAAACATCTGGTCAGGAGCTCGTCTGTGCTGCTGGCAACGGGCGGCGGTGGCAACGTTTACAGCAACACCACCAATCCGGCGGTCGCCACAGCGGACGGCGTTGCCATGGCGTATCACGCGGGCGCTGAAATCAGTGACATGGAGTTTGTGCAGTTCCATCCCACTGCACTGTATGTGAAAAATGCGCCGCGATTTTTGCTGTCAGAGGCGCTACGCGGTGAAGGAGCGGTGCTGCGCAATGCTGAGCTGGTCCGGTTCATGCCGAAGTATCACGATATGGCTGACCTTGCGCCACGCGACGTGGTGGCCAGAGCCATTGCACATGAACTGGAGGTCTGCCGGCTGAAAGATCCATTGGTCTATCTTGATATGACGCACCTGAAAGAGAGCCATCTCAAAGCAAGGTTTCCGCGGATTTATGAGACCTGCCTGAAATACAACGTGGACATCACCGTTGACATGGTGCCCATTCGACCAGCCGCCCATTACATGATGGGCGGAATACGTACGGACCTCCACGGCCAAACCAATATCCCGGGACTGTACGCGGCGGGTGAGGCGGCTTGCACCGGCGTCCATGGAGCCAACCGGCTGGCCAGCAATTCCCTGCTGGAGGGTCTGGTATTCGGCGCCCGGGCGGCCGATGCCATGCGTAAGGCGGCTGTTCCGGAAACAATCGAGCGCAGTCATTCTCTATCGCAGGCGGCAACTGAAAACGGGAATGAAGCAAACGTGGAAGACTTCATTCACCAGATACAGGAAATGATGTGGAGCAAAGTCGGCATTGTACGAAGCCGCCCGGGCCTGGAGGACGCAGTAAAGCAGCTGGAGTCTATCGGGATTTCACTGCCGGCGCCAATTTCCCGGCGCAACTGCGAAGCGCGGAATATCCGCACGGCTGCTTCATTGATCGCGCGGTCAGCTTTGGCGAGGCTGGAGAGCCGAGGCGCCCATTATCGCATCGATTATCCCGAACACGACGATGCCAGATTGAAGAAGCATTCCGTGGTAAACAGGGCGGGAGTACGATTCGTCTGAGGATTCGCTTAGGAACTATTTCACCGGCGGCGGCTTTTTCGCTTAAAAATCCCATCCTGGCACCCCGAATTAAATTTATTAATCCATTGTCCAAATTAAGTTTAGTTACCTCTATTTTAGTGCCCCCTTTGCTACACTTATTCACTAGACGGGCATTTGTGTGAAAATGCCGATAATTTGCCGCTGCACCCCTGAACCGCCCTTTTTGGCGGTCGGCAACGGCAAACAATTGAAAAGGAACAGGATGTCTGACTCCCCCGAGACCGCCCGCTGGTTTATTGCGGAATTGATAGAAGAGTTGATTTTGAGCGGAAACGTCCGCAATGTAGTTCACCGCAAGACCCGGGTCATCTTCGCCGATTCTCATGAGGACGCCTTTGAAAAGGCCCTGGCGCTCAGCACGGAACATGAAACCTCCTACCTGAACCAGAAACATGATTCCGGACAGACGCGCTACTGGAGTTTTCACGAACTCAACCTAATGAGCGATGAGAAACCTTCCAAAGCGGAAGCCAGGAAGCCGCAGCCACACTTTCGCAGGTCAGACAATTTCACTCCAGAACAAGTTGCCCTGCTTATGAATGAGCGTCGCGGTGGTCTGCCCAACTAACGGTCTGCCGAACTAACGGTCAGCCGAACCAACAGCTTCTTCCTTTTGCGGAAAGACCACGGACGCCAGCACGGATAATCCCAATACCACCGCAATCACCATGAGGGCCGCCCACGTCGGCACTTGATACCGAAATGCCACCAGCATTTTGGCGCCAATAAACATCAGCACCACCGCCAACCCATAGTTCAGGTAATGGAAGAGCTTCATCAATCCAGACAGAGCAAAGAAGAGAGAACGCAACCCGAGGATCGCAAAGACGTTGGAAGTGTACACGACGAATGGATCACGGCTGATGGCGAGAATGGCGGGAATGGAGTCCGTGGCGAAGAGGATGTCAGTTGTCTCCACCACTAACAAAAGAACTTCTTGCCCTGATATTGGTCAGTTACCGGAAGGAATTTGCGTGACCACTTGAGGACAAGGTTTTTGGAGGGATCCACATGATCGTCGCCGCCACCCATCAGCTTGAACCCGGTGTAAATCAGAAACGCGCCGAACAGATACAGGATCCAGTGAAAACGCTGGACCAGCGCCACGCCCGCCACAATGAACACACCACGCATGATGAGTGCGCCGATGATTCCCCAGAACAGCACGGTCCTTTCCTGCTCAGGTGGAACTTTGAAATATTTGAATAGCAGAATGAAAACAAAGAGGTTATCAACACTCAGCGCTTCCTCGACGAGGTAGCCAGTGATGAACTCCAGTGATTTGGCAGGGCTCATGCGGACATGAATAAAGAACGCAAAGCCTCCCGCCAGGAGTATCCACCAGACGCTGCTGATCAGGGCCTGTTTGAAGGGAATGACGCGGCCTTCACGGTTCCAGACCGCCAGGTCCAGGAACAGCAACGCCAGAATGACCGCATTAAAGATGACCCAGAACCAGATGCTCATTTGAAGGCTCGATTAGAAATTAAACGGCAGGAAAGAGAAAGAGTCTTGCTGGCATTAGTCCTGGGCCTTGCCGCTGAGTGGTCGCCAGGGAAAGCAGAGGCATCTCCGGGTGTGGCCAACGGTATCCCAAGAAGTAGCCTGGGAGGAAGACATGCGTTCAAAAGCGGCGATCGCCGCGCACCCGATACACCCAATGCTGGTTTCATTTCCGATTGGACTTTGGATCACAGCGCTGGTGCTGGACCTTATCGGCCTTAGCCGCGGCGCGCCAATGCTGTGGGCTGCCGGATTCTATTGCGTGATCGCCGGATGCGTGGGCGCGGTCCTGGCCGCTGTACCGGGAACTCTCGACTGGCTGACGGTGGTTCCGCCGCAATCCAGCGCCAAGCGTCGAGGACTGCTCCACGGCTCCATCAACGTGGCCGCACTCCTGCTCTACATCTATATTGCGTATCGTCAAGGATCAGCCCTGTCCAAGCCGGACGGAGTGACGATGTTCTTGCTGGTAACAGGAGCGGTGATGCTTGGCATCTCTGGCTGGATGGGCGGAACTCTGGTGTATCGCAACCAGATTGGTGTGGACCATCGTTACGCAGGCGCAGGCAAATTCAGGCAGAGGACGCTTTCCGGATGGGACCGTCCGGTGTGCAATCAGAGCGAACTTGCGGACGGACAAATGCTCCTGGCCACTGTGGATCAGCAGCGCGTGGTGGTGGGAAAGTGTGCGCAAGGATTTTTTGCTTTCAGCGATGCATGCACGCATCGTGGCGGTTCGCTCAGTGACGGAACTCTGGTTGGCTGCACCGTACAGTGTCCATGGCACGGATCGCAATTCGACATACAAACTGGGAGAGTGGTGGCCGGTCCGGCGGAGCAGAAGATTGACGTTCACCCCATTGAGGTCCGCAACGGAGAGGTTTATGTGAAGCTGCGTCCAGTGCGAGTGGAGCCTAAGCCCAAGCAAGTTGCGTGAGCAACAGCGCCGGGTTAAACCGAGGGTGACGATACGGCGACGCCCTGGATCAGGTAACGCTTCATGCAGCGGATGCAGGGTGAGAAGCCTTCACGCACTGCATTGCGCGCCGTTAGTGTTTCGGTATGGTCCTTATCAAGGATGAACTCGCACCCCGGGCGGTGAAATATCTTGCCGCCGACGGAAACCACCACAATCATGTCAGGTGGAACGCCAGCCCCAGGCTGCGCATGTTGTGAGCGCAAGGCGACCTGGCTGGAATTGGAAGATTTGCTGATCTCAAAAATGCCGGCAAGAAGAACAGCGGCAGCCGCGGCGCTTGCCCATCCCAGAAAACCACGGCGCGTCCAGGCCATATTCGGTGCGGAGTTTGGCGCATTACGTTTTTCTACCGAGCTGGGCTGCACGGACTTTGGTTGCACTGACCCGGGCAAACTGGCATTCAGCCGTTGCTCCATGCGCTGGCTGAAGCCGCTGGGCACTTCCAGTAAACGCTCATCGCCATAAAGCTGTATCACGTTGCGGGCGCCGTCCACTACCGCCGTACAGTGCTTGCAGTCACGCAGATGTTCCTCAATGGCAGCACGCAATTCGGGACCAACGTCACCATCGAGGTAATTGGAAACCTCGCTCCATACGTGTTCGCAGTTCACTACCAAGGCTTGGTCCCCTTTGCGAAAGACAATTTGCTTTTCCACTCGCCGTTAAGTCCGGGCGCCAGGAGGTCACGAAGCATCAGGCGCGCCCGCAGAAGGCGCGTCTTCACCGAAGCGATGGAAATTCCCAATGTCGCAGCCGCTTCTTCAATGCTTACATGCTGCATATCTCGTAAGACGAAGACTTCGCGATACTTCTCTCCGAGAGAGGCCAGCGCCTGTGCGAGTAGCTGCCGGATTTCTGCTCTCTCCAGAGTCTCTGACGGTATCTCACGCCAGTCAGCAAAATCTCGTGGAGTGTAATTGCCGTCCTCGTCGGCCCGGTCGGCGATGGCTTCGATGATGTGGGCGTGTTCTTTTCTTTTGCGCATGCGTGCCTCATTGATCGTGATCTGCATGAGCCATGTGCTGAATCGTGCTTCCCCGCGAAACTGCCGGATATGTTGAAACGCCTTCAATACCGCTTCCTGGGCCACGTCCTCCGCATCTGCTTCATTACGCACAATGGCGAACGCCGCGCCATACATGCGCCGCTCATACGGGCGGATCAGGCTGTAAAACAGCTCACGTTCGCCGTTCTGGACCCGGCGGATCGTGGCCTCTTCACTGGATGGGTCAACCGGGGATGGGTCAACCGGCTTGCTCAGTGAGGTCTTCTCTTCCGCCATTGGGCTCCGTGGTTCCGAGGAAACATGCGCCTGACCATGCCTGGAATTGAGATTCTTCATTGACGAATAAGTTACAAACGCGCAAGCAAAAACACTACCACAAAGGGTACAAAGGAACATGAAGGAAAGCAGGAGCTTTGCCGCAGATTAACGCGGATAAACGCAGATGAAAGGCAAGAAGCTGTCGCCTAAGAGCTTTCGTGAGATTCGCGTAATTCGCGGCGGGTTCTTGCTTTTCAAATCTGCGTTTATCTGCGTCAATCAGCGGCGAAAAACGCCCGCCATGCAGCGGGCATTTGATTTGTTGAAATTAAGACTTTTTATGCCACTTTTCTGGGCTGGCCTACGCCTTCACTGAAAAGGCTGATCATCTCTTTATTGAATGCCGGGATGTCATCCGGCTTGCGGCTACTCACCCAGTTGACGTCGCGCAATACTTCCTTGTCTTCCCACTGGCCACCGGCATTGCGGATGTCATCCTGTAGACTCGGCCAGCAGGTGATGGTGCGACCATCCATCAGATCGGCGGAAACCAGCAACCAGGGTCCATGACAGATCACCGCAATCGGTTTCCCTGCGCGTCAAACGTGCGTACAAAGTCCTGAGCTTTTTTCTCCATGCGCAATGCATCGGCGTTAATCACACCGCCAGGAAGCAGCACAGCGTCAAAGTCAGCGGGGTTGGCCTTGCTCAGTTCCAGGTCAACCGAGATCTTGTCACCCTTGTCAATATGATTGAATCCCTGCAACTGACCCGCTTTCGGTGCGATGACCGTCACTTTTGCGCCGGCATTCTCCAAAGCTTTCTTTGGTTCCAGTAACTCAACCTGCTCCACGCCATCAGTGAGTATTGCGGCTACTCTCAAACCGGACAATTGGTTTTCTGCCATGTGCTCTCTCCTTGATGAGTTCTTTTCCACTCGACTAAGATGCGCGGGCGCTGGCGTACGTGGCGCTCTGCCCGATTCAGGGCAGAGAAGAAAAAGAAATTACCGCGGACACAAAAGAGAGCCTACCGCTGATGAACGCGGATGAACGCGGATTTGAAGAGCCCTTCTACCACAAAGGCCACAAAGGAACACGAAGGACAAATAAGCGCGAGCGGCAGGGCCGCATGATTACCGATAGCAAGCGACCAATCCGACAATAGAGAAGAATAAATAATGCTAAGGAGATCTGTCGCTGACTCAGGTTCTTCGCTTTTAATCCGCGTTCATCAGCGGTAGGGTTTTGGATTACGCCACGGTGCGCTTAAGCTGTCCGCAGGCCGCATAGATATCCAGACCTCGCGGACGCCGCACAAATGCGGGCACGCCGGCCCTCATCAGGATTTCCTGGAAATCCCGCACCCTGTGCTCTTCGGGAGTCGTATAGGCAATCCCCGGGCCGGGATTCAAGGCGATCAGATTGATTTTGCACCGAATGCCACGCACAAGTTCCACGACCTGGCGGGCATGTTGCGGAGCATCATTCACGCCATTGAGCAGCACGTATTCAAAGGTGATGCGTTCGCGGTTACGCAGAGGAAAATCGCGCGCGGCCTGCATCAGCATTTCCAGGTTCCACTTGCGGTTCAGCGGCATCACCTGGTTGCGCAGCTCGTCATTAGGAGCATTCAACGAGATGGCCAGCTTGGGCCGGACGGCCTCCAAGCCAAAATCATGGATTCGCGGAATGATCCCTGAAGTTGACACGGTCATCCGCGATTCGGCAAAGCCAACGCCTTCCGTCAGAAGCCGCACGGCCTTGATGAAGTGTTCATAATTGAGGAAGGGCTCGCCCATTCCCATAAAGACAATGTTCACCCGCTGGCGCTCCATGTCCACCGAACGGTCATTGAGAACGGCCAGGATCTGGCCCACGATCTCACCGGCACTAAGGTTGCGCTTGATACCCAGTAGCGCCGTCAGACAGAACTGGCAATTGACCGCGCACCCCACTTGGCTGGAGACGCAGATGGTGGCCCGATGCCAGTCGGCATCATCATCATCGGTACCGTCGCCGGCTTCGCCGCCATCACCTTCGGGCATCCAGACGGTTTCCACCGACTCGCCGTCGGCCATCGCGATCAGATATCGGATGGTTCCGTCTTTGGATTGAAATTTTTTATCAATGCTGGGATGGGCGATCTCCAGCCCTTTGCCTTTCAGGTCGGCACGAAATTGTTTGGGCAAAGTTGAAATGGCTTCCAGCTCTGTGATGCGCTGAGGGTAGATGGCTTCAAAAAGCTGGCGGGCACGATACTCGGGCTGTCCATGCTCCTGCGCAATCTGGCTAAGTTCTTGAAAATCAAGACCAAGCAAGCCGGACTGGAGTGTCTGTGCCATCTTTCTATACGTCGCAGGTTTTAATTGTACATCTGACCCAAAAGCCTCTCCACAGCCCGAGTTGCCTACTGCTGACATGGCTAAGTCTATGATTCTTATATACATATAAATAACCAAGCGACCATTCCGTGTGTGAAAGAATCAAATGCACACAGAGATGATGGAAACCGCAGCCACAAAACGCAGTTCTAGTGAAACCAGGAACATTAAAAGAGAACTTCTTCCCAACGGATTGATCGTACTCAGTGAAGAGATGTCTCACATACGCTCCATCTCCATTGGTATATGGATGAGGACTGGTTCACGCGACGAAACGCCTGAGATCAACGGTATCTCACACTTTACCGAGCACATGGTGTTCAAGGGCACCACCAGCCGCACCGCCCGTGATATTGCCCGCCAGGTGGATTCCATCGGCGGCAACATGGACGCATTCACCGGCAAGGAAACCATTTGCTTTAACATCAAGGTCTTGGACGAGCACTTGCCCATCGCCATCGACATTCTGAGTGATCTGGTCCTGAACCCGATTTTCACGCCCAATGACATCGCGCGCGAGAAGGGCGTGATTCTGGAAGAGATCAAGATGGACGAGGACAATCCTGACTACCTGGTCCACGAAATCTTTACTCAGAACTTCTGGAAGGACGACCCGCTGGGCAAGCCGATCCTTGGCACCAAGGACACGGTCCGCTCCTTTGAGCAGGAAAACCTATTTGAGTTTTACCGCCGGCGCTTTGTGCCCAACAACATGATCATCTCCGGCGCCGGAAATCTGAACCATGAGCGTTTTGTGGACCTCATCAAATCACGTTTCATGGATCTGAAACCCGTGCCGAACGGCTTCCACCATCCGGCGCCGGCGGTTACGCCGCGGATCGTCACCCGGAATAAGAAGTCGCTGGAACAGGTGCAGCTTTGCCTGGGCGTGCCTTCCCACCCCATCTCGCATGAGAAGCGTTACGTTTCTTACGTGCTGAATACGGTGCTGGGTGGCGGCATGAGTTCGCGACTTTTTCAGAAGATCCGCGAAGAGCAAGGTTTGGTCTACTCCATCTATAGCGACCTGAATCCTTATCGTGACACGGGCTGCCTCTCTGTTTACGCCGGCACGTCCACTGAAGCGATTCCAAAGGTCGTGGATTCGGTTCTGACCGAGTTTCGCGAGATGAAAGGCGAATTGATTCCGGAAGAGGAGTTGCGCCGCGCCAAAGATCAGCTCAAGGGCAGTCTGATGCTGAGCCTGGAATCGAGTACGTCTCGCATGTCAAACCTGGCCCGGCAGGAGATGTACTTCGAACGCTTCTTCAGCCTGGATGAGACGATTGAGCAGATTGAATCGGTCAGCGCCGAACAGGTTACGGAAATGGCCGGTTCGCTGTTCCAGACAGACAAGATCGCAGTGACGGCTCTGGGGAACCTTGACGGTTTGAAGATTTCACGCGACCAACTGATCTGCTGATTTCCTGTCGCTGCGCTCCAATCCGCCTACAGGGCGATTCGCGTGGTTGCCTCGTTCAGGCCCCTGGGGCAGCGGGCTCGACGCGCGTGAACGGCGCGAGCCCTTACTTTCCGAAACC
>WNEZ01003897.1_pt1 | contig 24566 bp, 26 predicted proteins | sample 5400521 | NCBI WGS metagenome assembly WNEZ01 (sample SAMN13153339, study PRJNA577476) | soil metagenome | isolation source: 120 cm saprolite under Douglas fir tree site 2 hole 1 replicate 1 | place: USA:California | collected 2015-04-18
TTGCCGGGCAAGAGGTCACCACGGGCTGGCCGGCGCAGACACACATCCTCGGCTGGTTTCTCGAGAAGCCGATCAAACGAGGGATGTCAGTGGCGGACACCGCGGCCGCGATTCACGGCCAGGGCGGGCTCGTGATCGTCCCGCACCCGTTCATGCCCGTCTACTTCGGATCGATCCAACCGAACATGCTTCGCCGGCTCATCGACAAGGAGCCTGTCGATGGAATCGAGGTCCTTTCCACGGTCCCCGTCGGCTCGCGCCGCAGAAAGATTCTGGACGACTTCATCAGCACTAATCGCGACCGCGTGGGCGCGCGCATCGGCGCCAGTGATTGTCACTTCGGGCGCCATGACATCGCGCAGGTCGTGACTGCTTATGAGGGCGACTTCCGGACCGCCATCATGCAGCGCACGACGGCGCCGCGTCGTGGTCCCAACAAGAGGAACGTGCCCATTGAAATCGTGCTGCGTCAGCAGTGGCGGGCGATGGTCGAACTTCCGATACGGCGGCTGCGCGGGCAGATCTAGGCAGAGGCTCTGACCAGACCTGCCCGTCCTTCCTTGAACTGCTAGAGCGGTAGTCGCCGTTAGCTCACCTGACGCCGACCGCCACCCGTGCCAAGAAGGGGCCGATCGCTTCGGCCACATCCGCCGGCCGCTGACAGTAGGCGAGGTGGGTTCCCGGGCACTCCAGCAGGCTGGTGCCGGTCTTGGACGCAAGCCATTCCGAGGCGGCGACGTTGATGGGCAGGCTCTCCTCAGCCCGCATGACCTGCATCGTGACGCGTGTCGCGGCGATCGCACCCTCGTCGGGCTGGTAACCGAGCAGCATGTTGGGGAACTCCACCTGGAAGATAAACCCGGCGTTGCTCAACCATCGTTCGCGCATTTCCGCGCTGGCCAGGCTTTCGAACCCGCCCGCGCCGGCCAGTGCCCCTAACAGAGCCTGCTGCCCGGCGGCGGCACCGCCGGCGGCCACAGCCTGTTCGATCATCGGCGTTAGCTGGGCGAACGTCTCCTGCACGATGTCCCGGGGCAGGACTGTGAAGAGGGCAGGCTCGTGTGCGAGGACTCCGCGCACCTGCTTGGGATGATGAAGCGCCAGCTCCAGCGCGATCGGGCCCGCGCTGCTGCTCCCGAACACGGCCACCGGGCCGATGCCTATGGCGCTGAGCAGAGCAGCGGCGTCGTCGGCCTGCTCGAGAATCGAGGTGCTCTCCCATGCGGGGGGACGTGGGCTGCGCGAATAGCCGCGCCGGTCGTAGGTGACGACCGTGAAATCCTTCGCCAGGATGCCAGCCAGTGCATCGTAGCAACCCGAGTCCAAGTTGGTGCCGTGGATTAGAAGAACGGCGGGACCGGTCCCGCGTACTTCGTAGTAAAGCTCGGCACCGTTGACCTTGACCCGGCCTTCAGTTGTCCGCGTCAGAGCGTTCATATCCGGTGTCATCTTCGAACCTCCTATTGACTATCGGCTTCAGTTGGTTGCAGCGGCGCCGGCGTTTGCGGTCTTTGCGAGACGTTCCGAGGCCCGCCGACGCAAGGTGACGTACCCGGCCACGTAGCAGGCGGTCAAAAGCGGGCGAAGGATCACGGGCGGGACTGGGCCGGTGCCTGCAGTCAGCTCATAGATCGAGTCGATCCAGAGAGGAACGAGAAAGACGACCGGAGCGAGCAACCAGGTCGGATCGCGGTCGAATTTGCGCAGAACAAAGAACAACAGGACCACGTATCCGAGGTAGATCGCGGCTAGCTCGTGCTGGTGGATTGGCTCAGCCGGAGTTATCCCCGCGGGACCGACGTTGAGGACGTAGCCGGTGAATCCGATGACTGACGAAAGAGCGATGTTGAACCAAAGAACGACCTGCATGAAACGCTTCATTGAAATGACCTCCTGCGATCCGCGTCTTTTATCTACGAATCGCGGAACGCGAGGTCAGGCTAAATTCGCAGGCAGCCTCCAATCTTGGGTAGCATTACCCATCTTTCTTCTTCAAAGGAAGGCCTATCCGCCCGGCGTTAAGCCCAGGTGTGAGGCTTCCCTGGCCGCTGCCGTCCTGGAGGGCACGCCGAGCTTGCTCAGGATGGAGTCGACGTGGTGCTCGACCGTCCGACGGGAGACATAGAGCCGCTCGGCGATCTCGCCGTTGCTCTGGCCTTCGGCCAAGAGCCTTAGGACCTCGAGCTCGCGTGGGGTGAGCTGGTGAGGACCTTTTCTTGTTGAAGTCCGCCGGCCGAGCCTGATCCCCCGCGCACCGAGTCCGCGCAAGCGCTGTCGCACCCGAGCGGCCAACGGCTTCGCGCCCAGGTCATCGAGCCGGTCGAGCGCTCGTCGCAGGACCGGCTCGCTGTCGCTCTCGGACATGGCCTGGGCCTCCTCATAGGGACAGCCCTGCTCTTCCCAAAGCGCGGCCGCCTCCTCAGCGGCGCCCGCGATCTGGCGGGCCCACGGCATGGCAGCTCCATCGGGTACGGTCCGGGTACCTCCGCTGCGCCACAGCCAGTACGCCAGCTCGCCGACGCCCCAGGGCTCGCCCACGTGGAGCACGCCATCCATGGCGGACCCAGCCGCAGCGTTCGCTCGGACCGGATCACCGGCGAGCCACGCGACTTCGGCCCGAGCCTGCAAGACGCCCGTGGACCAAGACAGCGCCGGTCCCATTTGCTCGACGTAGTCCTCGCTCTCGTCGAGGTATCCTGCCGCCTCAGCGTCGCCACGGCGCGCTCGCAGCAAGCCTAGAACCGTCAGCGCCTCGAGCTTGCGCCAGTCTGCAGATTGAGCTCGGCCGAGGACCTCCGACGCTACCGCCTCGGCCTCGTTCCAGAATCCCTGATTCAGAAGCGAGCGCGCGCGCGTCGCGAGTAAGGCCCGACGGAAGGCTTCATTCTCGTTCTCTACGCAATAGGCGTGGCCTCGCTCAAACCAGAGCTCGGCCAGCGAGTGGCGGCGTTGAATCTGAAGGATCCTGGCGCCGTGGAACATTGCGCGCCCGATCTGATCCACCAGACCCCTCCGCTGGCCGAGGCGGATCGCCTCCTCAACCACAGCGAATCCAGCATCCTCGCCAGCCTGGACCCGGGCGATCCCAATGTTGATAAGGGCGTTGGTCCGGGCGTCCAGGTCGTCGAACTGTTCGAGCACGCCCAGCGCTCGATTACACCAATCGATCGCCTCCAGGTTTCGGAACATGAGCATGGAGAGGTTGCCGCGATACGCATAAGCCAGCGCCAGTTCGACGCTTGGCCTCTCCGACTCCAGCACTTCGACTGCAGCAGTGGCCGCTTCCTCGGCTGCCTTCGTCCGTCCCGCGACCCAATGCACGCGGGTCAGCCAGCAGAGGTTGTCGCCCTCCCGGCGACGGTTCTCGAGCTCGCGCCAGAGGACGAGAGCGGCCTCGCGGGCCTGACGCGACGGTTCCAGCTGGTCGCTGACGAAGCACTCAAAGGCGCGCCCCTCCAGTAGCCTCGCCCTGGCCTCCGCCGGCAGCTTGTCGGCGAAGCGCAGGGCACGTCCGTATTCCGTGGCAGCTTCCCGGTGAGCCCCGAGCCGGGCTGCACGCCGGGCAGCGTCCGGTGCGTAAGCAAGGACCGTCTCCCCGTCACCCGCAGCGTCGGCGTGGTAGGCGATCCGAGCGCCGTCAACCTGGGTTTCGTGCCTGGCCTGGAGGATCTTCACCACCTTCCGGTGGATCAACACAGACGTCGGGACCGCCACTGCCTCTTGGATGGCACCCCGCGCCAGCTCGTGCCGGAAGGCCACCGCCGGACCATCCGCACGCAGCAAGCCAGAGGCGATGCATTCAGGCACGCCCTTGGCGGCCTCGACGGCGACGCCTTCAAGCAACCACGTCTCAACCCTGAGTCCGCAAATGGCGGCGGCGTCCAGCACCTGGCGCCCTGCCGTCGACAACCGCGCCGCGCGGGCCAGGACCGCGTCGCGCACCGAGGCGGGGATCCCCTCCAGGCCCGACTGCAGCACCTCGGTCACGAAGAATGGGTTGCCGCCGGTCTTCCGGTAAAGGTGGGAAGCGTCGATCTGGCTGCCCCGGGCCAGGAGCGCTACCGCCTCCACTGAGAGCGGCGCGAGCTCCATGCGGCGAACCCTGGCCTGGGTGGCGAGGTCGCCGAGGAGGATGCGCAGAGGATGTGTGGGCCCAAGCTCGTCTCGATAGGTGGCGATGACTAGTGCACGAACGCCGCCCACGCGGCGCCCAATGAATCGCAGGAGATCGAGGGTGGCCTGGTCCGCCCAATGGATGTCTTCGAATACGGCCAGGGTCGGCCGGCGCTCAGCGCCCAGCTCGGCGAGCACGGCTCCGAAGAATTCAGCGCCCTTAAGGCGACCCGGCTCCAAATCAAGATCCATGTCGAGTACCGGGCCCAGCGGGCGCGGGGTCGCCAGCGAGTCGCAGCCGCCGATCAGTACCCGCGCCCGGCCACGTGCCCGCTCCGCGAACCAAGAGACGAGTGCGGTCTTGCCGACCCCGGCCTCGCCGCCAATGAAGACGAGGCGGCCATTACCGGAGGCGGCCTCACCGAGGAAGGCGTCCAGGCTATCGAGCTGTTCCGAGCGCTCGAGCAGCTGCACGGGCTGATGATCCCTCGGCTGGAGCCCGAGTGGTGCGCGAGAAAGCCGCGGCGGTAGCCAGACAGCCTGAGCGCACAGGCCGCGCCAGGGAACCTGGCGCGGCCCTCGTTGTCAATTGATGCGCCGACTAGGCATGGCTCGGATTGGGAACGAGGCCCAATGCCCCTAGAAACTCCATCTGGTCGAAGTAAAGGTGCTCCGACCAGACCTGGCCGTCCTTCACCCGCTGTACCGCGACCTGCCGGCCTTGCACTCGCTTTCGCGTCGGTGCGATGTCACCCTTTGGGGTGCGTAGCGTGCCGGTGTGGGTGCCGCTGTAGCTCTGTTCCGTGACGACCGTGTCGCCTGCGACCACCTGGTAGGTCGCAACGACCTTGATGTCCGGAAACGCGCTCCACAAGAGCTTCATGTATTCCCTGACTTGGTCTCGGCCTCGCAGCGTGATGCCACCAGGGATGACGAACTCGATGTCGGGTGACTCGTTGCCGATGAACTCCTCCAGGTCCTTGTCGTTGAACGCCTTGACGTGACGATCGGCTGACTCTTTCGTGCTGGTCATTTGTTGACTCCTACATTTGCTGACTGCGACCAGCACAAACTAGGAGTGATCGTTCGCAAAGCCGTCACCCGTTCGGGTGATTTCTCGAGCTAGGTCGTGAGCAGATCGTTCTCCATGGCAAAGAGGGCCAGGCCCGCGCGACTGGAGAAGCCGACCTTCTCATAAACGTGACGCAGGTGGGTCTTCACCGTTTCCTCGGAGATGAACAATTCCCCGGCCATCTGGCGATTGGAACGTCCTCGTACCGCGAGACGAAGGACATCGATCTCGCGATCCGAAAGTCCAGATGGCCAATCTCTCTTAGGAAGGTGGGTGCGTTGCCCCGACGTGTCCAGCACGGCATCCACGGAATCTCGGTCGAGGCGTCCGTTGCTCACTTCTCGAACTAGTTCTTGGGCTGCGACTTCAGGGGTGAGCGGGGCGCGATGCGGTCGGACTTCGGTCATGGCGTGGTAGGCGTCTGCGGCCGCGATGATTCGCGAGGGCAGTGGTAACAGTGCCGCCGGATCGGCCCGGTGATAGCCCGACCCATCCAGGCGTTCGTGATGCCCGCCCGCAAGGCGGACAAGCGGTCGCAACGCCGGTGCTTTCTCAAGCACGCGTTCGGTGTAGTAAGGATGCAATCGCACCCGTTCCCATTCGGCGGTCGTAAGGCGACCCGGCTTGTCCCAGATCCCGTTGGACACACTGGCTCGACCGAGGTCATGCATCAACGCCGCCCGACGGACTGCGGTGACGTCGGTGTCCGCGCAGCCAAGTCTCCGCGCGGCGCCTTCCGCAATCTTGGCCACGCCAGTGGAGTGACCGAGCGTGTACGGAGACTTGAGGTCGGTGAAGTCAGCGAAGGCGCGGGCAGCGTCGTCGATGCGTGATCCAGGCAACCAGGGGCGCGGCTCGGGTTCGACTTCCAGAACCGCGTCCCAGACTGAATCGCTCTCGATCGCGTCGAGCAGGTCGTCAGAGCGCTTGAGAAAGGCATCTGACACCTTCGGGTCATGCTGCCCGCCTGCCCGGCGGCGGATCATCTTGCGCAGCTCGACTCGGTTTTCGTCTAAGCGGTGCACCGTGACGTCATGGGCAAAGCCTCCGATCCGGGCAGCCAATTCGAGACTTTCGCCGGCAACGCCGCTCGGGATGCCCTTGCCATCCCAGCGCTCATGCACCTGGGCAAGCGCTCGGCTGACTGACTTGCCCATGCCCATTCGCTCGGCCAGCCGCGCCCCCGCTTCGCAATTGGCGGCGCCCATACCGATCACGAACCCGCGTCCACCAGTGACAAAGCCACTGATCGCACGCGCGCGACCGGCCACGCCGCGTCCCTTTCCCAATCGAGTGAAGGCTCGCCGCATGATGTCTGCGGGCTGAGTGGAATCAAGTCCAGCAAAGCTGTTACGGAAATTCCGATCGTCACCAGTCGCGAGCGCCTCTTCGTACGCATACGACGTGCAGCCGATCGATCGCAGGAGGCCGAAGTAGTAGACGTCGGCCAGCTCATCTCCCGCTAATCCCATGTCCTGTCCGATGAGAAATGCAAGCAGGCAATTGCGCAGACCTTTCTCCATCGGAAATCCATTGGCCAGGTCTGTGGCAAGCGACAGCGCGGCCAGCAGCTCGACTAGCCGGATCCCGGCAACGGGCGCCTTGCCTGTGGCAGGCTCCGCATGCCCCATCGGGCTATTGTGCGGTGTGGGCTAGGCCGGTCGGTCTTCGAGGCCCAGCCCGAACATCGCCTCCAGGTCGTGTGCCGAGAACTGCTGGAACGCGACCATCGTCTGCGTGTGTTCGATTCCCTCGAGCTTGGTCAGCCGCTGCGTGACCACATCGGCGAGCTCGTCGTGCTCGCGCACACGGACGATGGCGACGAAATCCCATTCGCCCGTGACCGTGTACACCTCAGACACCCCCGGCACATCCGCCAGCTTCGGTCCGAGGCTCGTGAGCCCGGCCCGCGTGGATTTAACGAGGATCACTGCCGTCAGCAATTTCTAGACCTGCTCGATCGGCACTATCCCGCCCGTCGCGTCGCCATACGCCCAAACGTCCATGTCGCCATACGTCAAGCCGTGGTGGCCGAGGATCGTGCAGATGTGCGTCCGGTGATCGTTGCCGTGATGCAGCGCCTGGATGACCACCACCCACGAGTGCAGGATGACTGGCCTTTCGCGCGCGGTTTCATGAGCCTCAGCCGGTGAGATGTACGGGGCGATCTCGATCAGCTTGTCACCGCTGCGAACTGCATGCTCACGGAGTACAGATATTCCCGGGAAGGAACCTTCCCGCTCGTTGATCTGCGGCTCGCCGGCGCCAAGGCGTTTGAGGTATCGCTGCTCTGCGGCCAGTAGATGGAAGAAGGTCGACGCAATCGTTCCATAGGTGCCCGGCGCGGTCATCTGCAGCTGCTCGTCGGTGAACGCGGTGCAAACGTCGAGGAGGTGTAAGTTCGCCCATTTGTTGTAGCGGAAAGCCTCGACCAGCAACGGCTCCATAGCGTCCAGATTCTAAGACTTGCTAAGCTGTCAAGGCATGCGCCTTGACACCCTGACGGCCAGGAGCCGCCACCTCGCCCTTTTCGACCGTTACGGGGCGCTCCTCACAAAGCACCAGCAAGAGGTCCTCGACCTGACCCTGAGGAGCGACTGGTCGCTCGCAGAGATTGCGGATCACGAAGGCACCTCGCGAGCCGCCGTGCACGACATCGTGAAGCGCTCGACCGAGGCGCTCGAGGAATACGAGCGGCGGCTGGGCTTGCTCGCGGAGGCCGGCCGCCGCAAGCGCAAGGTCGCGTTGCTCGAACGAGAGCTTGCGGATCTGAAGCGTCGCGTGACGGAGCTCGAGGCTTAAGTGTTCGAGGCATTAGGGGACCGGCTGGCGGCCGCACTCAAGAAGATCTCCGGGCGCGGCGTCATGCGACCCGAGGATGTCGAAGCGGGCCTGCGTGAGGTGCGGCTGGCGCTGCTCGAGGCGGATGTCAACTTCAAGGTCGTCAAGGAGTTCGTCGATCGCGTGCGCGCCCGACTGGTCGGCGTCGAGGTGGCGCCCGGCCTCACGGCTCCCCAGCAGGTAGTGAAGGCCGTCAACGCCGAGCTGATCGAGATGCTCGGCGGCAACTCCGAGGGCCTCCGCTACGCCGTGGCACCTCCGACAGTGCTCATGCTAGCCGGCCTTCAGGGGTCAGGAAAAACGACCACCGCGGTGAAGCTGGCGCTGCTGGCTCGGCGTGAGGGTCACAAGCCGATGCTGGTCGCGCTCGACCTGCGGCGCCCGGCGGCCGTCGAGCAGCTGAAGACCCTCGCCGTGCGCGAGGGCATCGCGTTCCACTCGGGCCAGGGTAGTGTCGACGACATCGCGCAAGCAGCCATCAAGCAAGCGTCGAGGCTCGGGCACGATGTGGTGATCCTCGACACCGCCGGCCGCCTTCATATCGACGCCGAGCTCATGCAAGAGCTCAAACAGCTCAAGGCTGCTGTGCCTGTTACAGAGACCCTGCTCGTCGCCGATGCCATGACCGGCCAGGAGGCGGTCAAGGTCGGGGAGGCTTTTGAAGAGGGCATCGGACTCGATGGCGTGATCCTCACGAAGCTCGATGGCGACGCCCGAGGCGGCGCGGCCCTGTCGCTTCGCCTCGCCACGGGCCAGCAGATCCGCTTCGCCGGAACCGGCGAGCGGCCGCAGGACCTGGAGGTCTTCCACGCCGAGCGGATGGCATCGCGGATCCTCGGCATGGGCGACGTCCTGAGCCTCATCGAGCGCGCTGAGCAATCCATCGACCAGGACGCGGCGAAGGAGGTCGAGAGCCATATGCGCTCGGGCCACCTCACTTTCGACGACTTCCTCGTGCAGGTGCGTCAGCTGCGCACGATGGGCTCGCTAGAAGGCATCCTCGAGATGGTGCCCGGAGGCGCGGCGTTGAAGGGCCAGGTCGCCGGCGCCGACACCGGCGCCGACACAGAGCGCCAGGTTCGCCGCATGGAAGCGGTGATACTTTCGATGACCGCGCGAGAGCGTTCCCACCCGGAGATCATCGACGGCGCCCGTCGGCGCCGCATCGCGCGGGGCAGCGGTCTTCAGCCGGCAGACGTCAATCGAGTGCTGAAGGCCAGGGACACGATGCAGAAGCTCGCCAAGCAGCTCGGTTCTGGAAATCGCGGAGGCAGGGCCGGCTTGAGCCGGCTCTTTGGACAAGGAGGTACGGGTTGGTCAAGATAAGACTGAGGCGGATGGGGGGCAAGAAGCACCCCTTCTACCGCCTCGTGGTGGCGGACTCGCGGTCGCCGCGAGACGGCCGGTTCATCGAACACCTCGGGTACTACGATCCGATGACGGACCCGGTAAAGGTGAAGATCGACGTCGACAAAGTCGTGCGCTGGCTCCACCAGGGCGCTCAGCCGAGCGAAGCCGCCAGGAGCCTGTTGAAGCGGGAGGGGATTCTTGAGCGACACGCAGAGAAGTCGACCGATACGGCGTGACCAGCGACGGGGTGGCTACAACAACCGAGGCTTCCGGCGTGAAGGTCCTCCAGGCCCAGCGGGGCCGGGCGTCGACTACCGGGCGCTGGTCGAGTACGTAGCGCGCTCACTGGCCGAAAAGCCAGAGGAGGTGACGGTGGAAGCCTATGAGCGTGGTGGCGGCACGGTCGCCATCAAGGTCAAGCTTGCGGACGCCGACGTTGGGCGGTTCATCGGCAAGGCCGGGCGAAACATCGAAGCCCTCAGGACCCTCGTCCGGGTGGCCTCGCTGCGCGACCGCAAGCGCGTGTTCGTGGACCTGGCCAATCCGGCGATGGCACATATGCCCCCGCGCGAACGCCGGGAGCAGCCCGGAGAGTCGCCATCGTGATCCGCGTCGGGCAGGTGACCGGCGCATACGGTGTCGAGGGGGCTGTCAAGGTTATTCCCTTGACAGACTTCCAGGATCGGTTCGGCACCGGCGCCGCGCTGGTGCTTGAAGGGAGCGAGCGAGAGGTCGAGTGGAGCCGTGCAGGCCAGCCGGCAGGGTTGGTCGTCAAGTTGCGAGGGATCGACAACCGCACGATCGCGGAGCTGTTCCGCGGCCGGTACCTCGAGATTCCGGAGGAGGCGGCCCGGCCGCTCGAAGAAGGTCGCTTCTATCACCACCAGGTGGTCGGGCTTGTGGTCCAGACCGGCTCAGGCCGGCACCTGGGCACAATCGCCGAGGTCCTCGAACGCCCGGCGAACGACGTTTGGGTGAGCCGCGACGGGAAGGTTGAGCACCTGATCCCGGCCACCAAAGACGCGGTGCTGGAGGTGAGCCTCGAGGCGCGGCGCGTCGTCGTGGCCGACTGGCTGCTCGAAGTCGAGGACGCATAAGAGCAGACAGTGATGAGGTTTGACGTCGTCACGATCTTCCCGGCCATGTTCGGCCCCGTGTTCGAGCACGGTGTGGTTGGTCGTGGCATCGAGCGCGGGATCATCCAGGTCCATACGCACGACCTGCGCGACCATACGCACGATCGCCACCGACAGGTGGATGACGTGCCGTTCGGCGGTGGTCCGGGGATGGTCATCAAGCCCGAGCCGGTGTTCGAGGCGGTGGAGTCGATCCGGCCGCACAATGCGGGTCCGGTCGTGTTGATGGAGCCGTGGGGCGAACGCCTCGACCAGCGCCTCGCCGCGGAGCTGGCGGCGGAGCCCGGGCTGATCATCGTGTGCGGTCGATACGAGGGGATCGACGACCGCGTGCGCACCGCCCTGGCGGCGCGCGAGATATCGATCGGCGATTACGTGCTCAGCGGCGGAGAGATTCCGGCGATGGTGCTGATCGACGCCGTGGCACGGCTCGTGCCGGGTGTCGTCGGCGATCCGGAGTCGCTGACGCAAGATAGTTTTTCGGACGAACCAGCTGGGTGGCCGCAGTTCACACGCCCAGCTGAGTATCGGGGGTTGATGGTCCCCGACGTGCTCCTTTCCGGTGACCACGCCCGCATCAAGCAATGGCGCCGCCGTCAGGCCGCCGAGAGATCTTCCACACATACCAAGGAGTTGAAGAAGTCATGAACGTCATCCAGCAGCTCGAGAAGGAGCAGCAAAAGGAGAAGGTCCCTGCGCTGCGTCCGGGCGATACGGTCAAGGTGCACGCCAAGGTCGTCGAGGGCACGCGCGAGCGAATCCAGGTGTTTGAAGGCATTGTCATCCGCGTGACCGGTGGGGGTCTGCGGCAGAACTTCACGGTCCGCCGTGTCACCCACGGCGTCGGGGTCGAGCGCACATTCCTCATTCATTCGCCGCGCATCGAAAAGATCGATGTGCTGCGCCACGGCGACGTGCGCCAGGGCCGCCTCTACTACCTGCGAAGCAAGGTTGGCAAGGAGGCCCGCATCCGGGAGCGAAGGCGCCTTGTGCCGGAGACGGAAGGCGAACCCGAGGCGGAAGAGAACGGCGAGGAGGCAGAGTCCGAGGAGTAGCCCCTGTTAAGGGATCTGGTGTCCGATGCCCGCCGTCGCTAATCTCGATCTATGACGCGTCCGATGCTCTGGCGCTATGAACGAATGGCCGGCGCCATGGGCTACTCGGTCGTTGCCGGCGTGGACGAGGTCGGGATGGGCCCGCTCGCCGGCCCTGTGGTGGGCGGGGCGGTGGTGCTCGACGGTCGACCACGCACAGGTCGACTCACTCGGGCTGATCCGCGCGCGCCACCTTGCGACTGCCGGAGCGGTGGCGGGGCTCAAGATTCCGGCCGAATATCTCCTCGTCGACGCCTGGGACGTGCCGGAGGCGCCCCTGCCGCAGATGGCGGTGGTGCGAGGGGATCGCATTTGCGCATCGATCATGGCCGCGAGCATCGTCGCCAAGGTCGCGCGCGATCGAACCATGATCGAGTACGACATCCTGTATCCCGGCTACGGGTTCGCCGACCACAAGGGCTATGCCACGCCGGCGCATCGCGCTGCGATCCGGCGTCTCGGCCCCAGCCCCATCCATCGCACCTCATGGGCGCCGTTTCGAGGCATCTCCGCCAATTGACAGCATTAGAGCTCGGACGCGCCGGCGAGAAGGCGGCGGCCGAGCTCATGAAGCGCCGAGGCTACGAGGTGGTCGGCGCGGGCTTCACCGCTCGTCGCGGCGAGATCGACCTCATCTGCCGCCGTGGCGGCGAGCTGGTGATCGTCGAGGTCAAGACGCGCACCTCCGAAGACTTCGGGACGCCGGCCGAGGCGGTCGGTCAGCGCAAGCGCCGGGCCCTCGCGGCCGCCGCCGCCGAGTACCGGTTGCTCGCAGGTTGGAAAGGGCCGATCCGCTACGCGGTCGTGGCCCTGATCGCCACGCCTGACCGAGGCTTCGAGAGCGAGCTCATCGAGGATCCGTTCGAGTAGTGGTTTCAGGTCGCTCCGATGCTGCCTTCGAAAGAACGCAGGCGGGCGTTCGCGATCCAGAGCATGACGCCGACGAGCACGCCGCCGCCCGCGACGAGGAGCATGCCACCCGCGATCATCACGAGGCCTAACGTCGGGGTCGACGTGATGGGCCCCAGGTCAACGGTTCCCGTCACCGCCTGCTCGCCGAACACGAACAACGCCAGCGAGCCGACGGTCAGGACCGCAAACGCAAGCGCGGCCCCGAGCGAGACGACCGACCCGAGAACCCCCACTGACCTGCGGTCATCGGTAGCCTCGAAGCGAGGATCGATGGCGCCGCCGGAAACAGATATCGATACGAAACCGAGGGCTAGCCACGCCCCGAGCACCACCAGCCCGAGCAGCTGAGCGGCGCCGCTCCTACCGGTCAACGCCAGGGCGATGTTGAACACCAGCATCATCGCAAGCACCGGCGGAAGGACGATGAGTACCTTTGCTCGCAAGAGGTGCCACATGGTGATCGGAGCCATGCGCAGGAGCTGGAAGCCGCGGCGCTCGCTGGGGATGGAAGGAGTTGCTAGGGCTGAAGACATGAACATGGAGAGAAACGTGACCAGAGCCACGTTCGACCAGAAGCCGCCAAGGGTCCGACCCTGGCTGAACGCGGCTATATAACCCAGCGGCAGAAGCAGCGCGGGTACCAGTCGCGTCAGGCGGCGCACGTCCCGCCGGAATCCCAGCCAGTCTTTTCGCGCTATGGCGAGGGCCGGGGAGCCGGCGCCGCGTGCCGTGCTCGGTCTCGTCGGACGCTCCACCTTCCTGCGCCAGGCGAACGTTGCTCCGCCGAAAATCCCCATGCCGGAGAGCAAGGTCCGCTCGTAGAGGAGCCCTGCCATCGCGACCAGAAGTGCACTGAGCACCAGGGCGCCGAGCAACCAGGCGAGGGCTGCGGCGACCTTGCCTGCCACCGCTGCGTTCAGCGCATGCGCCGGCCATGTCGTGGGCAGCCAGTCGATCGGCCTCACGAACGAAGCGATGGTCGAGACATCCGGGCGTCCCCTGCGCCCGAACGTCTGGCGAAGGCTGAGGTTCCACCCGAGATACAGGCCCGCGCCCGCGAGTCCCGCGACCGCGGCCGCAACGTCCCGAGCCATCCTCGCCGGCACCCATCGCACGATCACGCTGATCAAGGCGGCCTGAAGCGCCGTGACCGCGAGGACCTGGGCCGCGATAAGGAGCAGCACCATCGGGTAGTAGACGAACGGCGCACCGGCGCCGATACCAAGGCCCACGACGCCCGCGGCCAGGACCGCGCTGATCAGCAGGTTGGCATTCATCGCCATGACGAGCCGCGCGACAAAGATGTCTCGTATGCGGACGGGCGCGACGACAAGCTGAAGCAGGTCCCGACCGACGAACAGCGAAGCGATCACTGTCGGAAATCCGAGGAGCAGCATCAGCAGGGAGAGGGCTGTGAACGCCGCGCCGAGCAAAGGGTCGGCCATGACTGTGAAGAAGTGGCCGGCAGCCGCCCCAAGGCTGAAGATTCCGCCGGCGGCGAACCCACCGAACACGATCGTGACGATCGTCAGCACGACAAGTCGCACTCTGTGGCGCTTCAGCAACCGGTTGCGCAGCGCGATGAGCTCTGCGCGCAGGATCACCCATATAGCGCCGGGCGCGTTCACGAAGTCGGGTCCAGCAGCCGCTCGATCATCTCCCGCGATTCCGGCCCGGCGGTGAGCTTGAGGAAAAGATCCTCCAGGTTCGCGCCTTCGGTCCCAGCCTGTACCCGCAGCTCGTCCATGCTTCCGATGGCGACGATCCGGCCGTGGTCGATGATCGCGACTCGGCGGCACAGCGCTTGTGCCACCTCGAGGATGTGTGTCGACAGAAGCACAGTCGTCCCGCGCCCCGCGAGCCCTTCGAGAAGGTCCTTGACCAGGCGCGCGGATCGCGGGTCGAGTCCGTTGGTGGGCTCGTCCAGCAGCAGCACGGAGGGCTCGCGGATGAGCAGCGATGCGAGGCCGATCTTCTGCCTCATGCCGTGGCTGTAGCCGCCGATCAGCTCGCCGTTCTTCTGTGCGAGGTCAAAGAGGTTCAGCAGCCTCGTCATCCGCTCTTCGCGCTGCGGTCCGCGCGGCATCTTGTAGAGATCAGCGACGAAATCGAGGAACTCACGGCCCGTCAAGTGGGGATGCACAAACGGCTCTTCGTCCAGGTATCCAAGCCGCGCCTTCGCCAATAGCGGCTCGGTCACGATGTCGATGCCATCGATGAGCGCGCTTCCCGACGTGGGCTTGAGCAGGCCGCAGAGCATTCGCAGCGTCGTCGTCTTGCCTGCGCCGTTGGAGCCCAGGAAACCAAAGATCTCGCCGCGCATCGCCTGGAAGCTGACGCCGTCGACGGCAGTCACTGTGCCGAAGCGCTTGGCCAGTTGCCTCGCCTCGACGGCCGGCCCGGTTCCATTGAAAGGCGTCGTCACCCCCATCCCAACAGGCAGGTTACAGGGACCGAAGTTCGTTTCAGTAAATCTGACGTCGCAAATCCACGAAGGTCAAAATGGAAATCGCGTCAGGTCGAATGCGGGCGAGCCTGGCTTGACATGTCCCAGGATGACCACGCGCGGCCGGTGCCTCACGGCTTCCGCCGGGTGCACCTCAGGCCGGAGTCCGTTGAAAATCGGAAACCGCAGCGTACCGTCGGGCGACCACTCCGAATAGCGAACGCTGACGACGAGCTCCGGTCGGACCCAACGTACGGGCCTGGTCATTATCGGCGGCGGGTCGAGTGGGGAAGAGTCAGTGGCCAGGTCGGCCACCCTTTCCTTGATTGCCTTCATCGCCGCCTCGTCGTAGCCACCGCCGACTGTCCCGCACGGTAGGAGCCGCCCGTCCTCGTGATAGCCGACCAGAAGCGCATCGAATGGCTCAGTCCCGGTCCAACCGATGACGACGAAGTCGTCTGACTTCACGGCTTTGACCTTCAGCCAGAACGGGCTACGCTGGCCCGGCACATACGGGCTCAGGCTGTGTTTCGCCACCACGCCTTCGAGTCCGCGCTCGAGACAGGCCTCGAAGAGCTCGACACCATCCTCCTCGATGTGGTCCGGCACGAAGATGTGGCCGCCGGCCTCGACCGCCTTGCGCAAACGCGCGCGTCTGCGCCCGACCGGCTGGCGCAGCAGCGGCTTCTCCTCGAGGTAAAGGGCATCGAACGCGAGATAGGCGACTGGGATCTCTTCCTGGCGCGCAGCGCCGCCCGACAGCCGTGCGCGCAGCCGCGTGTAGTCGGGTCGACCATCAGGATCCGTGGCTACAAGCTCGCCGTCGATCACGCTGCCTGGCGGCACACGAGCCGCAGCGGCGGTCACCTCGGGCAGGTCTGCGGTCAGGTCGTTGAGGCCGCGGTCCTGCAGGTGCACCTTGCCTTCGGGGTCGCGAAAGAGCATGCAGCGCAGCCCGTCCCACTTGACCTCGAAGATGTATTCGGGCGAGCTGAACGGAGCTTCAGCTGAGGCCGCCTGCATCGGGCGCAGCTCATTTGGGAAACTCTCGAGCTCGATCTGGAGCTGGTCCGATTCCACTGCTCCAGATTAGCCGCGGGGGGTCAGGATGCCTTTCGGCGCGCCTTCTTCGCTTCCGCGGGTTGTGCCTTGTCGCGAGCAGCGCGCGACTTCTTGGCCGCGTCGACCGACGCCCTCAACGCCTCCATCAGGTCCATGACCTTGGCGGTCTGCGGCGGCGCCGGCGCTTCGATGACCTCGCCGTCGATCTTCGCCTGCACGACGCGCATCACCGCTTCGCGATATTCGTCCTTGTAGCGGCTGGGGTCGAACGAGTCGGCGAGGCTCTCGATCAGGGCCTTGGCCATCTCGAGCTCTTTGGGGTTGATCTTGACCTCGCCCTCGAGACCCTTCAGACCTTCCGCCGAGCGGATCTCGTCCGGCCAGTGCAGCGTGTTCATAAGGAGCACGTCTCCGGTGGGGTGAAGAGCGGCAAGGTGCTCGCGATCCCGCAGGGCGATCTTCGCGATGGCCATTCGTCCAGTCGCCTCGAGCGCCTTCCGCATGAGGTGGTATGGCTTCTTGCCAAGCTCTTCCGGCTCGACGTAGTAAGCGCTGTTGTAGTACAGGCCCGGCTCGATGTCGTCGCGTGGCACGAACTCGTGGATGTCGATGCTGTGCGCAGTCGCGAGCGGGATATTGTCCAGGTCCTTCTCGTTGATGATTACGTAGCGGTCCTTGCCGACTTCAAAGCCCTTGAGGATATCGCCGTACGCGACCTCGTGGTCTCCCTCGGCGCACCAGCGCTTGTAGGTGATGGGGGAGCGATGATCGGGACAGAGCTGCCGGAATGACACCTTGGCGCTGGATTCGGTGGCGTTGTAGAGGCGGATGGGGATCGAGACCATCCCGAACGAAACGACTCCTTTCCACATAGATCGCGGCATGGCGACGAAGTTTACCTCCTAATCCAGTTGCTGGCTACTTTTCGTAAGTAGCCTGAAGCCAGCTGCCAAGCACTCTATTGAATTTCTCCGAATCTTCCAGGTACGAGAGGTGGCCCGTTTCGGCGAGCACCTCCAGTCGCGCGGCCGGCATCTCGGCCGCTGCCTGCCTGGCGTGGCGCAGCGGGAAATAGTCGTGATCACCCCATATGAGCAGAGCTGGGCAGGAGACCTCGTGGAGGCGCCCCCATGGCTTGTAGCCCGGCTCCTCGTAACGGATCGCCACACTGCGGTAGACCTCGAACTGGAAGCGTCCCGCCCCCGGCCGGCTTGCTGTCTGAAGCGCGTAGTCGAGAGCGAGCTGGCCATGTGGAATCTTGTAAGGGTCGACGGTGAGCCGCCGGATCGTGCCTTCCAGGCGTCGCCGAGTTGGACGCAACCCCGCCGCAAGCCCGAGCAGCGCGCCCAGCACCGGGTGTCGGGTGGCCATCACGAAGCCAGGCGGTCGCGGCCCGATGCCGGCGGCGTCGACCAGGACCAGTCCCGCGACGCTTGGGCGCCTGCGCGCGAAATGCAGCAGCGCCATGTAGCCGCCCAGCGAGTGGCCGACGATCAGCGGCCACTCGAAGCGCTCGAGAAACGTGTCCAGCCATCGGAGCATCCGCTCGATGGTGGTGGGGCTGTTCCACAAAGGGACCGAAGTCTCACCGTGGCCGGGCATGTCGACGGCGATGACGTGTCGGCGCTTCGCCAGATCAGCCAGCGTTGGATACCACAGAGCCGCCGATCCGCCGGACCCATGAAGGAGAACTGCGTGCGGTGATTCGACGCGGCCGGCCGTGACCCAGTGCGTGCGCAGCCCCGCAACCTCGTCCTCGTGATGCTCGACCTCGATGCCGGCGGCGCGATAGAGAGCATCGCCCGCCGCACGCAGCCGCCCCCAGGCCGCCTCCGTATCAGTCGCCAATGTCCCTTCTCTGCATCATGATCCCCGACGCCGTGAGTCCGATGACGACGATGACTAGCATGATCACAAGACCAGTTTGGTCCACTCCGGCAGTTAGCGGCTGGCCGTACAGCTTGAACGCGGATAGGTCTATCGCCCATTCCGGCAGCTTGAAGATGGGACCGAGCTGGATGACCAAGTAGCTGGCGAACGTGAACGCACCGAGCACCCCGACGGTCGCGCGCGGGATTCTCGAGGCGAGGAGCGCGCCGACAGCTCCGAAGACCAGCGTGAAGGGGACCAGAAGCAGTGAGGCCTCAGCGAGGCGCGTCCGATCCAGCTCGATGGATTGGTAATGGCTCTCGACCCCGACGGCGAGGCCGCTCACCGCGGCGATGATCAGTCCCCCGAGAGTGAGCGCGATCGCGCGCTCGGCAACCACTCGAACCCGGGAAATCGGGTTGCTGAGGATGAGCTCGAGGCGTCCATCTGAATCCTCCGCGCTCCAGCGCGCGACCTGCGTGATCGCAAATGCAGCCATCAGCAGCTGCGCGAAACCAAACCAGATGAATCCGAGGAACGACGTGTAGACGTCACCCTTGATGAAAAAGGCGAAATACGCCGCCAGCGCGGGGATGGCAAGGAGGGGCTGGACAATCGACTTGGTGAGGACGACGAAAAGGGCGCCCAGCGCTGAGAGGCCGGCGGTCCAGACCAGGATGCCGAAACGACGCTCGTAGAGGTCGCGAACGATCGGCATGCGCCAGACCCTCGATCTCGACATGTCGTAGGTTGCGGGTCTGGAAGGGGCGGGGAAGCGGATGAGCGGCGACCCGAGGTCACGAAAGCGGAATGCGAGCGCAGCCAGCGCCGAGGCCAACAAAGCGATGGCCAGGAGCACGAGTGTGGACTGCACGTCGAGGCTTCCACCTGGAACGAGGGGTGAGCTCTGCTCGTAGAAGTGGAACGGCGACAACCAGCGCCAGCGCACCAGCCCGTCGAAGGTCCGGCTGAGGCTGTTGAGCAGGAAGAGCGCGAGGAGCACGATGCCCGCGAACGCCGTCGCGCTTCGGGCGCCGACGAGCTGGACGAGCAGCAGCGTCAGGGAGTAGCAGCAAACGCCCAGCGCAGCCAGGGCGACCGCGGCTTCAACAGCGGACGCAGCGCTGAATGACTCACCTCCGCTCGCCACGCCGGCGAGCAGACCGACGCTTGCGGCGAGTGCCGCAACCAGGCTGCCGGTGGCGAATGCGGCGACGCGAGCGGCGATCAAACGCGGCCTCGAAAGTCCTGCCGCGAGGACTGCATCGACGATTCCGCGCTCCTCATCGCCGCGCATGCCGCCGCTCGCAGAGGCGAGCGCCCAGATCGCGAACATGATAGCGAGGGATCCGAACGCGCGGAACTGAACGTAGCCGCCGACTGTGTCAGGGCGGATCGGTGGCGCGATGATCACGGTGAACTGCGAAGCGAGAATGGACATCGAGCGACCGAATGCCTGACGTTCGGCCTCCGTGTCCCCGGCAATCCTGTAGAAGCCGGCCGCCTGGAGCAGGGTGACCAGAAAAGCTATCGCCCCGAAGCCCGCGATTCCCCAGCGTCCCAATCGAAGGGCGAGCAGAAACATGACCGTCATGGGGTAAGGGCTTTCGGTTGTGTTTCCCGGTAGTACTCGAGGAATACCTCTTCGAGACTCGGCTCGCGGCTGACCAGGTTGGTCACCGTCGCGCCGCGGATGGCGTCGAGAAGAGGCTCGAAGCTGCCTCTCACGGTGCAGGTGACCATGTGATCGAGGACCACGACATCGTCGACTCCCGATGCGGAGCGGATCGCGGCCACAGGGACGTCGGTTCCGGGAGCGAACTCGAGCTCCACGTGATGGAAGCGGATGCGGTGCAGCTCGTCGAGGTCTGCGATCGTCACCAGCCGGCCCGAGCGGATGATTCCCACTCGGTCGCATGCATGCTCGACCTCGGAGAGGATGTGCGACGAGAGGAAGACCGTGGCGCCGCCATCACGAGCTTCGGCGAGCAGCGTATAGAACTCCCGCTGATTCAGTGGATCCAGTCCGGTCGTCGGCTCGTCAAGGATCAACAGCGGGGGCCGGTGCATGAACGCGAGGACGATGCCGAGCTTCTGCTTGTTGCCGGTCGAGTACTCGCGGTAGCGGCGGGTGAGGTCGAGGTTGAACCTGTCGGCGATCTTGCGCACGACCTTGAGGTCGGCGCCGCCGCGCAGCGCGCCAAGATGAGCGACCACCTCAGAGCCGCGAAGGCTGCCGAACTGTGGCATGTCGCCGGGGATGTAACCCACCTTGCGCTTGACCGCGACATAGTCGTGCAGGCAGTCGAGGCCGAAGATCTGGGCGGATCCGGCGGTCGGCCGGATGAGCCCCATCAAGCAGCGAATCGTCGTGCTCTTGCCGGCGCCGTTCGGGCCGAGAAAGCCGAAGACCTCCTGCTGCTCGACATGCAGGTCGAGCTCGAAAAGGCCGCGACCCAGGCCGTAGTCCTTCGACAGCTTTGAAGTCCGGATCGCCGCGACGGCCATTGCCGCTGCATATTAGTGAGCCATGAGGCTGGGTGACCTCGAGCTTTACATCCTCATGGCGGGGAGATGGAAGGCCGACGGTGGATTGATGTTCGGCGTCGTTCCCAAGGTGCTGTGGGAGAAACAGAAACCCGCGGACGGCAACAACATGATCGACTGCGCGTGCATCGGCCTGATCGCACGCGTGAACGGCCGAGTGGTCGTCTGCGAGACCGGCATCGGTACCAAGCTGAGCGAGAAGCGCGCAAAGCAAGTCGTGCTGCGAGAGCCAGAGGGTTTGCTTCATTCCTTGCGGCGGTTGGGGATCCGGCCGGATGAGGTGGACGCGGTCATCACCACTCACTTGCACTGGGACCACGCGGGCGGCCTTACCCGGCTCGAGAACGGCTGCCTCGAGCTCACGTTTCCGAAGGCGCGTCACTTCATCCAGCGCAGCGAGTGGGATTTCGCGATGCATCCGGACGTCCGGAGCCAGTCCGGATACGTCACGGATGACTTCACGCCCCTCGCGGATGGAAACAATCTCGTCGAATTCTTGGACGGCGACGCGGAGGTGCTGCCCGGCGTTCACATCCGTCATGTGGGCGGGCACACCCCTGGCAGCCAGGTCATGGTGCTGCGCTCAGGCGAGCTGGCGTGCGCAGTGACCGGTGACCTCGTGTCCCAGACGCCGCACTTGCGCGTGCCGTGGACGATGTCGGCCGACATCGAGCCGCTGCGGGTGCTCGAGGAGAAGGCGCGGCTCTTCGACGAAGCGCAGAAGCATCGATGGCTCCTGGTGCTGAGCCACGAGCCCGACCAGCCTGCCGGATACCTGGAAGAAGACGGCCGCTGGCGCCCCGAACCCCGCCTGACCTAACCGTGATCCCCTCTCGCCGCAGGGGAGAGGGTAGGGAGAGGGGCGTGAAGCACGAATTCGAATCACTCACGTACCGCATGGCAGTGAGAAGTACTGGGAAAAGGGAGTTGGGGTGGGCCTGGATGCCCTAGGCGCGTAGGTGTTCGGGGCTAGGAATTTGCGCAATTTTTCTCCTGTAAATCGTTGACCACCGAACAGATATTCGATACAATGCGAACATGTGTTCGGAGGGTGGGGTGAGGGGGAATTGGACCTCGCAAGAGCTCTTCCAGGAGATCCATTCACTCCTCACGCGGCTCGCCGAAGAGGACCTCAACTCGGTGCCCGCGGAGTCGATGGGTGACGACCAGATCGCGCTGCAGCGAATCGAGAGTCGCGTCCAGGCCGAGACGCTGCGCCGGCTGCGCCGCTTCGACAGCGGCCAGGGTTATGCCAACTCCTTGGCGCTGAGCGCGAAGGGGTGGCTGCGCTGGAAGTGCAGCCTCACCTACACGGCGGCGTCGAATCAGGTCGAGGTGGCACGAGCGCTTGACTCTCTGCCGCTGACGTCGCAGGCGTTCGCCGATGGCGACATCAGCTACCGCCACGCGTCCTTGATCGCCGGCACATCAGAGCAGCTGGGCGACAAGATGGAGTCGCACGCGGAGGAAATCCTCGTCAGCTCCGCCAAAGAACTCGATCCGAAGAGCCTGGGGCAAGTGGCTGCGCACCTTCGCCATTGCCTGCAGCCCGATGAGGTGCTGCGAGACGCCAACGAGTCTCATGAGCGGCGCTTCCTTTATCTGAGCCAGACCCTCGGCGGCGTCTTCTATTTGAACGGCCGCCTCGACGCTGAGGGCGGGGCGGTACTGCAGACGGCTTTGAACTCGGTCATGGGCCCGCCGGCGCCGGACGATGAGCGCACCACCAGGCAGCGCCGATTGGACGCAGCGGTGGAGATGGCGCGGCGCCAGCTCGATGGCGGCAGGCTGCCGGAGGTTGGCGGCCAGAAACCGCATCTGATGGTGACGGTCGACATGGCGACCCTGGCCAAAGAGCCTGGCTCACGGGCAGCGGAGCTGGAATGGGCCCAGCCGATCCCCGCCGAGACCGCTCGCCGGATCGCTTGCGACTGCACGATCACGCCGGTGTTTCGCGGCGCCGAGTCGCACCAGGTCGATGCGGGTACCAGCAGTCGGGTGATTCCGCCTTCGATGCGTCGGGCGTTGATCGTTCGCGACAAGCACTGCAGGTTTCCCGGCTGCGACATGCCGGCGGCTTGGACAGACGGCCATCACCTCAGACATTGGGCGGACGGGGGACCCACCGCTCTTTGGAACTTGCTGCTGATTTGCCGCCGCCATCACGGCTTCTTCCACGAGGGTGGGTGGACGCTGGAACGAACTGAGGGCGGGCTGGTCGCTGTTCCGCCCTAGACCAGTTTCGCTGCCATCAGCTCACCCAGATCAGCAAGCGGGCGCCTGTATTTCGTCAATCGTCCCCACTTGCGCGGGCTGTCCGGAAAGTAAGGGAACCTTACGTGCCCACGATATGGCGCAACGATCTCATTCACTTCGAACGAAGGGATAACCAGGCACTCGTCGCGAAAACGCGTGGCAACCCTATCCCACGCCACCCCCACCACCCATGTAGTAGCGCTAGGGCGGAAGCTGGCCATGTCGACATCGATCGTGCCGGCCCGATGCTGGCGGTCGACGCCGATCGTCTTCACCTGGATCCCGAGGACCTGCCGCGACTTTTCGTGAAGCACGACGACCTCTGCGGTCTCCAGGTCCGGAAACGCCCGGTAGATAGTCAGCACATCGATGTCCGCAAGGCGACGCATCACCTCCACCTCTCCCCTGAATCCGGTCGATCGGGCGATGGTGCCGCGCAGCCGCGGTGGCACGGCAACCTTGAACTTCGGCTTGATGCCCGCCAGCAGTGCAGAAACGAGCCTCTTGCGAGGAAAGACATATGGCGACCATCTGCTCGGCCGGCCCGGCACGAGCGACACCTGCCCCGCGAGCACTGGTTTGCCGCGAGCGTGGCTGCGAATGGCGAGACGCCGGAAATCACGTTCATGGATGACCAGGACATTCGGCCCGAGGTGATCGTCCTCGAGTGCGACGCCGACGATGAGGGCGTCGGGATCCACAAGCCCAGAGGCGCCAACTTTGATTTGCAAGGAACCATTTCGCAGTCGAGAGCGGCCCTTGACTTGAACCGGAAACCACCGTCCATCGTCGATACGGTGCACAAGCGCATCCACTCCGCGATCAAGCAGCGGGAGAAAGACATGCAGCCGCCCCTGCGACTGGACTACGAGCTGCACCCAGACCTCCCACTCGACGAGCTGGCCCACCACGCTGTCCTGGTCGCGATGCCAGGACGCTTGGGTCACCTGGCTGTCGCCGCTATCCCGCGCCGGCGCCGAAGTCAACTGGAGACCGTGCGTCCCGATTCACCTCGAGCCTGAAGATGTCCGGGCGCCCGTAGTGCCCGGCGACGTCCATGGTCCGCTTCGCCGCTGACGCTCGCGCGGGGTCGCAGTCCGCGAACAGGATTCCGTGCTTCTCGTGCAGCGGGCCCGCGACCACCTTGCCATCCGGGGCCACGATGACCGAGTCGCCCGGGTTGAACCAATCCTCCAGGTCGGGGAACAACCTCGACCGCTCGGGAAAGTCGGCGGGGATGTCCTTGCCTCTCATCGCCGTGCCACTGCCCAGCACCCAGCATCGCCCTTCCAACGCTATGTGCCGCATGGTCGACACCCATGCGCTGCCGGCATCCCATGTGGGCGCGACATAGACCTCACAGCCCTGCGCGAAGAGGCTGAAGCGCGCGAGCGGCATGTAGTTCTCCCAGCAGATCAACGAGCCGACCCGGCCGGCGGGCGTCTCCATCACCCGCAGCCCGGTCGCATCTCCAATCCCCCACACCATTCGTTCCGGGTTCGTGGGCATCAGCTTCCGGTGCCGGTTGAGCACCTCGCCGTCGGGACCAATGAGAACCACCGTGTTGTAGAGCGTCCCCCGGCTGAACTCGGAGTCTCGCTCATGCACGCCGATCGAAACCGTCAACTTGTGGCGGCGCGCCGCAGCCTGGATCGGCTTCAACTGGCCGGCCTTCAGGTCGACGGCGTTCTCGATCAGGCGGCTATGGATCTGGCCTATCAGCTCGAAGTCATCGCCTGGTCGCAGCCGCCACACCCATTCCGGGTAGCCCGGCAGCCACGTCTCGGGAAAGGAAACGAGCCGCGCCCCGCCCGCTGCAGCTTCCTCCATGAGCTGGACCCCGCGCTTGATGGTCTTGTCCCGATGAA